>Ga0316204_10001955_pt1 | contig 50867 bp, 2 predicted proteins | sample 6monrhotite_MG_2_FD_205661 | JGI IMG/M metagenome (GOLD analysis project Ga0316204, IMG submission 205661) | Microbial mat bacterial communities from mineral coupon in-situ incubated in ocean water Damariscotta River, Maine, United States -... | ecosystem: Environmental > Aquatic > Marine >... | reverse complement strand
TTATGCCGCATATCTCTTTGTGGGCTGAGCTCTTCTACCAACATTTCAAAGGGGATATGCTGATGCTCATAGGCATCTAAAATCACTTGTTTATTCGTTTTAAGTAACTCACTAAATAAGGGGTTATTCGATAGATCCGTCCGCAGCACCAATGAATTAACAAAAAAACCAATCAATGGCTCCACATCTCGATGGGTGCGCCCGGCTATAGGAGCTCCCATAACAATGTCACTTTCATTGCTATAACGCGCGAGCAATACCGCAAAAGCAGTTTGCAAGAACATAAACAAGGTCACTTGGTGCGCTTGGCACAAAGTATTTATTTTCTCGGTTGTCACTGGATCGATTAATTGACGGATCGCTTGCCCTTGAAACGTTTGCTGTGCTGGACGGGCTTTATCTAAGGGCAAACTATGCACTATAGGTAAATCGTTTAATTGGTCTAACCAAAATCCAAGTTGTTGCTCTAATACTTCGCCTTTTAGCCAATCTCGTTGCCAGAGGGCATAATCCAGATATTGAATTTTTAAAGGACTCAGTGGGTTATCTCTACCATCTTGATAAGCACTATATAAATGATTTAACTCGTTTTTAAGAATATCCATAGACCAAGCATCACTGGCTATATGATGAATGGTATAGACATTTAAATAACTATCATTCGACAATTTAAGCAGTTGAATTCTTAACATCAAATCTTGGCTTAAATTAAAAGGTTTATTCGTTTCCTGCGCTATGATTTGACTAACGCTATCCCGCTTTTTCTCGTCATTCAAGTGAGATAAATCAATAATTTCATAAGGTAATTTGTATTGCTGCACAATAACCTGACAGGGCTCCTCATTATTTTCCTGTATGAAATGAGTACGGAGTACCTCATGCCTTTCCAGAAGAGCTTTAAGCGCTTTTCTAAATGCATTTTCATTGAACTTACCCGCTAATAACGCATAATCCAGAATGTTATACTGTGCGCTTTCTTCACTTAACTGGTCGATAAACCAAAGCCGTTGTTGTGCATAAGAGAGTGGTAATTTCGATGAGTTAAGTTCATCCAGATTATTTCGGTCAACAGCCCTAATCGGCGGTAAAACAAACTCATTATTTGAATTTGATAATAATTTAGCTAATCCCGCTATGGTGGGTGAATCAAATAATCCTCTTAAAGGCAACTCTATTTCAAATTGGTGTCGAATAGCACTGACCACTCGAGTGGCTAATAACGAATGCCCGCCAAGAGCAAAGAAATTATCGTTAACACCAATTCTGTCCACTTTGAGTAATTCACGCCAGATTAGACAAAGTTTTTCTTCCGCAGTATTTCTTGGCTCTACATATTTTTGTTTATCTAGGTCATTATCCTGGAATTTTGGTAAAGCTTTTTTGTCAATTTTACCGTTTGCTGTTAATGGTATAGCATCTAAAAATACGTAAATATCAGGTGTCATGTAATCTGGCAAACTAGCTTGCATGTGTTCCTTCAGTGCGGGTCTAGTCGCATTAGTCACCACATATGCGATTAAATGTTTAACCCCCACGTGATCTTCACTCGCTAATACCACGCAATCTTTTACTTTCTCGTGCACTCTCAGGCGAAACTCAATCTCCTCTAACTCGACTCGAAATCCACGAACTTTTACTTGGTTATCTAGCCTCCCCACAAAATCTATATTGCCATCATTTAAATATCTTACAAGATCTCCGGTACGATATAAGCGTTCTCCTGGTAATTTCGCGTAGAGGTTAGGTATAAATTTTTCTGCGCTTAAGCTTGCCCTATTGTTGTAGCAGCGAGATACCCCGTCACCACCGATGCAGAGTTCACCAACGGCTCCCTCAACCACTAGCTGTCCATTTTGATCCAAAATATAACAAGTCGTGTTCGAAATAGGTTTACCTATAGGAAGCGATACAGCAACGTCAAAATCTAAGTTTGGTATGAGATAAGTACAAGTAAATGTTGTACTTTCAGTTGGTCCGTAACCATTAATGATTTTTGTGTTCGGTAATTTTTGCAGCGCCACTCGCACATGTTCTTTTGACAGCGCTTCGCCGCCAATGAGCAAATAATTCAATGATGAAAGCGCTTCTGGAGAGTCACTAATCACTTGATTAAAATAGCCGGACGTCAACCAACAGCATGTGACAGAGTATTTTTCTATCAGTTGCCCTAGCTGGTGGAATGACATTTCCTTTAAGTCTGCTAATACACTACATCCACCATGTAACAAACTCCCCCAGAGCTCAAAGGTAAAAGCATCAAACGAAATTGAAGCCGCACAAAGAATTGTTTGTTCAGATGAAAATTCGAAATAATCACCATGCACAAGTCTAGAAATATTTTGATGGGTAATTGTGACCCCTTTTGGTTTGCCTGTGCTACCCGATGTGTATATTATGTAAGCCAAATTCATCGATGAGAGACCGAGCGTTTTCACATCGATATTTTCTTCTGGATAACTAGCTAAACTTGATTGAAAATTTTGACAATCAATGCCAAGCGTTGTCGCTGTAGCCGGAAATGAAAGCCGGTCTATCAAGTGCTGCTCCGTTATGATTAAGAAACAACCACTGTCATGTATCATACATTCTAAGCGCTTTTCAGGGTAACTCGAGTCCAATGGAACATAACACCCGCCAGCTTTTAGAATTCCCATCATTGCGATAACCATCTCTATGGTTCGATTGACACACAATCCAACCCTTACTTCAGGCGACACTCCCTGATCTTTTAGGTAATGGGCATATTGATTAGCGCGCTGGTTTAATTCAGCATAACTCAGCGTTTGTTCGCCAAACCGTAGCGCTATTGCATGTGGTGCCAACTCTACCCGAGACTCAAAGATCTCATGAACCATTTTCTGTCTAGGGTAATCAGCCTGCGTCAAGTTACAATCAACAACAAGCTTTTTATATTCGTCATTTCTGACAAGAGAAAGCTGCTCAATCGGTTGTTCACCATTCAAGTGATCCGAAAGATTGGTAATTATACTAGTTAGCAATACTTCAAAATTATAGGCAAAACTATCAATTCTGGTATCTTCAAAAAGCGACTCATTGTATACCCAGTTTAAAGACAGCTCCTTGTTGGATTCAATCACATGTAACTCTAAATCAGTTTTAATACTCGTTTTATGGCGCGTAATTGGTGATTTTTTTACTTTATCTGCTTTTTCACTTGTGACAGCAACCTTACTAGACTCATTTGAACTAGAGCTGAGTTTTTGGTTGTTTTGGACTTGAAATATAATTTGAAATAAAGGGTTGTGCCGCATATCCCGTTGTGGACAGAGTTCTTCAACCAACATTTCAAAGGGAATGTGTTGATGCTCAAATGCATCCAAAATCATTTTTTTATTCGACTGTAGTAACTCACTAAACACTGGGCTATTCGACAGGTCAGTCCTCAAAACCAAGGAGTTAACAAAAAAACCAATCAATGGTTCAACATCTTTATGAGTTCGTCCTGATATCGGTGAACCGATCACAATATCAGTCTCATTGCTATAACGTGCAAGCAATACTGCAAAAGCGGTTTGTAAGAACATAAATAAAGTCACTTGATGTTCTTGACACAATGCGTTAATTTTTTTTGTAAGCATCTTATCTATCACTTGATGAAATGCTTGCCCGTGAAATGTTTGCTCTTCTGGACGCGGTCTATCTAAGGGCAAACTATGCACTATAGGTAAATCGTTTAATTGGTCTAACCAAAAGCTCAGCTGTTGTTCTAGTATTTCTCCTTTTAACCAATCTCGTTGCCAGAGGGCATAATCCAGATATTGAATTTTTAAAGGACTCAGTGGGTTATCTCTACCATCTTGATAAGCGCTATATAAATGATTTAACTCGTTTTTAAGAATATCCATAGACCAAGCATCACTGGCTATATGATGAATGGTATAGACATTTAAATAACTATCATTCGACAATTTAAGCAGTTGAATTCTTAACATCAAATCTTGACTTAAATTAAAAGGTTTATTCGTTTCCTGCGCTATGATTTGACTAACGCTATCCCGCTTTTTCTCGTCATTCAAGTGAGATAAATCAATAATTTCATAAGGTAATTTGTATTGCTGCACAATAACCTGACAGGGCTCCTCACTATTTTCCTGTATGAAATGAGTACGGAGTACCTCATGCCTTTCCAGAAGACCTTTAAGTGCTTTTCTAAATGCATTTTCATTGAACTTGCCCGCCAGTAGCGCATAATCCAGCATGTTATACTGTGCGCTTTCTTCACTTAACTGGTCGATAAACCAAAGCCGTTGTTGTGCATAAGAGAGTGGTAATTTCGATGAGTTAAGTTCATCCAGATTATTTCGGTCAACAACCCTAATCGGCGGTAAAACAAACTCATTATTTGAATTTGATAATAATTTAGCTAATCCCGCTATGGTGGGTGAATCAAACAATCCTCTTAAAGGCAACTCTATTTCAAATTGGTGTCGAATAGCACTGACCACTCGAGTGGCTAATAACGAATGCCCTCCAAGGGCAAAGAAATTATCCGTTACACCGATTTGTTCAAGCTTGAGCAGTTCTTGCCATATTTGGCAAAGCGTCACTTCAGTTGAGTTTCTTGGTGCCAGGTATTCTTCTTTGTTTAAATCACTTTCCTGTAAACGCGGTAACGCTTGCTTATCAATTTTACCATTAGGAGTCAGCGGTAGTTCATTTAGCACGAGAAAAAACGAGGGCACCATATATTCAGGAAGTTTCGACTTAAGGCTTGCCTCTATGGACGAAACTAAGTCTTGTTTAGCTAATTGCTGATTAGCTGTCACATAAGCCACCAGTATTTTTTGTCCTGGCTCATGTTCAACAACTGACACAATGGCGCTTCCGATGTCCGCCAATTGACAAATTTGATGTTCAATTTCCCCTATTTCTATACGGAAACCTCTAATTTTAACTTGATCGTCAATACGCCCAATGAATTCTAAATTTCCATCAGAAAGATAACGTACTAAATCCCCTGTTTTGTATAATCGCTCTGTTTTATCGTCACTAAAAGGGTTTTGAATAAAACGCTCATGTGTGAGTTGAGGTCGTTTCAGGTAACCACGTGCTAAACCTATACCACCAACATGAAGTTCGCCTACCCCTTTCAAGGGCACTAATTGATCATGACTATCTAAAACAAATAAGGCAGTATTATCCATAGCTTTGCCGATTGGGATAGCACCAGATAGCTGATTCAGATTCGCACTAATATCAAAAATTGTACAACCTACCACAAATTCTGTCGGTCCATAGTGATTGTATATCTGACTTCTTGGGAATCGTATTTGTAACGCCTGTGCCGTCTCCAGTGTAAAGGTGTCTCCACCCACAACAAACACATGACTTGACTGATAATTACCCTCAGGTAATAGACTTAATAATCCTTGCACATGCATGGGAGTAAGCCTCAACAACCAACGCTGCTGCTCAGGACTTTTTGCAAGCTTCATTGAAAGATCTGTTAGCAGATCCTCATCATTTAATAAGTCAACGAAACCACCATTCATTAAAGGCACATAGAGACTAGGGACAGCCATATCAAAAGCAAATGAAGCAATAGCTAGCGCGCCATCTACACCTTGATAGTAGTTATTAGAAGCGTAAACACAATAATCCAACACTCCCTTATGAAGTACTTCTACTCCTTTCGCCTGGCCTGTGGAACCAGAAGTGTAAATGACATAAGCAAGGTGATTTGAAGATTGCAGTTCCGCTCTTGAAGGGTTGATAACTGGATAATTTCGTAAAATGTTCTGTAAATTATCATTGTCCAGTAATACTTTGTTCAACGACTTTGATATGATTCGGCTTTGTAAGCCCTGAAGTGTCAATAACACCTCAATGCCACTATCTTGTACCATATACTCGAGTCTGTCCTGAGGATAACTTGGATCCAATGGTATATAAGCACCGCCGGCCTTAAGAATGGCAAGCATACCTATCACCATGTCAATGGAACGGTCTACACATAAGCCAACAACAGTGTCTGGTTTAACACCTTGCTCTCTTAAATAATGCGCGAGCCTATTGGCATCATGGTTAAGCTTTTGATAACTTAGCCTTTTCTTTTTATGCACTAACGCGACGTTGTCAGGAGTTTGTTTAACTTGATGTTCAAACAGTTCATGAATTAATTGATCAGTTGGATAATCAACCTGTGTCGCATTCCAGTCAACGATTAACTTTTGTTTCTCCATTTGGCTCAGTAAACAAAGTTCTCGAATTGATAATTCCTGATTTGCTGAGTCAGATAAATTTTCTATAATACTATGTAATAAAACGTTGAAATTATTTGCCATTCCTTCGATTGAAGCAGGCTCAAACAATGAATCATTGTATATCCAAATAAACACAAGCTCATTATTGGATTCACTGACATGTAATTTCAGATCTGTTTTGGCACTTATTTTTTGACTTGAGACAGAAGATGTTTCGGCATTTGTTTCTGTTGAGCTAACAGAGTTAATTTGAGCGTTAGCTTCACCTTGTTCCGCATTTTGAACTTGAAACATAATTTGAAATAAAGGGTTATGCCGCATATCTCTTTGTGGACTGAGTTCTTCTACCAACATTTCAAATGGAATATGCTGGTGCTCATAGGCATCTAAAATCACTCGCTTATTAGTTTTGAGTAAATCACTAAACAAAGGATTGTTCGATAAATCGGTTCGAAGTACTAATGAGTTAATGAAAAAACCAATCAAAGGTTCAACATCTCGATGTGTACGACCTGCGATAGGCGATCCCATAACAATATCATTTTCATTACTGTAGCGCGCAAGCAATACCGCAAAAGCCGTTTGTAAAAACATAAACAAAGTTACCTGATGCGCCTGACACAAATTGTTAATTGCTTTTGTCACAGCTCGATCAACCTTTTGCTGGATAGCTCGCCCTTCAAATGTTTGCTGTAATGGACGAACTTTGTCCAAAGGCAAACTATGTACTAGAGGCAAATCTTTTAATTGTTTCAACCAAAACCCAAGTTGTTGCTCCAACACCTCACCTTTTAACCAGTCCTGCTGCCAGAGAGCATAATCGAGATATTGAATTTTCATCGGACTCAGTGGATTTTCTCTTCCTTCCTGATAGGCCGTATACAAACAGTTCAGTTCACGCTTTAAAATTTCCATTGACCAATCATCACTCGCGATATGATGAATGGTGTAGACACTGAGATAACTATCCGGTGATAATTTAAGTATTCGCACCCTCAACATGAGATCTTGACTTAAATTGAAGACTTTATTCAATTCTGCTTCAATGATTTGATTCACTTTTTCTTTCTTATTCTGGTCACATAGTTGAGACAAGTCATCAATTGCGTAAGGCAACTCATATTGATTAACAATGAACTGACAAGGTAACTCTGCATTGACCTGTTTAAAGTGTGTACGCAATACTTCGTGTCTTTCAAGAAGACTATTGAGGGCTTTTTTAAAGGCTTCTTCGTTAAACCTGCCATCTAACACTTCATGATCCAGGATATTATATTGGCTGCTACCCTCGGCTAATTGATCAATAAACCAAAGTCTTTGCTGCGCATATGAGAGTGGTAATTTAGCCCCATTAAGCCCATCTAAATTGTTTCGATCAACCCGTTCAATTTTGGGTAAAACGATTTCATTATTTGAGGTCAATATTAACTTGCTTAACCCAGCTATGGTTGGCGTATCAAACAACGCTCGCAAGGGAACCTCAATATCAAGTTGGTGCCTTATTGCACTTACCACTCTAGTAGCTAATAACGAATGCCCGCCAAGGGTAAAGAAATTTTCCTCTACTCCAACCTGTTCAATTTTAAGTAGCTCCTGCCAGATCTGGCATAGGGAACTTTCAGTTGAATTTCTTGGTGCTATATAATCTTCTCGTTTTAGATCACTCTCCTGAATTCGCGGTAAGCTTTTTTTATCTATTTTTCCATTGGGAGTTAATGGCATTTCGTCAACTACTATGAAAAATGAGGGCATCATATAGTCAGGAAGTTTTAATTGTAGACTTTTTCGAATAAAGCTCACCAGCTCATCTTTGTCTGACACTTGCTCTGCTGTAACGTATGCTACCAGGTGTTTTTGCCCCCCATCCTTTTGAATCAGTCCTTCTTGAAGCAATCCTTCTTGTAGCATTACGACAGCCGCTATAATACTTTTCAATTGAGATATTTGATGCTCGATTTCACCCAGCTCAATTCGAAATCCTCGAATTTTAACCTGATCGTCTATACGACCGACAAACTCTAAATTACCATCATGCAGATAACGCACTAAATCGCCAGTTCTATATAGTCGTTCGCCGTTATTGTTGTCGCCAAAAGGGTTAGCAATAAAACGCTCTGATGTTAACTCTGGGCGGTTAAGATAACCCCGTGCTAAATATTGTCCTCCCACATAGAGTTCTCCAATAACTCCCCTTGGCTGCAGAGCTTGTTTAGAATTTAATATGTAAACTTTCCGCCCAGCAAATGGTCGTCCAATAGTTGAAGTTTCTGTATTACAACTAATTTTGGCTAAAGTTGAGGTAATGGTTGCTTCGGTCGGTCCATAGGCATTAAACAACTGACAACGACTGGCGTCAGTCATCTTAAACCATTGTTTAACTACCCCAGCTTGTAAAAGCTCACCACCTACAACGACTCGAGTTAATGATGTTTGTAACCAGTATCTGGATGAATCATTATTTTCCGCTATCAACCCAGCTAAATAGGATGGAGGTAGATCGGTAATAGTGATCTTATTGGCATTGGTATATCCATAAAATTTCTCGAAACTCCAAAGATCTTTACCTGTAATATGTAAGCTAGCACCAATACTGAGTGCTGCAAAAGACTGTTCCAAAAAAGTATCAAAACTCACTGAGGCAAATTGAAGGACTCTATCGTTTTGGCTAAATGAAAATGTATCAATAACGGCTAATAAATGAGGGCTAAGTGCCCCATGTTCAACGAGTACTCCTTTAGGAAGACCTGTCGAGCCAGAGGTATAAATGACATAAGCCAGATTATCAGGTGACGGTAAATTCCTTGATAGATTGTGTACAGAGCAGTTTTGCAAAGAGTCCTGTAAGTTGGTACAGTCTAACGTTATAGTCTGCAATAAATCTTTTTCAAATAAATATTTCAAAGACGTTTGAGTCAATACTAATTTTATTCCACTATCCTCAACCATATAATCTAAACGTTCTTTAGGGTAGTTGGGATCAAGTGGTAAATAGGCACCTCCAGCTTTAAGAATAGCCAAAATGCCGATCACCATGTCTAGTGAACTATCCACGCCTAAACCCACTAGCATATCAGACTTAATACCTAATGCTCTTAGGTGATGAGCCAATTTATTGGCTCGATTATTGAGTTGTTCGTAAGTCAGTTTTTGCTCTTCAAATACCAGAGCGACATTATCAGGTGTTTTCTGAGCTTGTTTCTCAAACAATTCGTGAATACAAGTGTCTTGAGGATAATCTCGTTGAGTTCGATTTAATTCAACCAGTAAATTTTGTTTTTCCCTGTCATCAATCAACTGTAGCGATTCAATGCTTAGTTCTTCACTGACTACTCCAGACAGGCTCTCGATTATACTGTTAACCAGTACTTTGAAGTTTTCCATCATGCGGGCGATTGTTGCATGTTCAAATAATGAATCGTTATAGATACAATTTAAGTCTAACCCTTCATGAGATTCACTGATATGCAACTCCAGATCCATCGTGATACTTGTCTTGTTGTTTAAATCTTCTGATGTTTCCTGGCTTGTTTTTGATTTAATCGTATCTTTTGCATTCGATTTAGAATCGGTTGTGCTTTGGTTTTCATTTTGTTTAGCATTTTGCACTTGAAATAATATTTGGAATAAGGGGTTATGTCTGATGTCTCGATCTGGGCAAAGTTCTTCTACCAACATTTCAAATGGAATATGCTGATGTTCATAGGCATCTAAAATGACTTGTTTATTGGTTTTAAGTAATTTGCTAAATGAGGGGTTATTAGATAAGTCAGTTCTTAGTACCAGAGAATTAACAAACAGCCCAATCAAAGGTTCGACATCTTTGTGAGTGCGTCCTGCTATTGGTGATCCCATGACTATGTCGCTCTCGTGGCTGTATCGTGAAAGCAGTACCGCAAAAGCGGTTTGTAAAAACATAAACAAAGTCACTTGATGCGCTTGGCACAAAGCATTAATTTTGTCGGTTGTCACCGGATCAAATAACTGACGGATTGCTTGCCCCTCAAATGTTTGCTGGGCAGGCCGAGGTTTGTCTAAGGGTAAACTATGCACAATGGGTAAATCATTGAGTTCTGCTAGCCAAAATCCGAGCTGTTGGTTTAACACTTCATCTTGTAACCAATCTTTTTGCCATAGTGCATAGTCCAAATACTGAATTTTCAGAGGGCTCAGCGGGTTCGCTCTGTTTTCTTTAAAAGCAGTATACAATTGGTAGATTTCATTCTTAAGAATGTCCATTGACCAGCCGTCACTAGCAATGTGGTGTATAGTGTAAATATTAAGGTGGTTATCATTGGATAACTTAACTAACCGAAACCGTATCATCAAATCATGACTTAAGTTAAAGGGTTTGAGATTTTCTTCTTTGACCAGCTCGTTGACTTTATCTCGTTTGTACTCATCACTCAAATCAGATAAATCAACAAACTGGTAAGGTAATTGAAATTGTTTCACAATTATCTGTGTAGGTCTTCCATCCACTGCAGCAAAATGAGTACGCAAAATCTCATGCCGTTCGATAAGACTTTCCAGAGCCAGTTTAAATGCTTTTTCATTAAATTCTCCAGACAACATTTGATGATCGAGAATATTGTATTGTGTACTTCCTTCATCTAACTGGTCAATAAACCAGAGGCGCTGTTGCGCATAAGAGAGTGGCAGATTATTTAACTTCTGTTGATCAAAACTATTCCTATCAATCGCTTCTATTGGAGGTAATACAATTTCGTTGGCTGATTCGGATAATAACTGCGCTAATCCGGCTATTGTAGGTGAGTCAAACAAAGATCTTAAAGGTAGTTCTCTTTCAAATTGGTGTCTGATGGCACTAACGACCCTAGTAGCGAGCAGGGAGTGCCCACCTAATGAAAAGAAATTGTCATTAACGCCCACCTTTTCCACTTTGAGTAGTTCTTGCCAAATCAGACAAAGCTTTTCTTCTGTAACGTTTCGATATCCAACATAAGTCTCTTTGTCCAGATCACTGTCTTTGAATTTTGGTAGGGATTTTTTGTCTATTTTACCGTTAGCAGTTAAAGGCATCGTATCTAAAAATACGAAAATATCAGGTGTCATGTAATCAGGAAGGCTGGCTTGCATGTGTGTTTTTAGCACTGACTTAGTTGTGTCACAAACGACATAAGCAACTAAACATTTGAGCCCTAAATGATCGTCGCTTGCTATAACAACACAGTCTTCTACTTGTTTGTGTGACCTTAGGCGAAATTCGATCTCCTCTAATTCGATACGATATCCGCGAATTTTCACTTGATTATCGAGCCGTCCGACAAATTCAATGTTGCCGTCATTTAAGAACCTAACCAAGTCACCAGTCCGATATAATCGCTCTCCTGGAATTTGACTGTATGGGTTTGGCACGAATTTTCCCGCAGTGAGCGCCGCTCGATTCAAATACCCACGCGACAATCCCCCTCCGCCGAGGAGTAACTCTCCAACAGCACCCGTTGGGGTGAGTACCTCATCATTGGTGACGTACGCCGTGCGATTAGGCAGAGGCACGCCAATTGGGGCTTTTCCGGATATTAAAAACTGAGTTTTGTTTAGCTCGCATGAGGTTGCAAAAGTGGTAGATTCAGTCGGACCATAAACATGAAGTAAGGCATTTTTCCCCTGTACTGAAAATGCTTTCTCTAATGTCCCAGAAGAGAAAGCTTCTCCGCCAAATAAAACTTGGTCAAGAGAATTAAAACAATCGGGTTTTTCTCGAATGATCCGGTTAAAAAGCGCTGTGGTTAAAAATAGATGATTAATTCCAAACTTCGCAATTAACTCTTTCAGAATTTCAGCATCCAATGCAGCATCTTTGCTCACCATTACAACTTGGGAGCCTTTGCTAAACGCACTCCATAATTCGTAAGTAATCGCGTCAAAACTATGGTTTGAGAGTTGTCCAATAACATCCTGTTCAGACAGAGTGAGTACACTTTTTGCTGCAAACAGACTGGTTATATTTTGGTGGCTAATTGAGACACCTTTGGGTTTACCCGTACTACCCGAGGTATAAATAATGTAAGCCAAATTCATAGCAGATAGACCAAGCTGCTTAACATCTAAATTATTAACAGGATAGCCCTTTAAACTTGCTTGAAAACTCGGTGAGTCGATACTCAGGGTTGTCGCTGTAGCGAGGAAAGCCAGCTTATCAATTAAATATTTTTCGGTTATTACCAGATAACATCCACTGTCTTGCAACATGTACTCTAAACGCTCTTCTGGATAACTTGAATCAAGTGGTACATAACAACCACCGGCTTTTAAAATCCCCATCATGGCTATTACCATTTCCAAAGTGCGGTCAATACATAGTCCAATTCTTGTTTCTGGTGTTACGCCTCGTTCAATTAAGCAATGGGCAAATTGGTTAGCGCGCTGATTTAACTCCGCATAAGTGACGGTTTTTTCGTCCATTCTCAAAGCAATTGCCTGAGGCGAAAGTTTTGCGTGTAACTCAAATAACTCGTGTACACCTTTTGTCGAAGGATATTCAACCTGAGTCGAATTCCAATCGCATACTAGCTTTTTGTGTTCGCTATTGGCGACTAGTGGCAGCTGATCAACTGGCATTTTACTTTGTAAAGAACCAGAGAGATCTGAAATTATACTGGCAAGTAGTACTTCAAAATTTCCCGCCATGGCTTCGATAGAAGCATCTTCGAACAAGTCTTCGTTATAGAGCCAGTTAAAAATAAATCCACTGTTTGAATCGCTCACATGTAATTCTAGATCAGTTTTAATGTTCGCCTTACTCGGCACTCCTAAAGCTCCACTTTTTTCTTTTGTATTTTCACCGTTATCTATTTTTTCTAGAGCAACAGCCGAACGTTTAGTATTCTTTTGACTGGTTTGAACCTGAAACATCACTTGAAATAGTGGGTTGTGCCGCATATCTCTTTCTGGACAGAGCTCCTCAACCAATATTTCAAAAGGTATGTGCTGATGCTCAAATGCATCCAGAATCATTTTTTTATTAGAATCAAGCAATTCGCTAAAAACTGGAGCGCCTGACAAATTGGTTCTCAGTACCAGTGAATTTACAAAAAAGCCGATTAAGGGTTCTACATCTTTATGGTTTCGTCCAGCAATAGGTGAACCAACGACTATGTCACTTTCATTGCTATAACGCGAAAGCAATAATGCAAATGCCGTTTGCAAAAACATGAACAAAGTCACTTGTTGCTTAGAACATTGAGCTTGTATATTCTGAGAAAGTCGCCCATCAAGGTTTTTATGGATAACCCTGCCTTGAAAACTTTGTTGCGCTGGGCGCTCTCTATCTAAAGGCAAATTATGAGTTAACGGTAAATCCTGTAACTGCTTTACCCAAAAACTGAGTTGTTTTTCTAATAATTCACCTTTAAGCCAATCTCGTTGCCACAGAGCATAATCAAGATATTGTATCTTTAACGGGATAAGCGGGTTTTGTTTACCTTGTTTAAAATTCGTATAGAGTGTTTCTATTTCCTGTTTAAGAATGTCCATAGACCAGCCGTCGCTTGCAATATGATGGATGGTGTAAATACTTAGAAAATTCTCGTCAGATAACTTAACTACTCCAGCCTTTAACATTAAATCTCGGCTCAAATCAAAACACAAACCAGCTTGTTCTTGTATTATTTGTTCGAGCTTTACCTGTTGTTTTGATTCAACTAATGCCGATAGATCGGCAAAAAAATAGGGTAATTCATAATCATTGATAATAACTTGATTGGGTTCACCATTTTTTTCTGCAAAGTGCGTCCGTAATACTTCATGTCTTTGCAAAAGTGCGTTTAACGCTTGCTTGAAGGCGTCTTGGTTAAATTCTCCTACAAACGATTGATAAGCTTGGATGTTGTACTGGCTTCCACCACCAGCCAATTGGTCAATAAACCACAATCTCTGCTGAGCATAAGAAAGTGGCATATTTTGACTTGGGGTTGATTTAAAAGGCTCGGTCGTATCTTCACGAGCTTCTAAAAACTCGACTATCTGTTGTTTAAATTGAGCAATATTCTCCTTAAGCACAGAAGGAAACTTTCCATCAGGCACTTTGGCTCTTAACTTTCCGTCTGCAACAAACAACTTAATGCCAACGTTATGAGCTTCCTTAATTATTCCTTCTATATTCAAAATTCATATTCCTCAATATCAGTATTTTTAATACCATGTCGCTCAACCGTTTTAATAGGCGGTAATACATACTCTTCTTCTAGCGACAACAACCTTTCGCTTAAACCAGCAATGGTAGGTGAATCGAAAAGTGCTCTTAATGGAAGCTCAATATTAAACTGATGTCTTATAGCGCTAACAAGCCGAGTAGCTAATAACGAATGCCCTCCTAACGAAAAGAAGTTATCGTCAATACCAATTCTGTCGACATTAAGGATCGTTTGCCACATATCGCAAAGTGATTGTTCAGTCGAGTTGCGTGGTGCTAGATACTCTTCCTTGTTTAAATCACTTTCCTGCAAACGCGGTAACGCTTGCTTATCAATTTTACCATTAGGAGTCAACGGCAATTCATCTAGCACAAGAAAAAACGAGGGCACCATATATTCAGGAAGTTTAGATTTTAGGCTTTCACGTATGGAAGTAATTAAATCACTAGTTAATTTATCCTCAACAGTAATATAAGCCACCAGACTTTTTTGTCCCTGTTCGTCTTCTTGTACCTGCACCACAGAAGAGGTCACGTTTGACAATTGAGATAACTGGTATTCAATCTCGCCCAGTTCAATACGGAACCCTCGAATTTTGACTTGCTCATCGACACGGCCAATAAATTCCAAATTACCATCGGGCAGATAGCGTACTAAGTCGCCTGTTTTATATAAACGTTCACCTGCGACGCAAGGATTAATAACAAATTTTTCATGAGTTAATTCCGGTTGATTTAAATATCCGCGAGCCAAACGGTCACCGCCAATATAGAGCTCACCGACAACGCCAATAGGCACTATATTCTGGTGGCTGTCAAAAACATGATTGCTGGTATTTCCAACAGCGTTACCTAACGGTATACTACTCCAATCTTCTTTACCTGTTAGTTCATAAATATGACTAGTAATACAAGTCTCAGTTGGACCATAAGCATTTAATAATCGACAAGCTTTATGAGCAATGCTTTGAGACCAACTATTACTCACGCTTAGTGGAAAGGTTTCATTACCGATGATAATTTGTCGTAAACCGCTAGACTTCCAAAAAGCTTCATTAGCAAATAGATCCGGTAAAACTTCTACCGCATAACTAGGCGGTAAATCTATGGTGGTTATACCTAGATCGATGATCCAATCAGCAAAACGATCACTCGCTACCAGCTCAGACGGGCGTAAACACAATTGAGAACCAGAAACTAGAGGCGTTAATATTTGCTCTAGCGCAAGGTCAAATCCCGGGTTTGCAAATTGAAGTACTGAATCATTATCGGTTAAAGCGAACACCTCTTGCATTGCTTGAATATGATGGCTTAATGATTGATGTTCTATCAGTACGCCTTTGGGTTCGCCAGTCGAGCCTGATGTATAAATGACATAAGCCAGGTTATTCGAGCCTAGCCCCATGTCAGATTTTACAAGCGAAACTGATGGATAACTAGCAAACAAAGTGTCATCATCTAACAAAATTACCGTCTGGTCTGATACCGGTAATGCTTTTAAAAACGACTTTAAAGTTATAATCACACTAACCTGACTATCATCGAGCATATACTTCAACCTAGCCCTTGGGTATCCAGGATCAAGTGGCACATAAACACCGCCTGATTTGAAAATTGCTAACAGACCCACTAACATTTCGATCGAACGTTCGACACAAAACCCTACCAAAGTTTCTGGCTTAACTCCTTGCTTGACCAAATAATGGGCTAGTTGATTGGCTTTCTCGTTCAGCTCTCGATAGGTTAATTGAACCTCCTCAAACACCACAGCAATATTATCTGGCTTTTGATCAACCTGCTGTTCAAACAACTCATGAACACACTTTTCTTGCGAATAGTCTTTTTGGGTATCATTCCATTGTTTCAGTTGTAGCTCGCGCTCCAAAGCGGGAACGATTGAGATATTTCTTAGCAGTGTGTTTTCGTCATTATTTATTGCCTCCACTATAACTGTTAATGCCCTCTCCATGTAGTTCAGCAAACTCTCCGCTGAAAAAGTTCTATCAATTTGAGCATCTAGAGTAAATCCTTCTCCCTTATCACTTACCGAAAGTTCGAACGGATAATTGGTTGTATTTCGTACATTTATAGTCCGTATGCCGCTATGTTGTTTTGATGATTTTGAAAGCTCACTTTTCTTACCTCCATGAGTGTAATTTATTATTGCGCTAAACAAAGGTAGACCGTTAGCAATACCACTACATTGCTGAGCTTTAGAAAGCGGTGCTTGCTCATAAGGTAGTAATTCTTTTAGCGAACGTTCCGTCTGGACAACTAACTGCCGTGCTGTGCAATCTTCCAATTTTACTCTTAATGGTAAGGTGTTAATGAACATCCCCAGAGCACGCTCAATTCCATTTACACCCTGTAACCGACCAGATAAAACAGTGCCAAATACTACATCATCACGCCCACTACAAGCGCCCAATACCCATGCCCAAGCGGCATGAAATAAACATGCGGGACTAACCCGTCTATCACGAGCGCAACCTCGAATAGCTTTAGCTAAGGTTTTATCAATAGGTCGACTCAAACTCTCTACCTCTCGACCATTTCCATATATATCGGTCAAATTGAATGGCAATGTCGGCTCTTCTACATCAGCTAGTAGTTTTGTAAAATAGGCTTCTGTATCTAAAGTCTTACTTTTGTTGAGGATGTGAGCCACAAATTCTCGATACGCTACCGGAGTCTCTAATTCATCTAATCGCCCCGCAGCATGGGCATCTAACTCCCGCCCCGTAAGTGCATAACTTTCGTTGTCAGATGCTAAGTGGTGATGCTGTAAAAATAAAAACCAACGTGAGGAGTCAGGCTCGGCGGCTAGCTTTACGCGTAACATCGGTGCTTGTTGTAAATTCATAGCTTGGAAGCTTTCTAAATGTTGCTGTAACTGAGACTCAACATCAGTTAGTGAATTAATGGTAAGTATTTCTACAGGAAGTTCCACATTTCGATAGACAACTTGTACAGGGTTTGAAACTCCTTCACTCACTATGGCTGTGCGAAAAACATCGTGTCTATCAATCAACGCCTGTAATCCCCCTAGCAAGAGATCTACTTGTTCTTTACCGTCAAGTAACAGAGTCTTACTCTCTAGGTAAGGATCATTTTTCGGATCCATCAAGTGATGAAATAAAATTCCTTCTTGCGAACCTATCAAAGGGTAAATATCTTGAATATTCTGAGCTCCACCGGGTACAGTTCTTACAATATTGGTTATTTCAGTAGGCGTCAAATCAACTAATGTAAGCATCTCTGGGGTGATTTTCTGGCAGTTTAATGGAATTAAATTGGGAGGTGTCGAATAAACCTCCTCACGAATATCAACTTTAGCGTCTATAAGAATTCCGATTTCGGCCAGATTTGAAGCTCCAACCACTTCACTTACACTGGTGTGTAAGTCATGGCTCTGCAACTCTGAAACCATTCGCATAACTAAAAGTGAGTGCCCGCCGAGAGCAAAAAAGTTGTCCGTCAACCCTATTTTTTTCTGATCTAAATTCAATAGCTCCGACCAAATGTTAACTAAGCATTTTTCAGTTTCAGAATAGGGTGCAACATAACTATCAAAGAGCGCACTATCTTCGCCCTTAGACACCGGTAAAGCATTATGATCAATTTTCCCATTCTGAGTTAACGGAAATGAAGCCAGTATAATCCAAGCATTCGGTATCATATACTCGGGCAGTTCTAACGTTAAATAATCTCTTAACTCACTCACCATTTCGGGATCCTGTGTTTCTGATTCGGTTCTGTCCCTAAGAGTAACGTACGCCACTATACGAAAATCATCCTCCTTATCTTCTCGCACCATGACATGGGACGCCTGAACGAGCGGGTGAGCTTCTATGTTCGCTTTGATCTCTGTTAACTCTATTCTATAACCACGAACTTTTATCTGGTCATCAACTCGACCTATAAATTCAAGCTCACCGCCAGGTAACCAACGGACAGTATCACCAGTCTGATAAATTCTATTCGAGCTCTCATTGCTAAATGGGTTTGAAATAAATTTCTCTTTAGTAAGTGTCGAGTTATTTAAGTAACCCCTAGCCAGACCGTCACCACCGAGATAAAGTTCACCCGGAACACCAATCGGTGTTAGTTCTCGATTTTGATTCAGCACATAAGCTTCGGTATTAGAAAAAGGTCTACCAATAGGGATCTTAACGCCTTCAGTGGCACTAAACCGACTCACGTTAGCAAAAGTACTACCAATAACCGCTTCAGTCGGACCATATTGGTTATAAATACTGGCTTTGGGAAATAAAGTTTGAAGTACTAATAATCTTTTGACCGAGAGTTGCTCACCGCCAACTACAAAACTATGTTGACACTGACTTGTTAGCTCGTTGAGACTCATTTCGCTGAGAGCGAGTATATGCGAAGGTGTTATTTTGACTAACAAGTTTCTGTCGGTAATTAAAATTTCATTCCAGAATTTAACAAGATCTTTGTTTGCCTTAAACAAAAGCGCACTGTCGCCCCTTAACAGTGGGAAATAAATGCTTACTAATGTGGCGTCAAAACTAAGCGAAGACATTACAATCGAACCGTCTAGTCTAGAGGAATAGAACGTGTCCAGACCTTCAGTACAATAATCTACCACCGCTTTATGTTCTACTAGTACACCTTTAGGTTTGCCAGTTGAGCCTGAAGTATAAATCACATAAGCTAGATTATTGGCTCTGAGACCCATAACGTGTGGATTAAGATTAGTGGTTGATTGAGATTCGAGCTGGTTGACTATTTGAGGTTCATCCAAACAAATTAACTCATAATCAGCATGGCTAAGATTGGTTGAGTTTACCGCTCCAGGTGAGAGTTCTGCTGCGACATATGATTGAGTCAAAACGAGGTCAACGCCACTATCTTCAAGCATATAAACCTTCCTAGACTTTGGTAGTCCAAGGTCTATAGGTAAATATGCACCACCCGACTTAAGTATACCCAGTAACGCGACCAAGGTTTCAATAGAAGTGTCCATGCAGATGGCAACCAGAGAATCTGGACCCACCCCCTTAGTGCAAAGATAGTGTGCGAGCTGATTCGCTTTTTGATTAAGCTCATCGTAGGAAATCGTTTGATTTCCGTCTGACGCAGCAACATTTATTGGTGTCTTGTTGGCTTGCTCTTCGAATAATCCATGCATAAATTGTTTGTCAAAATTGTTAGACTCAGTACCATGTTGAAATAACTTTGCCTTTTCAACTTCACTTAACAAGCTAAGCTGACCGACACTTTTTTGCAATGCTGGATCCTGCTCTAAACTGTCAACAATACTGTCTAATAGCACGCTGAAACTCTTGGCCATTCTGACTATACTGTCATCGTTAAATAATGACTTGTTATACGACCAGACAAGTGACATGTTATCGCCTTTCTCTTTTACGCTGAGCATTAAATCAAAACGAATACTGGTGTCATTGATGACAAACTCATCTTTCGCTACAAATTTTGGCGCATCTTTGTTAGCTGAAAATTTGAGCGGTTTAGATTCACTAATATGGGTAGTAAATGAAATCTGATACACTGGATTATAATTAAGGTGCCTTTCAGGCCTGATTTTTTCTACTAACATTTCAAAAGGCGTGTGTTGATGAGCATAACCATCCACAATTGTTTGTTTGTTTCGACGTAACAATTCTGAAAATGTTGGAGAATCAGAAAGATCAGTACGCAATATCAGTGAATTAACAAAAAAGCCGATTAATCCTTCAAGGTCTTTATGATTTCTACCCGACATGGGTGAACCAATAACGATATCATTACTATTGCTATAACGAGACACTAAAACCGCAAAAACAGTTTCAAGAAAAATAAATAAAGTGACATTCTGCTTTTCACACTGTGCTCTAATTTTCTCAATTATATTATTGTCCAACAATTGAATAAATTCATGTCCATCATAGGTTTGTTGTGAAGGACGAACATTATCTAATGGCAAACTATGAACCGTTGGAATACCTGCGAGCTTTATTTGCCAATAGTCTAACTGCTTTTCTAGTACTCCGCCTTTAAGCCATTGTCGTTGCCATTGCGCATAATCTGCATACTGAATTCTCAACGGCAGTAGATCAGGTTCCTCGCCTTGTCTATAAGCTTTATAAGAAGCAATAAGTTCCTTCTCTAAAAGACTAACTGACCAACCATCTCCAACTATATGATGCATGGTGTACAACACAGCGTAAGTACTATCAGTTAATTTAAGTAATTGCACTCGCAACATTAAATCTTGTCCAAGATCAAACGGCTTAATAGCCTCCTCATCAACTAGTTTCTTGACCGCCGCAGTCTGCTGATTTTCTTCGAGTTGAGACAAATCATGAAATTGTAAAGGTAAAGAATACCGATCAACTATTAGTTGCCTAGGGCTCCTCCCACGAACCATTGCAAAATGCGTTCGTAATACTTCATGTCTATCAAGCATGTAACCTAGCGCTTTCTCAAACGCAGCTCTATCAAAGTTTTCAGGCAATAATAAATGTCCACACATATTATACTGAGAACTGCCTTGCCCCAATTGATCGATATACCACAATCTTTGCTGAGCATGTGACAATGCTAACGGCTGCTCACGGTCAGCGCGGACTAATTTTGGCAACAGTAACTGACCTGCCTGTTCGCTAATACTCTGACTCAAAGATCTAATCGTTGGAGATTCAAATAAAACACTAATCGGTAATTCAACATCAAAAATCTCTCTTATCGAACTAGTCATTCTAGTTGCCAACAACGAGTGTCCGCCAATGGCAAAAAAATTATCATCAATGCCAACTTGTTCAATACTTAATAACTCTTGCCACAACCGGCAGAGCATAATTTCTCTTTCTTTTGTTGGTGCTATATATTGTGTTTGCTTAGACTTGTTTGACATATCGAACGTCAACAGACGTTTGTCTACTTCACCATTTGGCTGAATTGGGAAGCTGTCCAAGAACACAAATGATGAAGGCATTAAGTACAATTCAGGTTGAGTTCTGATATAGCGACTTAACTCTTTCTGTTGTAACTCATGAGTGGTGCCACCTTCTAAATAGGCACTGTGAGTCCAATAAGCAATGATATCAGTAGTATCGGGCTCTAGTTCTTGTTCAAGCACCACAACTTTATCTACGGAGGGATGTTGAGATAATAGTTTTTCAACCTGAACTAACTTAGCATTGAATTCATCGCGCGTAGCTCGACCTCTTTTATGGGCAATTACTTCAAGTTCACCGCTGTTGTTCCATCTTCCGCTAGAAGTAGTTAAATAGAGGTATTCTTCTCTATTTGCTGCAAAAGGATTCACGACGAAATTTGCGTTTTCTTTTTGTTCAAGGGTTAAGTGCTCGAATCCTATGCCAGCAACATAAATATCGCCTTTAGATCCAATTGGCACTAATTGAAGTTGCTTATCAAGCACATAGACTTTTAAGTTAGCGAACACATCTGTTGCTAAATCGTTGCCCAGTTCAGATTGGAGCAATTGATTTATGCGTTGTGCCAAAAGAGGCGAGACTTTAGTATTATTCCAGTCAAGTAATAGGTTATTTCTAGCATCACTGCCTAAAAACTCTAAGGCTTCAATACTTAATTCCTTATTTGATTCCATAGAAAGGCTATCAAGAATACTGTTTAATAATACCTCATAACTTGTGGCTAACCTTGAAACAGTACTTTGAGCAAATAGTGATAGGTTGTAACTCCAACTCAACACCATTCCTGGATCTTTTTCAACAATACTTAACTCAAGATCAAAACGAGTTCTTTTCTTTGATTTGACCTGTGGGATCCCAAACTCACCAGTTTCCAAAGAATCTGTACCAAGTTCTGCTGAGCTTTGTTCATTGTTTTGTACAGCAAAAATTATTTGGAAAACCGGATTGTAATTCATGTGCCGTTCTGGACTGAGTGTTTCTACCAACATTTCAAAAGGAATATGCTGATACTCATAGGCATCCAGTAAAACCTGCTTGTTATTTTCCAATAACTCACTAAATTTTTGCTCTCCCGATAAGTTAGAACGCAGCACTAATGTATTCACAAAGAATCCAATCAAACCTTCAACATCTTGATGAGTTCTTCCCGCAATAGGCGAACCAATTACTACGTCTTGCCTATCACTATTTCGTCCGATTAAAAGAGCGAATGCTGTTTCTAGAAACATAAACAAAGTTACTTCGTGCTTTTGACAAACATCATGAATCTTGACCATCATCTCAGAACCAATAAACTGACGGTGAAGTGCACCGTCAAAAGTAGCCTGACTTGGTCGCTTTTTATCTAAAGGCAAATTATGCATCACAGGAATATTCTTAAGATGCTGTTGCCAGTAACCCAGTTGCTGTTCTAACATCTCACCACTTAACCACTGGCGCTGCCATTGTGCATAATCGACATACTGTACAGGTAACGGAGCCAGCGGATTGAGTTCACCCTTGTTAAATGCCTGATAAAGCGTATTCAGTTCATTTTTTAATATTTTCATAGACCAGCCATCGCTTGCGATATGATGTGTACTATGGATTATTAAATGTAGATCAGGATCAAGTTTAACCACCAGAACTCTTAATAAAAGGTCGGCGCCTAAGTCAAACGGCGTCATAGCTTCTTTCTCCAATAACCGTTGAACCTCGTCGGATTTATCAAGCTTGTTGTAGTCGGATAAATCATGCATCACGTACGGCAACTTAAAATCATTGACAATAACTTGTCTTACCTCACCCGTAGACATAGAAAAATATGTGCGCAGTACTTCGTGCCGTTCTAGAATACTTTTCAGCGCTAACTTAAATGCCTCTTCATTGTAGTCTCCCGCCAATACAAAACCGTCTGACATGTTATATTGTAAACTTCCCTTACCCAACAAGTCGATGAACCACAATCGCTGTTGAGCGTAGGACAAAGCGAGTACTTGACTGCGATCAGTAGGCGTTACTGGCGGGAGAACTAATTCGTTCATTTGTTTATCAATGCTTTCACTCAGCATTGCAACGGTTGGTGCCTCGAACAAAATGGATATAGGTAATTCAACTTCAAACTCCTCTCTAATTGCGCTAATCACACGAGTAGCCAGCAATGAATGTCCTCCAACAATAAAGAAATTATCGTGTATACCGACTCGATCCAGTTCTAGTACATTTTGCCATAAGCGACACAATCGATTCTCTATGTCTGTTGTTGGTGCAACATAATTATCTTTTTTCTCGTTAGTGTTCGACTCAACCAATAATTTTCTGTCCACCTCACCTTTATGATTAAGAGGAAACTCTTCAAGCAACACGAATGAAGAAGGTACTACAAATAATGTAGGTTGCGAACGTACAAAACGGCTCAAATCTTTATGAAGAGATTCTTGATCCAGAACTATCTCAGAGCAACCTTGATTAACCCAGTATGCAACAACTTCTGACGTGCCCAGTTCGGTATCTTGTTCGATGACCACAACTTGTTTAACCAGCGGATGGTTTTGCAGGAGCTCCTCAACTTCTCTTAAGTTCTCACTGAATTCATCTGACACAGTTGAGTCAGAAATTTCGGCTAAGATTTCTAGTTCGCTATTACTCAACCAACGACCTTTCCTGCTAGTGTTATAAAGGTAGCTTTCGGCACCTTTGTCAAAAGGGTTAACAATAAAATTGTCATCCTGATCGTTATTTTGATCCAAGTTTAAGCCTTGAATATAGAGGTTACCTTTGCAACCGACGAGAGCCAACTGATGGTTTTCATCTAGCAAATAGACTTTCATATGCGGTAATTGAGACTTGAAAGTATCCAGATTAACTGGCAACTCTATTAGTGAGAAAATATCATTTTGTAATTGAGTATTAGCACAAACATTACACCACTTTTCTAATAATTGAGTTTTCTGTTGATTGCCTATCACATCGAGTGACGGAAGCTTTAATTCTAGGCTTGGCTCAAGATTTAAGCTATCAATGATACTTGTCAGCAACACATCGTAACTAGAAGCCAAGCGCTCAATAGTCTCTTTCATAAATAGCGACTCGTTATAAGTCCAGTTTATATGCAAGCCTTTGCTTGTTTCCATCACACTTAATTCGAGATCAAAGCGCGTACTTATTTTTGTTTGAATTTTTGGAATACCAAGCGAGTCAGCATCAGTTTTTTCTGAGCCCAAATCCATTACACTTTGTTCATTATTTTGCACTGCAAAAACAATTTGGAATATTGGGTTATAATTCATATTCCTTTCAGGGCTAAGCTTCTCAACTAGCATCTCAAAGGGAATATGTTGGTGCTCATAAGCCTCTAATAAAACCTGTTTACTATTGTTCAGCAAATCAGTAAAGGTTAATTCGGGAGATAAATCGGTACGCAACACTAAAGTGTTGACGAAAAAACCAATTAGATTTTCAACATCCTTGTGAGTTCTGCCCGCAATTGGAGAGCCTATAATAATGTCTTGTTCTTCTGAATAGCGACCAATCAATAAAGCAAAAGCAGTTTCTAAAAACATAAAAATAGTTACTTCATGGCGCTGGCAGAGTGCATTGATCTTAATTCGTGTTTCATCCCCAATAGTTTGTTGAAGAATGGCACCATCATAAAGCGCCTGGGCAGGTCTTTCTTTATCTAAAGGAAGACTATGTATGACAGGTATATCAGACAGTTGGTTTTGCCAGTAACCGAGTTGTTGCTTAAGCACCTCACCACTTAACCACTGTCTTTGCCACTGAGCGTAATCAGCATACTGAACAGGTAATTTAGGGAGTGGATCAGATTCATGGTTTTTAAAAGCGTCATAGAGTGCTGTCAACTCATTCTTGAGAATAGTCATAGACCACCCGTCGCTCGCTATATGATGAGTGCTATGTATGATTAAGTGAAGATTGTTGTCTAATTTGAGTACTAACACTCTCAAAAGAAGATCATGACTTAAGTTAAACGGTGTTTGCGACTCTGTAACTATCAGACGCTTAATCTCTTTCTCTTTTTTAATTTCGTCAAGATTAGACAAATCATGCTTGACGTAAGGTAAGTTATAATTATGTACGATCTTTTGTTGAGCCTCTCCGGCATACATATTAAAATGAGAACGTAACACTTCGTGGCGATCGATTAAAACTGTTAGCGCTTGCTTAAAGGCTTCTTCGTAAAATTCACCCGCTAAAACAAATCCATTTGACATATTGTACTGCAAGCTTCCTTTACCAAGCAGGTCGATAAACCAAAGTCTTTGCTGAGCATAAGATAATGGCAAAGGCTGATCACGATTAACCATTAAGACAGGGGGTAAAATAAGTTCATTACAATCAGACTTAATTCGTTCTGCTAGCGTCTCTACTGTGGGCGATTCAAAAATGACCGCTAATGCAAGTTCAGTGTTAAACTCTTCTCTAATAGCGCTAGTCAGTCGGGTCGCTAATAACGAGTGTCCGCCAAGCGCAAAGAAATTATCTTCAATACCTATTTGCTCTACTTTTAGAAGTTTCTCCCAAAGTAAACATAGCTTTTCTTGAACCCGATTGCGTGGCGCAACGTGTTGCTTGCGTTGAAGATCACTCTCTAACGGAAGTGGTAATGCTTTTTTATCAACTTTGCCGTTGATGGTCAGAGGCATAGACTGCATCGCGATATAAATTTGGGGCAACATGTAATCAGGCAATAATGTCGCTAGGTGAGCCTTCAGGCAATCACCTAACTTGATCCCTACAGTATCGAGCTTTGGAAAGTTAGTTTGAAAATTTGAAACATAGGGAGACCGCGCTTGAATTTCAGGCAAATTTATTTTGCTAAAGATTAAATCTAGACTGTCGTAATTTTCTTGTGACCAAGTTACTGCGCAACTATAACCTTTTTGTTCAGCTTGAATAAGCAGCGACTCGAGGTGATTAACCTGCTCTGTACTACTCGCGTCGAGCATGCCGGGCATTTCAGTTAGATAAATTAGTCGCCCGGATTGCCACTCAACTAGCCCGTTTGCCAACTTAAAATCATTTTTTATACGAGCATTCGGAACTCCCGAGACGCCAAAGATTTCTTCACTTTGATTAACTATAAGCTGGTCTAGTAGATCCAGACTTTTGAAGTCGTACCAACGAATCGTTGCTTTATTGTTAATCGCTTTCTGTTCCGATGATGCTTTGGTGATAACGACTTCATAGCGATAGCGGAGCATTTCATTGTCCCCACATCCACGTTTGACCAATACATCGACCTGGCTTATTGCGTTATTAGTTTGCTTCAATTGGGTGAAGAAACTTGGACTGACTAAGAGCTCTGGTTCTTGTTGCAACCGTCTTTGAACTCTGTTTGATACCACACTAACAGGTGTGCTTTGTGATAATCGACTCTCTTCCACTGCGGCCAAGTGAGAAATAAACAAGTCATAATTCCTAATATCCCCTAATAAGATTTGACCGCCTTCCTCGATAAAAGGCATTAGACCGTCAATTACTTGCTTGAGGTATAGTGGATTTGGAAAATATTGGACGACCGAATTAATTACCACAGTGTCAAATGTCTGATCAGCAAAAGCGCCGAAACTGAGTGCGTCACCCTTGCTAAGTTCTACGTGGTTCCAGTTCCGATTAGCTAGCTCTAATTGTATTCCTGCTAACGCTTCGCCAGAAATATCCATCGCATGAACGGACTCGCACCAAGGCGCGTACCCGTACAACAATAATCCGGTACCACAACCAATTTCTAATAAACGTCTCGGTTTAAGCGTCTTTATTCGATCTAAAGTCTCGTTTTGCCATTGACGCATCTGCTCTAGGTCTATCGGTTCCCCCGTATAACTGCTATTCCAGCCGACAAAATTTTCCTCGGTGACCTGAACCTCTGTTGGCTTGATATATTGAGCATCGAATACCTTTGTCCATTCGGCCAGATCCTCGGAGTTCGCTTTTTTAGAGAGCTCTTCTAAATATCGTTCAGTAGGACATACATAGGCGATAAGTTGTTTATTTTCAGTATCCCTGGAGTTAATAGAGACAACAGCAGTATTGATAGACTCGTGAGCTGTTAACTGCGATTCGATCTCCCCTAACTCAACTCGAAAGCCTCTTATTTTGACTTGATCATCAAGCCGGTCAATAAATTCCAACTTTCCATCAACGCAATAACGAACTAAATCACCTGTTTTATACAGTTTACTATTTGCCCCTTCAGAAAAAGGGTTGGCGATAAATTTCTCATGCGTGAGCTCATTTCGGTTTAAATAACCTCTAGCTATCCCGGCACCACCTAGGTACAACTCCCCTGTGCTGCCTATTGGAACAAGTGATGGCTGTTCTGTATTAGTTGAAACAACATACCCAACCACATTATCCAAATAATTTCCAAGCGATTCAGTTCTATTTTCATTAGTAATTGCGCAAATTGTTGCGTCTACACAAGCTTCCGTCGGACCATAAACGTTATAACTTTTAAGTCCTGTTGCTTTGTTTAAACTTGCTAACTTAGACCAGAGTTCCTGACCTACTTTCTCACCGCCAATTATAAGAGTTGGTAGCTTGTCCCCCTCTTCAGTATCTAATAACAGACTCAACTGAGAGGGTGTACAGTCAAACAAACCGATATTGTTGTGAATTAAATATTGAGCCAGTTTATTCGCATCTTCTCGTGTAGCTTGCGGTATAAGAACCAGCTTAGTTCCAAAAATCAATTGCGTTAAAGCTTGGACTGATGCGTCAAAACTGAGGTTTGCATTTTGCGCCCATATTGCATCTTCACTCGCCCATTGTTGATTGACGATTTTTCGTAGATTAAACCCCAAATTTACAACGCTTTTATGCTCAACCATAACACCTTTTGGTGTACCTGTTGTTCCGGATGTATACAACACATAAGCAAGATTATCGGCACCAACTAATTCAGCATCACAACTTGGATTATGCTTTGGATATTTCGATAGTGTATCTCGTAATTCATCCTCATTTACACGTATAACTACATGCTCAAAACTAGCGAATTGGTGTTCATACTGCTCCTCAGCCAATACGATTAATGCCTCACTATCACGGCATATATAATCAATTCTTGATTGAGGAAGACTCGGGTTGACAGGTACATAAGCTCCTCCAGCTTTTAGAACACCAAGTAACGCGATAATCATTTCAATTGACCGATCAAAGCAAAGTAATACTAACGAATCTGGTTTTATACCCGATTGAATCAGAAAATGAGCTAGCTTGTTTGCTCTTGAATTGAGCTCTTTAAAATTAAGTTTATCGTTGCCGAGTTCCACCGCGATATTATCGGGTGTCTGTTCCACTTGCTGCTCGAATAACGAATGAACACATTGCTCCAAATCATAACTACCTGTGAACCCGTTCCAATCTGTTAGAACTTGTTTTTTGTCTGCATCACTGACCAATTTTAATTCATCGATACCAACCTGACCCAATTTATTCTTGGCAAGCGACTCGATAATACTGACCATAAGCACCTGATAATTTTCTGCCATTCTAGCTACAGTCTGCCCGTCAAATAAGGCATCATTATACAGCCAATAAACAGATAGCTGATCCCCATTTTCAATGACATGTATCTCTAAATCATTTCGAATATTAGACTTCATTGACGCGGGGCGAGCATCGTTGCCTTGTTCGCCAGTTTCCTGTAACTGCATATGACCGCGTTCATTGTTCTGTACCACAAAGGTGATCTGAAACAATGGATTATGATTTAGATTTCTCTCGGGTCTCAGTTTCTCTACCAGGAACTCAAAAGGAATATGTTGATGCGCATAAGCATCCAGGATTGTCTGTTTATTATTTTTTAACAATTCGCTAAATGTCGGGTTATCTGACAGGTCAACTCGTATTGTCAGTGCGTTAACAAAAAAGCCAATCAACCCCTCAATGTCTTTATGGATCCTGCCCGCAATAGGCGAGCCAATAACTATATCAGTTTCGTTACTATATCGGCTTAACAGAACGGCAAAAGCTGACTGTAAAAACATAAACAAAGTTACTTCGTTCTTTTCACATTCTTTACGAATTGCAAGCGTTAAGTTTTCGTCCAACAGCTGCTTAACAATTTCGCCCTCAAATGTTTGATTAACCGGTCGAGGTCTATCTAATGGGAGCTTATGTACTGAAGGTACACCAGCCAAATTCTGGCGCCAATAGTTCAGCTGCTCTTCTAAAAATTCTCCTTGCAACCATTTGCGTTGCCAGAGCGCGTAGTCCACGTATTGTATTTTTAGTGGTTCAAGTGGGTTCTCTAATCCACTACAGTATGCCTCATAAAGAGCATTTAATTCATTTTGAATAATACTACTTGACCATCCGTCACTAGCAATGTGATGCATCGTATACAATATCAAGTGGCTGGTTTTGGAAAGCTTAACTAAACGAACTCTTAGCATGAGGTCTTTATTCAGATTGAATGCGCTCTTTGCGGACATTATTATGATTTGATCAAGTTGGCGCTGTTGTTCCTGTTCATCAAGGTGAGACAGGTCGTGTTGAATCAAAGGCAATTTAAACTTTTCTACTATCACCTGCCGAGGCTCTCCGTTCACCATTTCGAAATGTGTACGTAACACTTCATGTCGTTGCAATAAACTGGTGAGTGCTCTTTTAAATGGCGTTAGTTTAAACTCGCCCTTTTGCCAGTAGCCACTAGGCACATTATACTGGATACTCCCACTCAGCTTGTCGATGAACCACAGCCTTTGCTGAGCGTGAGAAAGCAACAGTGGTTGTTCCCTGTTAGCTTTCGCTACTGGCGGTAAGATCGAACAGCCCTGATTTAATTTGAGTTTTTCAGCCAAACTAGAAATCGTCGGCGCTTCAAATAGAGTCTTCAAAGGCAATTCAGTTGAGAACTCCATTCTGATTAAACTAATGAGTTTAGTACCTAATAGCGAATGTCCGCCCAGCATAAAGAAATTATCATCAATTCCTATTTTTTCGATCTGTAATACTTCTTGCCACAAAATGCACAAGCTTTCTTCAATTTCATTTCTAGGTGCCACATAGACTTCGTTATGCACGTCACTTTGCTGAGGCTGCGGTAAAGATTTTTTATCGACTTTTCCATTCGGCGTTAAAGGCAGTTTTTCTAGCACCACGAATACAGAAGGTACCATGTAATATGGAAGTGTATCTTGAAGATGATTTTTGAAAGACAAAATTAAAGCACTTTGTCTTTGCTCTAAATTTGCCTCTTGAATGGTTTCTTCAGAGTCTCCTAAAACTACGTTTTCGATAAGAGAATCTTGCAACACTAAGTACCCCACTAAACGTTTCTCTACTTCTTCTGACTCTTGTACCACCACTACCGAACTTTTAATTTTATCCAGCTCCAACAATTGATTTTCTATCTCTCTGAGCTCGACACGAAAACCCCTTATTTTAACCTGACTATCGCATCGCCCTACGTACTCGAGATTGCCGTCACTCAGCCATCGAACCATGTCTCCTGTCTTATATAAACGTTGACCTGACTGTTCTGAAAAAGGATCATTGATGAATTTTTGCTGGGTAAGTTCGGCTTGGTTTAAGTATTCACGCGCAACGCCTTCACCACCAATAAGTAACTCACCAACGACTCCCACAGGTGCAAGCTGCATTTCGCTATTTACAACATAAAGCTTAACATGCGGTGCGTTATGTCCTATTGGAACGCTTCCAGACTTATAGTTAGCACAGTCATAATAACTGGACCAAACGCAAGCTTCTGTCGGACCATATTCGTTAATTAGTTGACAATTTTTCCAGTCGGGGTGATTAAAGTGCTTCTTCGGTAACTGTTCATCGCAAGCCTCTCCCGCAACAATAATTTGTCGCATACTTTGGGGGACGGGCAATTCAAACTCGAGAATATTTGAATAAACTGAAGGCAAAGTAAGCAAATGACTTGCATCGCGTTCGCTTAAAATTTTGGTGATTTTTGCGACTTCTAATCCGTCAGAAACTTGAGCAATAACTAACTCACCGCCATTAACTAAAGTCCAGAAAATCCCTGCAACCGAACTATCAAACGCATAAGACGAAAACAATATAAAACTACTCGGTGCACTAGGATAAGCAATATTTCTTGCAACTGTCGATGCAACTAAACTTTTGTGGTTGATCAAGACTGCTCTCGGTTCGCCAGTCGAGCCGGAAGTGTAAATCGCGTAAGCCAAATTGAATGACTTAACATTCACTTGTTCAATTTGTGGGTTGCTGTCTGGAAACTTAGCCGTGAGAAGTTCTCTTATGTTACTGTCTAATGGGACGATTTTACAATCCCCAAACTCGAGTTCAGACATTAAATCTTGCTGGGTAAGAACTAGATCAACTGCACAATCTTCCAACATGAAATTAAGTCGAGAGCGAGGGTAGCTTGGATCCATTGGCACATACGCAGCGCCAGCTTTTAGAATGGCCAACAAACCGACTATCATTTCTAGCGAACGCTCAACACATATTGCTACTAATGTATCGGGGGTAACTCCCTGTTTAATCAGATAATGTGCAAGTTGATTGGCTTGTTGATTGAGCTCCGAGTAACTCATGTTCTCTTGTTCAAATACTAGTGCAAAATTATCCGGCGTCTTTTCAACTTGCTGTTGAAAAAGCTGATGAATACAAAGCGTCGGATTAAACTCATTCTCTATCGAGTTGTTCTGTATTAGCAGAGCATCTTTGTGACTTGCGTCAAGGATATTGAGTTGGCTCGTCTTTGTGTCAATGTTTGCTAGGACACTTTGCAGCAATACAGTAAAACTACCCGCTAATCTTTGAATTGTTTCTGCTTCAAATAAATCAGTATTATAGCTCCATTGTAACTTTAGACCATTTGAATGTTCCGTAATACTGAGATAGAGATCTTCGCGACTTTGATGACTATTATCGTTGTGAGAATTTTTGTCAGAACTATCTTTCTGATCAATTATCTGACCACTTTCACCGCTATGATTTTGTAGATCAAGTTTAATCTGAAACAAAGGGTTATGGGTTAAGGAACGACTCGGATTAAGTGTTTCAACCAACATTTCAAATGGCACTTGTTGATGCTTGTAAGCATTGAGGATCGTTTTTTTATGTTGAGCGAGGAAATCAACAAACTTTGGATTCTCTGACAACTGTGCTCTTAAAACTAAATCATTCACGAAGAAACCAATGAGAGGCTCCAAGTGCTGATGGTGTCGACCAGCAATAGCAGTACCAACTACAATATCATATTCATTGCTGTAACGGGATAACAAGACAGAGAAAGCGGCATGCATCAGCATAAATAGTGTGACGTCTTGTTGACTACACAGCTGTTTGAGTTGTACTGCTAATGTCTTACTTACAACTTGGTTATAACTGTTCCCAATATAACTCTGTTCGGCGAGTCGCGATTTATCCAAAGGGAAATTATGTAATAAAGGAATACCCTTCAGCTGATTACGCCAATAGCCAAGCTGTTTTTCCAACACGTCACCTTGTAACCACTGACGCTGCCATAGTGCGAAATCAGCGTATTGAACCCGCAACGGATTGAACGGCGACTTATTATTGCTGTTATAAGCCAAATAGATCTGATTTAATTCATTTTTCAGTAAACCACGCGACCAGCCATCGCTAGCAATATGATGCGTTGTATTAAGTACGATATGCAAATCATCAGAAAGTTTTAGCACTCTTACTCTAAGCATCAAATCTTTGGCTAGGTCAAAAGGAATATTGGCTTCTTGTTTTGCAATTAACTTACTCTCATTATCTATTTCATTTTCCGAATAGCTAGAGAGATCATTTTCAGCATAAGGCAATTCAAATTCAGTAACAATTTTTTGAAGGGGTTCATTGTTAACGGTCACGAAATGAGTACGTAATACTTCATGCCTATTAAGCAATTCTGTGAGGGCGCGCTTAAATGCGCCGACATTGTACTTTCCATGAATAGTAAAGCTATCGAGAGAATTATATTGTGCGCTACCCTCTCCAAGTTGATCGATAAACCAGAGCCGCTGCTGAGAAAATGAAAGTGGTACTAAATCAAATTGTATTCTTGGCAAAAGTTCCGGCGTAGAGGTGCCATTTTCATTATCATAATCACTCAAGTAATCTAATAGAGCAGCCTTATTATCGATTAACATTTGCTTTATTTCGGCTGTTACCGCGCCTTTTGCAGCAACTATTTTCAGCTCATTATTTTTAGTACTTAGCTTTATTCCCGCCTTTGTAAAAAGGCCTAATAGATTTGCTACATTCACAAGATAAATTCCTCTGTTTCTAGTGTGCTTATTTTTTCATTAAAAACTTTGGTTTCAAGAATATTTGACAATTCCAACACGGTTGGAAATTCGAACAGCATGATGAGCTGTAATTCGACTTCAAACTCTTGACGTATTAAGCTAATCAAGCTCGTGGCCAAAAGAGAATGACCACCTAATGAGAAAAAGTTGTCGTGGATGCCAACTTGTTCTAATTTCAGTATTTCACACCACAGCTGGCATAACCGTTTCTCCATCTGATTGGTTGGCGCAGCATAAGTTTCGCTATGCAAGTCAGTTTCTTGAGGCATCGGCAACTCTGTTTTATTAACTTTGCCATTGGCTGTTAACGGTATTTTTTCAAGAAAGACATAAACGCGCGGAACCATATAATCAGGTAACTCTTGAGAAAGCTTCTCGCGATAGATTTTAATTAACTTAGCTTTTTCTTGATGTACTTCTAGATCATCTTCACCTTCAATTCCTCTATCAGGCACAACGTATGCGATGAGACTACTTTCTTGCTGACCAAATTCAGAAATTATTACAGCAGACTCTTTGATGTTATCAATTGCTTTGAGACTAGATTCTATGTCGCCAATTTCAATTCTAAATCCTCGCACTTTTACTTGATCGTCGATTCTGCCAACAAATACTAGTTTGCCATCAGGTAACCAGCGTACTAGATCCCCTGTTCTGTATAGTCGGTTTGGCGCGCTTGCAATAGATTGATTTTCTAAGTCGCCGGAATGCTCATCCTGAATCTGTGAAAAGCGAGTAAAGTGATTAGGAATAAATTTTTCACTAGTAAGAGCTTCATCATTTAAATAGCCTTTGGCTAAGCCTTCTCCTCCGACAGCCAATTCGCCGATGCTTCCGGGCAATTGCAATCGCTGCTGTTCATCCAGCACGAACAATTCTACATTTTGCATTGCCTTACCAATTGCAACAGATCCGTTTTCCCTCAATTGTTCTGGTTGATTTTGTATATCCTGATTGATAACACAACCAACGACTGCTTCGGTAGGTCCATAATGATTAGTTATGCTTGCATGAGTAAAAACTTCGACCAATTTAGAAACGATTGTGCCGTATAAAGGCTCACCACCAATCACAAAAATATGCTGGTTAGTTAATTTCTGATTGCTAGGCAATAAAGCAAGTAATCCCACTACGTGACTGGGTGTTAATCTTAATAGCAAACGTTCGGAAGTATTAAGAAGTTTTCTAGCCAAAGAATCAAGCGGCACGCCCACAGCAGAAAGCTGCACTTTATTACCACAAAATAGCGGTAAATAAAGTCCAGGGATCGTCATATCCACACTGTAGGAAGTGACTATATAAGAACCATCCAAATCCCGTTGATAGTATGAATTTAATCCGGCTTCTAAGTAACATGACGCGGCTTTATGTGATACTAGAACACCCTTAGGCTTGCCGGTAGAGCCCGACGTATAAATAACGTAAGCCAGTTGTTCTGAGTTTGTCGCTTGCTCATCACTAGTTATATTTTCATTACTGAAGTTACCAACAAATAGTGGCAAAACTTCTTCATCAAGTGGGAGAACTTTACAATCACCAAAACTGAGATCGCCGAGCAACTCCTGCTGAGTGAGTACCATTTTAACTTCACAATCATCAAGCATATAACTTAAACGAGTAGCGGGTAATGTTGGGTCTAGTGGTATATAAGCTCCGCCCGATTTTAAGATCCCTATTATGCCTATGAGCATTTCAATTGAGTTTTCAAGGCACAAACCAACGATGGTATTTTCTTTGACTCCCTGTTTAACAAGGTATCTGGCTAACTGATTAGATTTCTGGTTTAAATCTCGGTAAGTAATCTCCTCCCCGTCCACTTCAACTGCCACACTATCAGGCGTCTTTACTACTTGCTCTTCAAAGCGCTGGTGTAAACATTTTTCTCTAAAATAATCTTGTGTCATTCCATGGCCATTTTTAAGTAACGTTTCCTGTTGTGTCTTACTGTGACATTTTAGCTCGTCTAGTCTTTTCTCTTGAGTCAGTTCTTCATTATTTTCAAAAAGCAGACTCACGGCTATATCTTGTAACAACACATCGAAATTTCCTGCCATTTTTTCGATAGTATCTCCATTAAATAGAGATTGGTTGTAAACCCAACTAACCGACAAGACTCCATTCATATTTGTTAATTGCAGTTGTAAATCCGAACGTGTTGTACTACTTTCTACGTGCGCATTTTCTAGCTCATTTAGTAAACGTTCTTCAGCCGGCTCAAGTAAATCTTGCTCGTTGATCTCCTCTTCAGTTATTGTTCTGACGGCAAACATCATCTGAAATAACGGGTTATAACTAAGATTACGTTCTGGTCGAATTTCTTCTACTAACATTTCAAATGGAACATGCTGATGAGCATAAGCATCAAGTATGACCTTTTTATTACGTTCTAATAACTCGCTAAACGTTGGGTTACCAGATAAATCAGTACGTAAAACTACCGAGTTGATAAAAAAGCCGACTAACTTTTCAAGAACCTTATGGCTTCTTCCTTCCACAGCAGATCCAATCACAATATCCTCTTCGTCACTGTAACGGCTGAGTAACAACGTGAAGGCTGTTTCCAAAAACATAAAAAGAGTGACTTCATGTTTGTCGCATAGACTAATAATTTGCGCGGTCAAGTTTGCGTCTAGGTGTTGCTGGTGTACTTTACCTCTAAACGACTGTCTGGTCGGACGTTTATGATCGAGTGGCAAATTATGTATTTGTGGAACGTCCTTTAACTGTTTCTTCCAATAGTCCAGCTGCTGTTGCAGTACCTCGCCTTGTAACCACTCTCGTTGCCAAAGAGCATAGTCGGCATATTGCACTTGCAATGCTTCGAAAGGATTGCTCTGCCCTCGCTTAAACGCTTCATATAAGCACCTAAATTCCTTTTCAAATAAGCCCATTGACCAGCCGTCACTGGCAATATGATGCATAGTGTGCAAAATTAGGTGTGCGCTATCAGCCAATTTCAATAATCTTACTCTCAGCATAAGATCACTGCCTAGATCAAAAACTGAATCGGCTTCTTGCTGAAATACCTCTTGGACTTTAGCTGCTTTTTCAGTTTGTGTAAGATGGCTCAAATCATATTCCTTCAAAGGTAAATTGTATTCTCGTTTAATTATTTGAATTGCTTCCCCTTCGAAAACTTGGAAATGTGTCCTCAATACTTCATGGCGATCTAACATACCTTTTAATGCTTGTTTAAACGCCGACAAATCAATTGTTCCAGAGATCGAAAAAGCGCCCCGCATATTGTACTGAACGCTGCCATCTCCCAATTGATCAATAAACCACAACCGTTGTTGAGCGAAAGATAAAGGCAAATCTTTATCTCGATCGGCATTCGAAATTGGCGGTAGTAGAACCTTAGTTTCGAGAGTTTCTAAGCTCTCACTCAGGCTTTTAATCGTAGGCGAGTCAAAAAGCGCTCTCAAAGATAATTCTACCGAGAAAATTTCCCTGATGGAACTGATCAGTCTGGTTGCTAAAATTGAATGACCACCTAGAGAGAAAAAATTATCATCTATACCTACTTTGCCAAGATTTAGTAGCTCCTGCCAAAGCTTACACAATTGCTTTTCTGATTCGTTTCGAGGTCCAACGTAGGTCTCTTTTAGCAAGTCATTTTCTTGCGCTCTTCTGAGCAAGTTCTTATCAATTTTTCCGTTAGTAGTAAGTGGCAATTTTTCCAACAGAACATAAACTTCGGGAACCATATAGTCAGGTAATTTAGCCGCCAATTGTGTTTTCACGGTCTTGATTAATATGTTCTTTTCATAATTTATATTACCATCAGATTCAGAGACCTCTAATAAACTATGATCCGTCGCTACAAGATATGCAACCAATGAAGCTTCGGAATCATCAAGTTCACGAGCCACAACAATTGACTCACTTATCTCCGGCAGTTGGGTTAGGTGACACTCTATTTCTCCAAGTTCAATACGCTTGCCTTGTATCTTGACTTGCTCATCGATTCTGCCAGAGTACTGCAAAACACCTTTTGGCAGATGGCGTACAATATCTCCACTAAGATACATTCGCTCTCCAGGCTTTTTGCTGTACGGATTAGGTACAAATTTCTCTGCGGTTAAAGATGGTCTATTAAGGTATCCTCGACTTAATCCTGAACCTGCGATAGATAGTTCCCCGGCAACACCTAGCGGCTGAATATTAAAGTTATCACTGACGACAAATAATTCAGTGTTCAAAATAGGCGTACCAATTGGTACATCTGAATTTTTATATCCTATGTCATTGGCGCTAGTTGTTTTATTAACATCGCTTCCAACGGATTCGGTCGCATCAAAAACACAACACCCGACAGTCGCTTCAGTTGGACCATATTCATTAATGAAGGTTGATTTGGGTAATAGAGCTTGCCATTGGCTTAAAGTTTCTTGAATGAGTTGTTCACCACCAATAACGAAAACATGTTGGGACTCTTGGTTATTTCTCAAGAACTCGGTATTTAACATGGCTTTAAGGTGCGCAGGGGTCAACTTAAACAATAAGTTTTCTGAATCGTCTTCTAAACAGTCAATAAGCTGTTCTAACATACCACTATTTTGCGACAAGACTTCAATGGTTTTACCTGTCAACAATGGAACAAATAGTGAACAAACAGTTGCGTCAAAAACTAAGCTTGTACTCACCACTGATCCTGTCGTTTCAGCTCGCATGTAGGTATTGCCATGAGCTAAATAATTGATAACATTATTGTGAGTTATCATCACTCCTTTTGGAACTCCGGTTGAGCCTGAGGTATAGATAACGTACGCGAGATGATCACCCTGTAACCCTGCTTTCAAAATATTAGGATTGCTTTTGGGAAAGCTGATTAGCCTGTTTTCATCATCTAACTCATCAAATAATATAAGCTGAAACTTAGATGAATCGGAAAGCTTCTCCGATAATTTTTTCATTGAGAGGATATGCTTTGCACCGGAATCTTGTAGCATATAATTGATCCGTGCTGACGGATATCCCGGATCTAATGGCATATAAGCTCCACCGGCTTTTAGTACACCCAGAAGACCGATGATCATTTCCGAGGAACTATCAAAGTATAACGCGACAATAGACTCTGGCTCTACGCCCTGTTGTATTAGGTAGTGCGCAACACGATTCGCTTTTTCATTTACTTTTGTATAACTTAATTCGAGCTCATCACATATTATAGAAACGTTATTTGGATTTTCTAAAGCTTGCTTTTCGAAAATAGTATGAAGTAAATCATGATTACCTATATCTGTTTGAGTATTATTCCAAGATTCTATTTGGTAAGTTAACTCACAATCAGTCAGTAACTGGATTTGTTTTAAGCACTTAATCTCAGGATTAATCATCGCTGCAAAAATTGACTGCAAATGTGTTAGTAAGCGATCGATTGTCGCCTGTTCATAAGAACCTGATGAGTAGCCAAGTTTTAACTCAATCTCTTCTCCTGGTATAACAATAAGAGTGAGACCATAGTCAGTTCCAATATCACTTCCTACGGCAGTGATATCGAAATCCAACTCGTCAGAGCTCTGACTTCCTCTGGACTTTAACCCCTCACCTGTGGGGTAATTTTGTACCACTAACAAGGAATCAAAAAGATTTTGGGATGAAGAAATTCCTGCTGCTGACTTAATTTCTACTAATGGGAGATAGCCAAAACTTTCTCTGGTTACATGTTGACTGTGCAATTCCTTAATCCAGTCCGTAATAGACAATTCATCATTAACACTCACACGTATTGGGATAGTGTTAATAAAGAGCCCTATCATGTTCTCCACGCCTTCTATCTCGCCCGGGCGTCCCGAAACAGTTTGACCAAAAACGACTTCCCTTTTCCCGCTATATCGACTAACCAATATAGACCATGCTGCCTGAATAACACTGTTAAATGGTACACTTTGCTGCAGAGCAAGACTTTGTAATGACGCAGTTAACGTACCTGGCAATTTAAGACATGACTCCTGGGGTAATGCTTCTTTCGATTCAATTGGCAAATTGTCAACTCCCAAAGACGTTGGCAAAGTTACCTCAAATAATTCTTGTTTCCAAAAAGCTTGCGCTTGCTGAAATTGCTGAGCCTCTAGCCAGCTGACATATTCTGAATAAGGTGTAACAGAAGGCAAAACTTCAGAACTATTAGACTTCAATTTGACATAACACGTAAATAATTCTCTGAAAATAATTGGAACGCTCCAACCATCGAGAATACTATGGTGGTGTGTCCACAACCAACGATACGAATCATCGGACATTTGGAAAATACTCATCCGCATTAAAGGCGCACGACTAAAATCAAATCCCAGCCTCTTATCTTTACCTCGATAACGCTCAAAGGCTTGAGTTTTTTCCTGTAAGTTGAGGTCTTGCCAATCCTCAAAACTCCAATCCAGGTTGACGTCTTTTGAAACTATTTGTAGCGGTTGTGCTCTCTCAAACCCAACGAAAGCGGTTCGAAAAATTGGGTGTCTGGTCAAAATTTCAGCCCACGCTTGCTGGAAAATATTTGGATTAAAATTCCCCTGAAAATCCAGATAAAGTTGACTAGCATAGGCTTCATTTTGCTCATCCAGTAAGCTATGAAAAATGAAACCTTGTTGCATTCCTGTGGCAGGATAGATATTCTCAAGTGTCGGATAAATGGATTGCCAGGAATTAAGTAGTGATTGATCCAGTTTTTTAACAAGAGAAAAATCACTCGGTGTGTAACTCGTGCTACTTTGTTTTGTACAATGTTCTATTATTTCCTTTAATTTATCTGAGTATAAAACCGTCAAGTCTTCGATAGTCTTTCTATCATGACATTCAGGATTAAAATCGACTAGAAATCGCAGGCAACCACTCGAAACGACACCGTTAAATCCAACTGAATGCTCTCTTATATGTTCTTCGCTAATGTCGCTTGCACTGTCTTGATCTAACGGGATAAAACCCGCTGTCGTGCCCATCTGTTGATCGAACTGCCCAAGATAATTAAACACTACTTGCGTTGGTTGAGTTTTCTCCAACTCAATAAGTGACTGGTCTTTTGCTAAATAACGCAGAACACCATAACCTATTCCACCGTTAGGAACAGAGCGTAATTGTTCTTTAACTAGCTTAATCGTATCAGTGATAGAACATTCACCATTTGCGTATGCACTTTCCTCTCCAAGCATTAAGGGGTAGACCGATGTGAACCATCCCAAAGTCTCACTTAAATCAATCTCCTTGAATAAGTTTTCGCGACCATGACTTTCAAGATTAATTCTAAGCGTTTGTTGCCCCGTCCATGTTTTGAATGCCCTGAGCAGACCCGCTAATAAGAGATCCTGTATTTGGGTACGATAAGCATCACCGCAACGAGTGAGCAATTCACTAGTTTGTTTTTGAGTAAATTCGATCGATACACTCTCTGAATTAGCGTAGGTGTCTTTATTTGTAGAATGTCTGTCCGAAGGCAAGATACTTATTGCCGGAGCCAGCTGTTTACTCCAAAATTTTCTTTCTCTTAAAAGAAGGCTATCGTTGGAATATTCTTTGAGTGCATCACCCCATGCTTGAAACGCACTTGTCTTAGGTGGAAGTACAATATTTTTTTGGACACTCCACTGGTTAAACGCAAGTATTAAATCGTCAAATAATATTCTCCAACTCACACCGTCAACTATCAGGTGGTGAATCACCATCAATAAGCGACTCTGACCAGTTTGATCTGCGTTAAAATACACAAATTTGAGCAGTGGTCCTTGAGCAATATTAAATTCAGATTTAACGTTTTCTCCAGCAGCTACTATTTGTTGTTGACGTTTTTTAGAACATTTTTCATCAAAAGATATTGTGGTTAGCGAGCTTTCAATCATACTTCCATCAATTGAATTGTAAGTCGCATTCCACAAATTATTCGATTGTTCGAACGTCAGCCTTAATGCATCATGACGCTGGTAGATAGCATGAGTGAATTGGCGTAAAAATTCCAATGAAAAACTATCAGGTACCTCTACAAGTTGCGATTGATGAAAGCGTTCTGGATTTTCTCCATGGGTCGATAGATACCAATGCTGAATCGGAAGCAGCAACATTTCGCCGTTACTAATGGTTTGTTCTATATCACGAACTCTTGTCTTGACAACACGCGCTAGCTGTCGAATAGTCTGATGTTCGAATAATTGCTTAACGGATAATTCTAAATCCAACGCTCTTGCTCGAGACACGACTTGAATCGATAATATAGAGTCACCTCCTGAAGAGAAAAAATTATCTTCTACCCCTATTCGTTCTGCTGCTAGAAGTTCCTGCCAAATTCCACATAATTGACTTTCAATTTCATTATCAGGTGGAACATAAGTTGCCTTTTCATCCAGTAAACTTGGCTTAGGTAACGCTTGTCGATCCAACTTTCCATTGGCTGTTAATGGAAAATCTTTAAGTATTACAAAACTTGTGGGTAACATATGTTCAGGTAATAAGGCTTGCGTATGACATCGAAGCTGTTCAACTAAGCGACTAGAGTCTTTATCAATTTGTAAATCAGAGTTTTTCACATCAAAACTTTGCAAAATATAGGCAACTAAACTCTTATTACCAACTTCATTTTCGCTAACCATTACTACTGCATCTTCAACATCAACATGTTTACGAAGAACCGCCGCAATTTCTCCCAACTCGATTCTAAAACCGCGGATCTTTACTTGATTGTCTATACGCCCAATAAATTGAATATTGCCATCTTGATCGTAGCGAACTAAATCTCCGGTACGATAGAGACGTTCTCCAGGCGTATTTCCAAACGGATTAGGGACGAATTTTTCTGCGCTCAAACTTACCCGTTTATTATAGCCTCGCGATACACCGTCACCGCCTATACAAAGCTCGCCTACTGCACCTTTAAGCACTAACTGCCCGTTTTGATCCATAATATAGCAACTCGTATTTGAAATGGGTTTGCCGATCGGTACGGATACTACAACATCAAAATCAAGATTCGGGATAAGGTAGGTACAAGTAAATGTTGTATTCTCTGTTGGTCCATAACCGTTAATAATTTTCGTATTCGGTAATTTCTGCAGCGCTAACTTGACATGTTCTTTGGACAAGGCTTCACCACCAACTAGCAAATAATCTAACGTAGCGAGAGCCTCAGGTGCTTCACTAATTACACGATTGAAAAAGCTAGAAGTTAACCAACAGCCAGTAACCGATTCAGCTCTTATTAGTTGCCCTAATTGCTGAAATGACAGTTCCTTTAAATCGGTTAATACACAACGAGCTCCATGCAATAAACTTCCCCAAAACTCAAACGTAAATGCGTCAAAAGAAACGGACGCAGCACAAAGTAGGTTTTGTTGAGATGAAAAATCAAAATAGTCACCGTGTACCAATCGATTAATGTTTTGGTGGGTAATCGCGCTTCCTTTTGGCGTACCTGTACTTCCAGATGTGTAAATAATGTAGGCTAAATTCGAAGCACAAAGCCCTAGCGAATTTGCTTCAACATTATGTTGCGCTTGTTGTTTTAATTGAATACCAACAGACTCGCTATCCATTAGAACAGTGACGACATCCAACGAGCCAAAAAGTGGCGCCATCACTTGTTGCGAAAGTACCAGACGGCAGTCGCTATCTTGTAACATATACGAGATCCTTTCGACCGGATAGTCAGCATCAATAGGTACATAACAACCGCCCGCTTTAACTACGGCGAGTATCCCAACCATCATCTCCAATGAACGCTCAAGACACAGACCAACTCGCACTTCTGGACCTACACCTTTGGACATCAAGTAATGAGCTAATTGATTGGCTCGTTGATTTAATTCACAGTAACTGACTGATTGCCCTTTAAAAACGATGGCCTTATTTTTGGAGAAGGTTTCAGCCTGTCGTTCAAAAACTTGATGTACACACTCCTCGTGTGAGTAAATTTTTCGAGTATTGTTTTGTGTCAAGATAAGTTGTTGTTTTTGTTTGTTACTAAGACACTCATAATGCGAGAGACGCTGCTTCGGATTGCTTATTACCTTTTCTAATAGAAGAATAAAATAGTCGCTTAATTTTTGAATTGTTTGTTCATCAAACAAATCAGTATTGTATTCAAACGCTCCAGCGATCCCTTCCTGACCTTGGATTAAACTTAAAGTTAAGTCAAAATGCGCGACATTATGCCCATCACATTCATCACTAAAACCTTCACTTTCGCTAGGTGCCTTTAGTATTAAGTCAGTTAAATCCATATTGTCTTTCGTATCGGAGTTGACTGGCGCATTTTGAAGCACAAACAATACTTGGAATAATGGGGAATAACTTAAGTTACGCTGTGGATTTAACTCATCCACTAACATTTCAAATGGCACGTCCTGGTTATCGTAACTTTGCAAAACCATTATTTTAGTCTGTTCCAAAAAATCTTCGAATGTTTGATCAAGACTAAGATCACTGCGTAAGACCAATGTGTTAACAAAGAGACCAATCAACCCTTCAGTTTCTTGTCGCGTTCTATTCGCAATTGGTGTACCCACAACAATGTCATTTTGCCCAGAATAACGACTCAACAAGATTGAAAATACAGATAAGAGACTGATAAATAGAGTAGTGCCATGTTGTGCGCCTAACGCATCTATATCTGCAGACAATTTTTTCGTTAATTGAATCGTTTTGAGTCTGCCGTTATATGTCTGCTGTTTAGGTCTGGGTCGATCAGTTGGCAACGCTAAAACGGGAGACACGCCAGACAATTGTTTTTTCCAGTACGCCAATTGAGCTTGAAAAACCCGTCCACTAAGTTTGTTTCTTTGCCAATCTGAGAAATCCGAATATTGTATTGGTAACGGTTCTAATGGAGCAATATTCGAATCGTTCAAAGATTGATACATTGCTTTAAGGTCATGTAGAAGAATACCTTGTGACCAACCGTCCGTAATACTATGGTGCATAGTTATTAATAATAGAAATGTCTCGCTACTGATATCTCTAATAAATCGTATTCTGCAAAGTTGATCCTGTGATAAGTCAAATTGATAATTTTTTTCCGACTCACAAATATGTGTTATTTCCTGTTTCGTTTCTATATTTTCTAGCTGTAATTCGAATCGCGTGCTGTCTATAACTTGTACCGCATCATCACCATGAGCACGAAAACTTGTTTGTAATACTTGGTGGCGAGCCACCAGTTCGACTAAACACTGAATCAACAACTTTGAATCGAGTTCACTGGAAAATCGTAGTTCAAGTGGAATATTGTATACTGAGTTTGGTCCCATTAATTGGTTTAAAAACCACATGCGCTGTTGTCCATAAGACAGCACTATAGGGTGACTCACATCTTCCTGCCCTGCTTCAATCTTAGGGACAATAGAATCGGCTGCTTGTAGGCTATCAGACTCAACAATTAACTGACGAATAATCTGTTCTTTATGCTCTTTTAGATTTTGTTTCAGCTTTTCTGGTAAACCATTTTGCTTTGACTGGTATTTTAGTTTGTTATTTTCTACATAAAGAAAAACACCACTCTCTTCGGCTTCTCGCAGTAATACATTAACATCCACTATATTTCCCCTTCCTCTACTACGCCTTCGTAATCGCCTAGTTGACTTTTATTCTTAAGAAATTGCTCTGAACTTTTCTCAGAGTCTTTCAAAAGCTTATCTTGTATTAAACCCTCAAGCATTTTCGCTTGAGATTCGATTGTTTGTTGTTCAAAAATAACCCTGATTGGAAGTTCAACTGCAAACGCATCTCGCATTCTTGAAATCAACTGAGTGGCAAGCAGTGAATTTCCACCTACGGAAAAAAAATTGATATTTCTGACTACTGAGTCACGGCTTAATAGCTCGCACCACATTCGTGCCAAAGAAATTTCTATATCCCCAGCGGGCTCGTCATAAGTAGTCGTTGATTTTTCCAATTTGGGTAAAGATTGGAAATCGACTCGCCCCGAACTCAACAGAGGCATGCTTTGCAAGACCGTAATTGAGTCAGGCAACATAACCAAAGTAGTTTGGCGCTTTAGATACTGGATTAACTCAGTGATCAATACATCTTCGCGACTGAACGCTGAATCACTTTTCTTGGCAACTATAAAACAATGCGTTTTATTCCCATCTGAATCGTCTATATCTGAAACTGACACGACCTCCTGCACTAAACTATGCCGCAATAGATTTTCCTCAAGTAGGGCTGCATATCGCCTTCGAAAATCAGTAAAAGCCCGTTCGTCAATCCGGTCAACTAATTGAATTGTTCCATCGGGTAAATAGCGTGCCAAGTATTCTGTACGATAAAGTCGCTCACCTACAGAGCGACTAAAAGGATTCGGAAAGAATTTTTCTGCGGTTAGCCTGGGTCGATTAAAGTATCCATTTGCAATTGCAGCACCCGACAAACAGAGCTCGCCAATTGTGCCCGTTGGAACCATCCTATCGCCGCTTAAAATATAAACTGACAGGTCAACTTCTGCCGAGTACCTGGAATGGCACTGCGAAGTTAAAACTCCAATTATGTCGCTCGCCTCGTCTAGTTCATGAGCAAAAAGGCTGAACCAGGGACTAAGTATTGTATCAGCAATTATGGATATATTTTGTTGGTGAGAGGGATTTTTACTATCCAGTTTATTGTACACACAAATAGCATTATTGTGGCTCACCATAGAACCAACAGGTACCCCTTGAAGGCTACAGTTGTAGATTAAAAAAGCCTGTTGGTTTGGGTGTAAATTCAGTTCGGGGTTGTTACATTTTACTGACTCAAACTCAGAGCGTGTCGCATCTTGTAAGCAAATCCACCTTAGTCTATTTTCGGTAAACACATCAGAAAACCCAACAATACCTGAACCCGGCTCCGTAGCAAAATTAGGCGCATTTACCTCCTTATGACTATATAGAATAATCTCAATTCCGCTATCTTCCACAAGATAACTCAAGCGAAGTGGCGACAATGATAATTCTAATGGTACACAGATCGCGCCTGCCTTAAGAGTGCCTAATATTCCAACCAACGTATTCTCTGCAGAGTCAACACAAAGACCAACCCTGTCCCCAACTCTGATATCTTCAGCAATCAATCGATGAGCTAACTGGTTGGACTTTTCATTTATGAGTTGGTAATCGACTGATGAACAAGCGCCTTGCAAAACTATTTCATTCGGAGTATTTTGCGCCTGCAGTTCAAAAAGTGTGTGAAGACACTTGTTATCTAAATTATTTGTATCCACTTCAAATCGGTGAAATCCTGTTTTCTTTCCTGCCGCTGCTGCTTCAATTTCAGTTTGACCACTCCAGTGATTAAGTAAACGATTTTTCTCTTCTTCACTTAGGAATTCTACTTGAGAAACTCGTTGCTCAGGCGCAGCAATCAAGTTCTGCATTAAGCGTAAGTAATCTTGTGAAATTCTCTCTATTGTATGTGGATCAAAAAGATCACTATTGTACTCAATAAACCCCCATATACCTTCAGATCCTTCTTGCAAACTCATGGTCAGGTCAAAACGTGAAACCCCATCTTCCTGTTGATTAGAAAGTTCTCCCTTGGGATCAGATTCCGATTCAAAAGTTAAATGGGTTAAATCAAGCTCATCTAATGACTCGATCTTGTCTGGTATAGTTTGTAACGCAAACATCACTTGAAATAGCGGCGAGTGACTTAAACATCTAGCAGGATTGAGTTCTTCTACCAATTGTTCGAAGGGTATGTCTTGATGATGGTAGCCTTGCAGCGCTGTACGCCTAACTTGTTGTAACAACTCAACAAAAGTTGGATCATTATCAAACTTACAACGCATCACTAATGCATTTACAAAAAAGCCAACAACGCCTTCTGTTTCGCGTTTGTTTCTATTCGCGATAGGCGTTCCGATAGCGATATCTTGCTGATTTGAATAACGGTTAAGTAGCAAGCCAAAACCTGAGAGCATCGTCATAAATAGCGTAACACTTTGCTCGCGACTAAATATTTGTAACTGTCGTGACAATTCTAAAGACCACTGAACACGATGCATTCTCCCTCTATAACTTTGCTGTGCAGGGCGTTCCCTATCAGTAGGCAACTCTAGTAAAGAAGGCAGTCCTTTTAACTGTTGTTTCCAATAGCTTAACTGGCTGGATAAGACATCACCCGACAGCCACTGCCTTTGCCAATGAGAAAAATCCGCATACTGTAGCGGTAATTCGGGCAAATTAACGGGTCTACCCTTTTTAGTTAATAAGTAAATCTCAACTAGTTCGTCGAAAATAATATTGGTGGACCAAGCATCAGAAATACTGTGGTGCATTGTAATCAATAATGCATATTTTTGATTACTCTGGTTTTTGATTAATCTAATACGGCACAGTTTTTCCCCAGCTAAATTAAAATGATGTTGTTTTTCGCTTGCACAAATCGATTTTAACTCCTTCTCGCAAGTAACAATTTCCAATTGAATTTCTATCCCAGGCGGGTCGATTACTTGTACCGCTGTGTCCTCGAATGCCTCAAATCGGGTACGCAATGCTTCGTGCCTGGATACTAGGTGTGTAAGACTTTTTCTCAATGCAAATACATCAGCATCACTGTTTAATTCCAATGCCATTGGCATGTTATAAACTGAATTTGGTCCTATATATTGGTTAAGAAACCACAACCGCTGTTGAGCATAGGAAAGTAATAAGGGCTGGTCACGACAAATAGCCACCATTGGTAATTCTTCAGACACTTCCGAGTCCAGAGCATACTCAATGATTTTAATCTGCTCGTTAATCGTCTGCTGTTCAAATAACATACCTAAAGGGACATCAACTGAGAAGGTCTCTCGGATTCGAGACACCAAAAATGTGGCTAATAGCGAATGTCCGCCTAGCTCAAAGAAATTGTCGTTGCCATTCACTTTGGCAATATTTAATACGCTGCACCACAAACTCGACAAGAGGTCGCCAATAATTCCCAAGGGGCTATCACCACTTTCATGGCTATTGTAAAACTCAACACCAGGCAACGAATGATGGTCTATTTTTCCATTTGTTGTGAGCGGTAAAGTAGGTAATAACATAAATGCTGCTGGTATCATATATTCCGGCAAGTGAGACTGACAGTGCTGCCGTAGTTCACTAACAAAGGCTTGCTTCTCTGACTCAGCTTGCCAACCATCTCTTTTTTCATAGCCGTTAGCGCCCGCATCATTTTTCACAACATAGGCAACCAAAGTTGGACTATTTTGCTTATCATTCCGCACAATTGTTACTACTTCACTTACATTGGGAAATTGCAATAATACGTTTTCTATTTCGCCTAACTCTATCCGATAACCTCGAAGCTTTACCTGGTGATCACTGCGACCGATAAACTGCAGGTCTCCATTTGACAAGTAAGCCCCTGTGTCTCCACTCGAATATATACGCTCTCCAGGTTTATCGCTCATCGGATTGGGAAGAAATTTTTCTGCTGTGAGACTGGCTTTATTCAAATAACCTCGAGCAAGACCCGCCCCCGCTATCATCAACTCGCCGGTAACTCCACAAGGTTGTACAAGCCCAGCGCCATTTAGAACATAAAGCTCCGCATTTGATATCGGTCTTCCAATGGGGACATCCAATAAATAATTAAGCAATTTATAGTCACCCGATGGAGTAGAAGTATCGAAATCGTTAGCTATATTGCCCTTCTCATTACTCACTTCAAAAATAGTACAACCTACGGTTGCTTCAGTTGGTCCATACTCATTGATGAATTTTGAATTGGGTAATAATTTTCTCCACTTCCTTAAGCTATCAATAGGAAGTTTTTCGCCACCGATAACAAGAACGTGTTTTGAAATCAGGTTTTTCTGTAAATATTCATTGTTACCCAAAGCTTGTAAGTGTGCGGGAGTTAGTTTAAATAAATAGCTATCAGCATCATCAGACAAATAGTCCACCAATGTCTCAAGCAAGTTATTATCATCGGTCAATAATTCAACCGACTTTCCTTGGCAAAGAGGTAAGTAGATAGAACAAACAGTCGCGTCAAATGAAAGCGAAGAACTGACCACTGAGCCTGTGGTTTCCGGATAAAAATAGTGTAGGCCTTGATTTAAATAGTTAACGACACTTCTGTGTTCAACCATGACGCCTTTAGGTTTACCGGTAGAGCCGGATGTATAAATAATGTAAGCAAGATGGTTTGGAGTCAGCTCACCAACAGCTGGGCTAGCAGCAGTATTTTTTTGATCTTCCACTGTCGATTCAAGCTCATCCAGGCATATTATAAGTTGCTCGTTTGTTGGCAAATCATTAATCAGATTAGACTCACTCAAAATGATCGGAGCGGCGCAATCACTCAAAATGAATTCAATTCTTGATTTTGGAAAACCAGGTTCCACCGGCACGTATGCGCCTCCCGCTTTTAATACCCCAAGCAATGCGACAATCATATTGATTGACCGATCCATAAAAACTGCAACTGGAATATCAGGCTCGACACCCTCGTTAATAAGTAGATGCGCCAAACGGTTTGCTTGCTCATTGAGTTGGATATAACTGAGTTCATGTTCTTCACAGACAACAGCAATATTTTTTGGACTAAGCGTAACTTGCTCTTCAAATAGTTCATGAATCAACTGATTTTGGAAAACCTCAGTGGTCTGATTAAAATTAACCAACTGCTGTGTTTTCTCCGCATCAGCGATGAACTCTATAGATGAAAGTTTGATACCTGGCGCGTCAACAATCACTTCTAACAAACGAACATAGTGACTTAATAAACGCTGAACAGTAAAACGGTCAAATAGATCAGTATTGTACTCCATATAGCCAAAAATACCCTCGTCACTCTCAAGTAGGCTTAACATAAGATCGAATCGGGAAACTCCCTCTTCATTCTCAGAAACCAGTGGTACTAACTCAAGATTTTTAGTTTTCAACTGAGTTTCTGGCAAGTTATGTAATCCAAACATGACTTGAAATAATGGCGAGTGACCGGTGTTTCGTTCCGGGTTTAGTTCTTCGACTAATTGCTCAAAAGGAATATCTTGGTGAGCGTATGCCTGCAAAGCCATCTCCCGAGTTTTTTGGATCAACTCAGCAAACGTTTGCTCACCTTCCAGGTCACTTCGCATAACCAGTGTGTTCATGAAAAAACCAATCAGATTTTCTATTTCGGCGTGTTGTCTATTAGCAATAGGTGTGCCGATGGCGATATCAGTTTGTCCGGAATAACGACTCATCAAAGTTGAAAAACCCGACAGTAAGGTCATAAACAATGTGACCCCTTGTTGACGACTTAACGCTTGCAGTTTTTCCGACAGTTCTTTTGATAAATTAATCGGCTCAGCACGTCCTTTAAAGGTCTGCTTTACCGGACGCGGTCTATCCGTTGGCAAATT
>Ga0316204_10001954_pt1 | contig 50871 bp, 53 predicted proteins | sample 6monrhotite_MG_2_FD_205661 | JGI IMG/M metagenome (GOLD analysis project Ga0316204, IMG submission 205661) | Microbial mat bacterial communities from mineral coupon in-situ incubated in ocean water Damariscotta River, Maine, United States -... | ecosystem: Environmental > Aquatic > Marine >... | reverse complement strand
TTGCGCACCCCGATTAAAGAGTTGATCGAACAACTTGATGCCGAGCAGTTTTGGCAAGTGCATCGTGGCACGCTCGTGAATGTTCGGCAGATTGTCTCTGCGCATCACGAATTACTCGGTAAGGTTTTACTGACCTTGCGCGATAGGCAAGAGAAAGTGGCAGTGAGCCGCTCTTATGCCCATTTGTTTCGTCAGATGTAACGTGCTCGGATGGAGGCGTTGTATTTAACTCATTAAAAGCTCTTGTCCGCAGATTTCACAGATTTTCGCCGATTAAACAACAGCTAATGCTGACCAGCTCAATCACCTATAGGGTGAAAATGTAAAAATCTGCGTTAATCTACGAAATCTGTGGATTGAACTGTGTTTTTTAAGTTTAACCCAGATTGTCTATTAAGGCTAAACTTGTCATAAGGTTATAACGCGTCATTGATGGAACTACTAGCCATCTCACTAAGGCAGCAAGCTGCCAAGTGATTGGTTATCCCGCGAAAGCGGGAATCCAGACAAAAAAATATCCCGCGTAGCGGACAAAACTTTAATGTTGACCACGCTACGCGTGGAATTCTCAATCAACTGGATTCCCGCTTTCGCGGGAATGGCGGAGCAGGAGCGAATAGGTTCGCAGGGATTAATTTAGAATAGAGTGTTGCAAGGTAAAGTGAGCAACAGACTTCGAGGGTATGGCATGAAAGCAATATTTACATTTTTATTCGTGGTCATGATTTGCGTTTCTTCAGCGCAAGCTGCGACATTAATTATTGATGGTGTGGTGTTTGAAAAAGGTATTCGCAAGCCTATAGCTGATGCGATGATTACTGTGCAGGGGACATCTGTGACGACGTTGAGTGATACGCAAGGTCGCTACTCACTCAGCTTGCCTGAAAGCAAAAGCTACACACTTAGCGCCGCCAAGCTCGGAGAGTATGTGTCTTCCTCAGTTGCGCTTGATATAGGGGATGGGGTGTCTACAGCGCAAGCAGATTTTTATTTGATGCCGCTGTTTAAATTGGATGAGGTCGTGGTAGTGAGCGAACGCAGCCCAGATCGCGTTAGCAAGAGCACTATTAGCGGGAAAGTGTTAAATAATATTGCGGGCACCAGTGGCGACCCTCTAGCAGGGCTGCAAGCTTTGCCAGGTGTCGTTTCCTCTGGGCGTGGTGGTAGGCCAGCGGTACGCGGCTCAGGCCCCGGCGACAATGCTTATTATGTGGACAGTCTGCCGATTGGCAAGGTTTTTCATACTGTTGGCATCAGTGTGTTTAATGCCGATTTGATTAGCGATTTTAATTTATATAGCGCGGCTTTCGCGCCGAACTATGCTGATGTGACGGGTGCGGTGTTGGATGTTGCCTTGCGCAATCCACGTACAGATCAGTTGGGTGGCAAGCTCAATATCAATATGTTGGGCGCAGATGTGCTTGTGGAAGGGCCGGTGAATAAAAAGCAGTCTTTCTATTTTGCAGCACGTCGCAGTTATGCCGATGTGCTGATAAAGCAGATCGAGCAAAACGGTGTCACGATACAAATTCCGAATTATTCCGATTATCAGGGAAAGTATGTAACAAAGTTGCAGGGGACGGACAAGCTAACGTTTCATGTGCAAGGGGCAGCAGATGCAATTGGTTTTCGTGTCTCAGCCAATTCTGATACCGCCAAAAAACAGCCCGTCCTTGCGGGCAATATAGATCTTTCCAACACCTATGTGATGCAGGCGGCGGTGTGGGATGCCGCTTTGTTTGATAGTGCATACAATAAGTTGGCGCTATTGCACCGTGTTTCAGACGCAACAAGCACGGTAGCCAGTGCCGGATCGCTCTATCTAGCGCAAGAAGACTGGATGGTGCGTGAACATATGTCGCTGGTTCTTAATGAGGGACATGAGATTGCGCTCGGGACTAATTTTACGCAGGCGCTTCTCACCGTTGATGCGAATGTAAAAAATGCTACCTGTACCCAATTTAACCCCCGTTGTGACTTGAGTAGTGCGGCACAACCCAAGCTGAATGACCGTTTTACTTCACATGGATGGGATGCCTCCATGCAAGATCGTAAACGTATCTCACCAAATGTGATGCTGGTGAGCGGTGTGCGATATAGCTACGAAGATTATTTGTACAAGTCATACATCGAGCCACGTTTAGGGCTTGAGTGGGACATCTCGCCTCGAACATTGATTACGGCGGGTTGGGGGCGGCATAATCAAATGCCTAAAATCGAGCAAATGGGGAGAGTATTCGGTAATCCCCACCTCGCTCACCTGCGTGCCGACCACAGTGTGTTGGGTGTCACACATAAGCTAGGTGATCTCTGGTCTTGGAAAGCCGAAACGTATTACAAAACGTTTAGCAATTTAGTGGTGGATGATCCGCAGCTAAACTATGTTAACGGTGCAAGTGGTAGTGCTTATGGTTTGGAGTTGTTGATAAAGAAAGATGCCGGAGAGCAATTATCTGGCTGGTTCTCTCTGTCTCTGGCGCGTTCCGAACGCAAGAATGACATCACGGGCGAAACGTTCCGTTTTGAGCTGGACCAGCCAGTGAATGCCACCTTGGTTGGTAGCTATAAACTGAATGACGATTGGACATTGGATACGAAATGGACAGGGCATTCTGGCACCCCCTATACGCCAATTTTGGGAACTAGCGGCACTTATCCAGATGGTCGACCTATCCCTAGCTATGCTGCGATTAACTCCGGCACCTTACCTTTTTATCATCGTTTAGATGTGCGTTTGGCAAGGCAGTTATTGAGAAATACCTATAAGCTGAATTTGTATTTCGAATTGAATAATATTTATGCACGTGACAATGTCGTGGGATATCGCTACGATCCGACCTACACTAGTAAAAAACCAATTTATCCCTTTGTGTTGCCATTCTCCTTTGGGGTGCAGGCTGAGTTTTGATCAGTGAGAATGTCGTCATGCGACCTAATTATTTCTGGGTATACGCAACTCTCAGGTATTTTAAGTTCAGAAATATTTATGTAGGGTATCGCTATAATGCCAGCTGATCTATAGCGCCGTCATAGATGAAACTACTAGCCTTTCCGCTAAGCCCGCAAAGTGCGGGGCAAGCGGTTACTTATCCCGCGTAGCGGACAAAATATAGCTTCATAAATTATTATAACTGGTTGTTAATGCATTATTATTTACAGTTTTCGTAACCAACGGCGCAGCTTGGCTCAATCTTGGTCTTACATTCTTGCCGGTAACGCAACACAAGGCCGTGACTTTCTTCCCGATCATGCAAGCTGAGAGTGCCGCCCAAGTGGGTTGCAGCCTCTAGTGCTATCGCGAGTCCAAGTCCGCTGCCTTCGCCAAGCGAACCCTGCATCCGGTAAAATGGGGCAAATACCCGTTCGTGTTTCGAGGCAGGAATTCCTGGGCCGTTATCGACGATTTCGATCACAGCACTTATCTCATCAGAGAGAAGTCGAATCGTCACTTCTCCCCCCTTCTGTGTGTACTACGTCGCTTATATGCTCGCGGCAAATGCTTTTTCCGCCATTTGAGTAAGTAATTCGTTAAGTACTACGTCGTCCTCATGACCGTACTTGTGATAAAGCATAGGTGCAATTTCGCCAAAGGCTTGCAACAGGTCTGGGTCGAAATGACTGCCGCTACCACGATGCAGTATTTCAATTGCCTCCTCAAAGCTGAAAGCCTTTTTGTATGGGCGCTTCGATGTGAGCGCATCGAATACATCAACAATTGCGAAGATTCGAGCGTTCAGCGGAATCTCCTTACCTTTTAATCCTCTCATATATCCGCTGCCATCAAACTTTTCATGATGGAATTCCACTACATCTTGAGCACCTTTTAACCAGTGAGAATGATTGATGATATCTACTCCCAACGGCACATGGTTTCTCATGACCGCAAATTCCTCCTCGGATAACTTTGCAGGCTTAAGTAGAATGTTGTCTTTGATACCTATCTTACCAACATCATGCAGAAATGCTCCCATGATCAAATTCCGAATCTGTTCGAGGTGAAGCCCCATCGCCTCAGCTAGTCGGATGGCATAAATCGTGACCCTAAAGTTATGGCTGCTGGTATCAGAATCTCGCTTGGAAATTGCGCTGCCCAGTACCTTCAGCAACTCGACATTACTTTTAAGCATATCTGAGGAAAGCTTGTGTACTCTGCGATTGAGGAAAATAATGAAGGGGTAAAGTATGCTGGTAATAAATAAAGTTACAACAAATACGACGAGCAGAGTAGCGGCAATTTCGTATTCGATTTCCCGTTTGGTTTCTGCATCAACCTGAAAGACACCCTCGAAATAGCCATTTGCTTCACCACTCATGTTCATTAGCGGCACCACGACTTGCACATAGATTTCCCTATCGACCAAGAATGTCTTGTGATAGATTTTATTTGCCTGAGGGAAAATTTTGTCATCTGTTTTAAGATCTAATGTTTTTTCGATCATTGCTTCTAACTGGCTCACTTGTAAAATTGCCTTCTGCTTTTGATCGTAGAGTTCAATCGCCACGAAGGAGTTTTGAATGAGTTCATTCGCTTTCTGTTTCAGTATCTTTTCCTGTTTAGGATCAGACCAATTACGCCCAGTCATAAAAAAATGCGAATTACTTACCGCCAAGTCAAGCAGACGTTTGTCTACAACCTTCGACTCGTAGTAGAACACGGCAGCACTCAATATCAAAGATAGCAACAGCCATCCAATGAACAAAAATTGAAAAATTATTTTTCGAGTAGTTTTTATGTAAATCATTGTTCTGTGCACTCTCTTTCGTTAATTTGCGCCACCATCCATCCAGCACCGCGTACATTCTTGATTGTTTCAGCACCAAGCTTTTTACGCACACTGTGGATCAGAAAATCCACGGCATTGCTTTCCACTTCTTCGTTCCAGCCATAGATACGCTCTTCCAGTTCGGCGCGGCTGAGAATTACGCCGGGACGTAGCAGCAGCGCATGCAACAGGGAAAATTCGCGTGCGCTCAAAAGCGCCATAGTGTTGCCGCATTGCGCTTCATGACTTGCGGGATCGAGCGTCACTTTGCCGTTAGTGAACTTGGCGGTAGCCTGCCCAGCTTGACGTCGGATGATCGCCCGCAGCCGGGCTAGCAATTCGCTCACCTCGAAAGGTTTAACGAGGTAGTCATCTGCGCCGTAATCCAGCCCTTTAATGCGGTCTTCCACATCATCACGCGCAGTGATGATGATAACTGGAATAGCGTTTCCGCTCTGGCGTAAGAGCCTTAGCACCTCCAGTCCATCGCGCTTGGGTAAGCCCAAATCGAGCAATACAGCTTGATGCTCGCCGTACTCAAGCACACCACCTGCGGTTATTCCATCCTTGATCCAATCCACGGCATAGGCGGCATCTTTTAGCGCGACGGATACAGCCGTGCCGATCATATGATCGTCTTCAACCAATAAAATACGCATTTATTCTTTCTTGCTCGAATAACTAAATTAAATTTAGCCATCCAGTTCAGCTTATTTTCGTTTCACATTCTTTAGGCCGCATCATGCTACGTTCAAACACACTAAATAGCACGGGCATCACCAATAATACCAGCGGTAATTGCAGTATCAGTCCGGCAATAATAGCGACAGCCAATGGCTGTTGCATCGCAGATCCTTGTCCGATTGCTAGGGCTAATGGTAGCAGTGTCAAAATAGCCGCTAGAGTAGTCATAAGAATCGGTCGCATCCGATTAGTTCCCGCCTTAATCAAGGTCGCGACGTAATCAGCCTCAGACGGCAAGCTGAAATATTCCGAGAAGTAAAATATTGCGACCTCCGTGACGATCCCGACTATCATCGTCATACCCATCATGGCCGAGATATTTAACTCGATGCCGGTCACCCACAAGCCAATAAAAACTGCCGATAGCGACAGCAACGGCATCAATAAAATAACCAGCGCCACCTTGAAGCGCTCATAAATAAACAGTAACAGCAAAAACACCAAGGCAACAGATGAGGCGAACACCATTATCATGCCTTTAAAAGCGATTTGTTGCTGTTTATAAAGCCCGCCGAGTTCATAATATACCCCATGAGGCAACATGTTGGGTGCATCCATTACCTGCTTTACATCCCGAATCACCGATCCCATATCTCGTCCGCTGATGCGCGCGGTCACCGCCACCATGCGTTTGAAATTTTCTCGACTGATTTGCGCTTGACCCGACACTGTGCTGAATGACACAACGCGTTTCAACGGGAAGAAGTGACCATCTGGGGCGCGCAGCAACAGTTGGCCTAAATCGCTTTCGCTTCCACGCAACGCTTTAGGTAGCCACACGCGCACACCAATCATCTTGATGCCTTCCAGAATCTGCGTAGTAACTTGTCCAGCCAGTGCGTCTTGCACCATACGCGTGACTGTTTCAGGGTCAACGCCCTCCAGAGAAGCTTTTACCCGGTTTACTTCGATATTAAGCGCATCTCCTGACGGGTTGATACCATTGCGGATTTCAACCACCCCCTTAATTTTTGTCAGATTTGCCGCCGTTTTCTCAGCAAGAGACTTAAGCGTAGCCATGTCATTGGAAAATATTTTCACCTCTATTGGCTGCGGCACAGCCGTCAAATCACCAATCAGATCCTCCATCAACTGCGCCGTTTCAATATCCAGTCCCGGTACTTGCTGTACTACCCGATTACGTATTTCAGCCATCACGTCTTCAATCGGGGCGCGCGGCAGTGGCTTGAGGCGAATAAAAAAATCTCCCTGATTGGCCTCGGTCAACCCTCCGCCAAGCTGTGTGCCAGTGCGGCGCGAATAGGTATCCACATTTGGGTCGGCACGAATCACTGTTTCTACTTGGCGCAACAGCCTATCAGTTTCAGTCAGCGATGTACCCGGTTCAGAGCGGTAATCCAAGATGAATCCACCTTCGTCCATCGTTGGCATGAAGCCTGACCCGACCTGATGGAAGCCAACCCAGCCCAATGCCAATACTGGCACTATGCCAATCAGTACCAGCAGGGGACGCGCCAAAATACGGCGCATCAACGAATCATATCTGACGTGCAACCATTCGGTGAATCGTCCGCCTTCTTTTTGGTTGGCATCTTTTTCATTGAGCAGATGATCCGCCAGAATTGGCACAGCCAGCCAGGTCACCAGAAAGGAAATAATCAGACCCGCTGCCATGGTCAGTGACAATGCGCGAAAGAATGCGCCAGTCACGCCATCCAGAAAAGCCAGCGGAACAAAGATAATCACCGTAGAGGCGGATGATGCGGTTAAAGGTCGCAAAAATTCGCGTGCTGCCGTTAATACCCGCCCATGATGATCGGCGGGTACTCCGCGTAAACGACGCACGATGTGTTCGATCATCACAATCGCATCATCAATAATCAGTCCTACCGCAGCGGCCATGCCGCCCAGCGTCATGATATTGAAACTCATATGGAATACATCTAGCAACACGACTGTGGCAGCCAGAACGGTAGGCACCACGACAATGGCAATCAGCATGATTTTGAGGTTGCGCAGAAAAGCCAGCAGCACTAATGCCGCTAGACCAATGCCGATCAAGATAGCATCGCGCACACTGGCCGCCGATTCAACCACCAGTTGGCTTTGATCATACCAATTGGCTAGTTTCACCCCTTTGGGCAATTGAGTTCGGTAACCTTCCAGTTTAGCCTTGATGCTGTTGGCAATCTGCACACTGTTGCTGCCGGGCTGCTGATATACCTGTACCAGTACAGCATCATGCCCATCCGCATTGACACGTATCCACTGCGGCACCGTGCTACGCTTGACTGCGGCGACATCCTCAAGGCGAACCAAACCATTGCTGCCACTTCTAAGCACAGTCTGCCGCACGTCTTCGATATTTTTCAAACGGGTATCAGCGATGCCGAGGTACAGCTTGTAATGATCTTCTAGTCGCCCCACCGCCTTCACCACATTGGCAGCGGCCAACGCTTTGGATACGTCTGACATCGCCAGCGCGTAAGCCTGCAAACGTCCCGGATCAACCACGACCTGAAATTCTTCCTGTGATCCGCCGACAATCTGAATACGCGCCACACCTGCCACGCTAGATAAGAGCGGGCGCAATTGGTATTGTCCAAGGTCGTATAATTGCGTAAGTGGCGAGGTATCTGAGGTCAGGCTGTATGCCAATACCGGAAACACGGTTGGATCCATGCGTTTGACTGACATCAACGTACCAGCAGGTAATTGTGGCAGAAGCTGGGCGACCGCTTGACTTATTTCTGCGGCGGCCAGCGGCATGTCACTGCCCCAGGCGAAATTGACCGACATTTCGGCGGAACCCCGGCTAGTCGTCGAACGCACATTTTGTACACCCGGTACACGCCGTATTGCCTCTTCTGCCAGCATAGTGACTTGGATTTCCATCTGTTCGGCTGGTCTGTCCCCGGCATTCAGACTGACAACAACGCGTGGAAAGTTCACATTAGGAAACAGTGCTACAGGCAACTTAAACGAGGCGAACAAACCCGCTGCGGCCAGCATAAATAGGAAAAATAGGATTGAGCGGCGATGCGTCTGCATCCAACTGGATACATTCATGGTTTGCTTTCACGTACCGTCATGCCGTCTTGCAACTCATAATTACCGGATACCACCACCTTGAGCAAACTGTCGAGCGCACCGTTAACTGCCACATTATTGCTAGTTTCTGTTGCTACCGTCACGAATACCCGCTTAGCATGTCCGTCACGTACTTGAAATAGAAAATTGCCTTGCTTGTCACGTAGCACGGCGGAGCGCGGAACGATCCAAGATTCCTTGCTGTCTAGGGTAATTGTGCCACGCACTTGCATGCCGGGCAGCAAGCCGCTGGCCCCCCCCTGCAATTCAACATCCACATCCACCAAACGTGTGAGCGGATTGATTACACCATGTATCTGCAACACTTTGCTTGTCACTGCGGGCTGATTGCCAAACACAGATAAAATCTGCACTGGCATGGCAACATGCAATCGCCCAATATCTTCCGGTTCGATACCTAGCGTGGCGCGCAGCTTGCCGCTTTTGGACAACTGCAAGACCGGGATTCCGGATGCCACACGATCCCCTTGCTGTACCGAGATGACTGATACAACTCCGTTAAAGGATGCTTTCACCAGCTGCTTGTCCATTCCTCCCCCAATATTTCTTTGTGCTGCTATGTTGGCTTGCGCATCCTGCAACGCCTTATGTGCGGCGGCTAACTGCGACTGCGTGGCAAGTTGGTGCGCGGTCATATCCTTGACACGTTGCAGTTCGCTAAGCGCAAATTCCTCGGTAGTTTTAGCTTGATGATAGGTCGCTGTGGCGGCGGGGTTGGTGGCAAATTCGAGCAGCGCTTGCCCGCGCTTGACCTCTTGTCCCGCCACCACAAACAAGTGTGCGATCTGTCCGGCGCGCGGGAAACTGATGTTTTCAGTTGCACCGGGGGAAGGTATTACACTGCCGTAGGCGGTCAAGGTCTCCGCCATTGACTGTCTGCGCAACGACGTGGTTTCAATTAACACGCTGGGTGCGTTGGTTTCGGCTGCGGCAAACGCCGTTGGTATCAGCGTTAAACCGATGCCCAATATTATGGCGAATACAATTTTTACTCTCATCATCACTCCTTGCTAATTGTTGCGCTACGATGCCTATCCGACAACTCGCCGCCGAGCAGGGTAAGCAATGCCACACGCTGCTCCAATAGATTCTGTTTTATAAGTATGGCCTCAGCTTGCTTCGCCAGCCAAGCGGTGCGTAAATTTGTGTAAGTTAAGCTATCTATATTGCCAGCGTCAAAAGCCGCTTGTGCATTGTTTGCCGTCAGCTTTAGCGTTGCAGCACCTTGTGCTACATTATGCAATTGCGATTCGAGTAAGCGCTGATCTTGCAAAATCCGTACTATCTCGCTGGCGGCAGTATTAATACGCAGCTGATACTCGTCATGTAATTTTTGGCGAGTGGCTTGCTCGATGGCGATGTTGCCGCGATTGCCATTGAAAATTGGCAGACTCATGGTAATACCCATGCCTTGCGTATATAACCCCGAGGTGTCTCTGGCGCGCGTAAGGCCAATGTTAAGTACTGGGAACTGCGCCAACACCGCTTGGCGAAAGCGTTGCTCTTGGCTCGCGTAGCCAAATTCAAGTGCGCGCAAGTCAGGGCGTCGTTGCGCCAGATGCACGATGTCTGCATGCACCTTGACTTCATCCGGCGGTGGTATATCTGCACCGCCGATCAACAACAGTTGTGTGTCAGCGGCCAAACCCAGTAGGTCGTTAAGACTGTGCTGGTTGGCATTTATCTGGCGTGATAAAGCATTGATCCCGGTTTCCATGTTTTGCGATGCGGCCAAATCGAGATTGGCCACATCGAGTGTCACTTCGCCCATTCCAAGCGCTAGGCGAATTTTCTCATAGCGCGCAGCAAGCAGCGCGTGTTCCTGCCGCAATATGCCTAGCAGTTTTTGTTGTGCCACGTTGCGCACAAATAACAGCCGCGCTTGGCTCACCACGCCCCACTCCTGCCACAGCAGGTTGAGATCCGTCTGCCGCTCGCTTGCCTGCGCCGAGCGCTTGAGGGCGGTGTGCGTTAGCAAACCATTTATGTCAAAACCAAGCCCTAAGTTAAACGCGCTGGTGTTGCCGGGTACGCCATTCTGTGGAATGTCACGCGACATGCTTAATTGTGGATTAGGCAGCAATCCCGCTGCAAAAGCCTGTGCATGTTTAATGCCGAGGTCATCCCGCGCAATTTTGAGTTGCGGGTTATTCGCCACCGCTAGCATTGCCACTTCAGTCATGTCCAGCCCATCGCTCGGATCAAACGTATGCGCTGCCAATTCAGGCAACGGCATGTCCGCAATTCTTACGACAATATGTGAAATATCTTTGGCTGCATTCGGTTGAGCGTTAAGCGGAGAAGGGGCGTAAGTGGTACATCCTACTAATTCCGTCGCAAGCAATATAAGTAATAGGTATTTTTTCAACGTTAGTCTGCTCCATTTTGGCTCAGAATTCACTTAAATTTGCCGTGAAGTATCTGTGCCAAATTATTTAAAAAGTTTCTCCATGAAACATTTCATTTCGATTCTTCAAGTCCGACAGGCGGCTAGTTTTTGCTCGCTAATCCAACCCTATATGCAACAGTTGGGCGAGTCTGATGATTCAGTATGTCAACATAAGCACTGGCATCTTCCTCAAAGCATGTGTTGCTGTTATTTTCATGCGATTTCCTTTACATCTTGGCGGCTGATGGTCAGGTAAATCACCAAGCCTACAATGGCCGTAAAAAACATCATGTTGGTAACCGCAGTCCCTAAGCCAAGACCACCATTCGCAACCGATTGCGATAAATAATCGCCTATCGAGGCACCGAGTGGTCGCGTCAAAATATACGCAATCCAGAACGCCGTAATGGCATTCGCCTTGAATCCATAGTAGGCAATAGTGACGATACCGATCATGCCGCCAAATATCAGCGCCGATTTCGCATACCCTAAACTTAACCCTTCTGCCGCAAGGTCTCCAGCTGCCGTACCCAGTGCAAAAGTGAACAAAATGGCCGCCCAGTAGAACAATTCACGCTTCTTGGTGAAAATGGTGTGGATGGACAGCGTTTTTTCACTTGCATACCAAGCGACAAACGTCGCCAACAATGCCAAGCTGAATGCGATGGTGGTCGTTTCTAAAGCGACACCGAAGTTGTCTACGAGGTTGTCCGTGATAAGCGTACCCACGACGCTGATCAAAACCACTACTATCCAATACAACCATGGTACATATTTTTTACAACTTAGCTGTAGGGCTAGAAAAATGGCAAGAATCGCGCTAATCGACAGAGATGTTCCGGTCAGGCCAAAATTCAAATCAACGTTAAGAAAGTCGGCAGCGGTCTCTCCGACGGTGGTACACATGATTTTAATAACCCAGAAGTAGAGCGTCACTTCAGGAACTTTGTTCAACATTTGCATTGCATCTTTGTGCACGAATGGTTTCATATTAATGTTCTCCCATTATTTACCAGATGGCTTTTGTCTGATTGAGAATTAGCCAAGGCAGCAATGCCGCCTCAGGATTCATATTAAAGTAGCTGTTAATCAGCCTTGTCATGTTCATCGTCCTGATCTGTTTTGTCTTCGGCAGCAGAAATTACTTTGCCGCTTATCGGATCGATTTTCACGTCCATAACCTTTTTGCCTTTCACTACCTCGACATCAAAAAGCCACTGGCCTTTGTGACGCTCATATTCAGCACGAGCAGCTTTGCCGCCGACGTGTTGCTCGGCAGCAGTTACAGCTTGCGCCATGCTGATCTTCGCAGTTTTAATAGCAAGGGCATCGTTGTCTGTGGAATTGCTAGCGTAAACATTGGCAATAGTGGTCGCTGAAAGTATTAATGCTGCCAGAATGACTTTTGTCTTCATGATGATGGCTCCTTATAAGTTAAGTGGATGTTCGCTTGCATGTAAAGATAGCAGCCAACAATTAGCTGAGAGTTAGCGGAGTGATTTTTTGAAGCGATATTGCAATTGATGGAGCTTTGGTGATGTGAATTTCTATAACGTTTATCTTGCCGAGTGTCATGGCTGTTATTTACGGAACGGTAAATTAGCACTCAGCTTTAGACATTCAGCCCCAACGACAGGGCAATCCAGAACGTAAAGTTATTCACAAAATGCGTAAAAATCACTTGACAGAGGGAACGGCTCGCCCAATTGCCGCCCCACACGCTGCTGGAGCGCGGTAGCCTGCGCACTTTACGCATCGCGCGCACCTTGTTCGAGGTGGCCTGCATGGCGTTGCCCGTGGAGACGCTCAATCTGCTGATTGACGACACGTTGATTTTGCGCCAATCCGAAACAGCGCCAGACAGCACCATCAGGCACGACCACGCAGGCCAATCAGACGCAATATGTACTGGTGGGGGTCTTGGGTGTCGGCATCTTTGGCCTCGCGAGGCGCTAGTAAGTGCTGCCGATTGTGTTCCGTTTGCTGCCTGTCGCTGGCAATCGCAACAAGTTCTCCATCGCGTTATCCATAGCAGCCTGTTGGACTTACAGGGAATCGGCTGCAAACCCGCCTGAATGGTGCATGCTTTGCCGTTTTTTTGAGCAATAAAACGACTATTGACCTGCAAAATCGGCAAAATCTGCCCTCGCCCAGAAGAAGCTTTCCCGAACACCGTAGTGTAACAAACAACTGCTGAGCCGTGGACTGGTGGCGCAGTGGCTGCGCATGGAATTTACAAGACTAGCTTTCAGGGATGGTTTCGACCGGAAGTCCTCGATATTCACCTTCCCGGAACAGCGCGGCGCCCCAAGATTGCGAGTGTAGTGCCGCAGCCAGTAGCAAACAGTTCGAATTTGTATCGTTTCAGCTTGATTGCGTTACCGCTTGGGTGAGGAAAGGATGAGGGCTGGATGTCTAAACTTGACGTAATACTAAATATATAGGATTTAAAGCATCTAAGATGCATATCCTAAATAGCGAAAAATGCAGGACTCAGGGAAAATTTCAATTAATCAGGAATCAACGACAGAATCAAGGTGTGCATTACACGGGAGCAGACTGTCTCGATTGATTCATTAGTGAGTTTATTTCAGTGAGTTTTGAATATCCTCTGTCGAACTTCTAATTTGAACCCAGGCTAGATCAAAGTAGCCTGTCTTTTCGATTGAATGATGCATCAATAAAATTTAAATGCTATGTAAGGCAAGGTGCGAAGTGAATTATATTACGCCGCATATATATGCACTAAAATTTTATGAGCAACGCAGTGTCGCGATTTAGTTTGGATTTATAGAGGGGGCCTTAAGTAAATATACGTGTCCAGTCAGTTTCATGGGGCGTGATACGCAACTATTTAAATACTTTAACATCCTAGCTCTTGATCATACTTGAAGGTGTGGTAATATCACACTGCATAGTATGATTTAAAGGTTGTTGTTAATGTCCAAAATTATTCAAAACGCAGAGAAAAAACAGCAAGGTATTGTACTTGCTGCTGAAGCATTGTTTTTGCAGCAAGGTTACGGAGTCAGTAGCATGGATCAAATTGCGAAAGCAGCAGGCGTAACCAAGCAGACGGTTTATCGCTATTTTGGATCTAAAAATGAATTGTTTGGCGCGGTGATGCGGCAAGTGCAAACAGCAGAATCAGAGCTCTATCGCTTTGGTGCTGGAGCGATTCAGGAGGAACTGAGAGGCTTTGCTAGTTATCTGCTTAGCTTCCACCTGCGAGAGCAGGCACTGGGTCTTTATCGAATAATGTTAACGGAAGCAGCACAGGAAAATTTGTTAGCAACCTTTAAAAATCAAGGGCCACAACGCGCTTTACAGCCCCTTATTGAGTATTTAAGCCGACAGGCTCAACTAGAAGATCCTGCATTTTGCGGACAGATGTTCGCGACGATGATCTTGGCACCACGCAATCAAATGTTAATGAGCAAATCGCATGTAATGAAAAAATCAGCGCAAAAGGAACATGTGCTGAAAGTAACTAAGTTATTCCTTAAAATGATTGAGACATAACAAATAAATTATGTCTTGCCCCCCACAGCCTGTCGGACTTACAGCAGATTTCCTTTAGTCCGACAGGCTGTTAACAGCACTTAATTTTGGAGATACACCATGACAGATAAATTTAAAGAAAAAGCAAAAGATTGGGATGTAAACGATAGAATTAAACAACTCTCATCAGCCATTGGCAGTTGCATTATTAAAAATGTTGAGTTGAATTCACAAATGCATGTGATGGATTTTGGCGCGGGTACAGGGTTAATTACATCGCAAGTGGCACCATACGTTAACAAAATAACCGCAGTAGATATTTCACCGTCCATGTTGGAACAGTTGATCGCAAAACAGGAGCTAAAAGATAAAGTTGAGGCGTTGTGTCAGGACATTACCAGTGAGTCAACTGGAATCAAATATGATCTCATCATGAGTGCAATGGCAATGCATCACGTTGAAGACACCGATAACATGGTTAAACAATTTGCTACACACCTGAAATCAGGTGCAAAAATAGCCTTGGCAGATCTCGATAAAGAAGACGGAAGCTTTCATCCCAAAGGAATAGAGGGCGTCTACCATGATGGGTTCGAGCGCAATGAGTTTCGTGCCACGCTGGAACAGCATGGATTTAAGGATGTTAACTTTGAAACCGCACATACTGTTCAGGGCGAAAACAGACCCTACCCCATCTTTCTAGCATTAGCGACTAAGGCATAGATTATGTTTTACACTAAATAACAATAGGGATTACCCCATGGGGGGGCAGACTGAGCTAACCCCATTGATCATTTTTGTTTTTATGCAATGTTGCTAGCAGCAAGGATATCTTGGGCGCAGGCCTTACATACCTATCTAAAGGTAGCGGAGTCGAATTGTTTTGAGGGTAGTAACAAAGCTGAAATGAAATCGACTCCGCTACTTTTGATTTTGTTATTTTAAGTACTAGACTCGGCAATATGCAGCTTATTTACATCAGATGCGGTATAATTAGGCAACTGATTTAATAGATTTAATAGATTTAATAGATTGTCGTCCCAGTGCTCGCTTAGGAATACGGCCGTTAATTCGCAGGTCGTAGATTCGAAGCCTACTCGGGGAGCCAGACATAGCAAGCAATTAGGCCATCCTTTGAGGTGGCCTTTTGTTTTTTGCGCGGATCAGTACCTGACCGTCGGCGACGGTGAGTTCAAGAATGACTCGGGCGCAAGACGAAGCTGTTTTGGCAGTCCAAGAGTCCAGCTGGTGATCCCTTTCGTGAGAGGTGATCCCAGTGGATATAAATAATATAAGGAGCAGTACCAGTGACCAACGCACAACGCAAAGCACTTAGCCGCATGGCTGCAATGAATTCATCAAGTAGCGAAAGCAAGCCAACGCCAACGCACAGCAGCTCGTTCTGCCCGCATGAGGCAGGTGAGTATTACCTTGCGATGGTGGGGACTGTCGGCAAGATCATCAATCTATTCGCCAAGGAAATCGAGCCGCCGGTTTTCACCTACACCATCATCACCGTTATTTTTGAACAGGATCCCGATACCGGAAAATGGATCTGGTTTGATGGTAAGGAAAACCAATCCCCACGCAAAAATCAGGATGGCTGGCGTCTTGGTAGCAAAAAGTTATATGACACACGCGAAGGCGCAGAGGCTGAACTTCAGCGCGCGATGGTCAAAAACGGTGACCGAGTGACCCCAGTACATGATTTGCCCGACGATCTGGCTAAACTGAAAAAGATCCGTAGTGCTCACCATCCAGACCGCAATAACCCCGATTCTGACCATGATCTCTATCAAGCTGTTATCGAGAAAATGGATAGGATGCGTGCAGTGAGTGTGTGAACCACAGCCTGACCGATAAACCCACCCTTGCACGGTGGGTTTTTTTATGGCGCTATGTGGACGGAACCCAATTGATTCTGAAATAAGAATAGGGCTCTGTCTCCAATGGTACTAGCTCTACGCGCTTGCCCAATGTCGCCTCATGTTTTGAATTAGCTCCGTTAATTCAATGAAGCAAAGACATTTCTAAATTAGGATTAAGCAAGTAGGGCTGTATACTGAACTGCGAAAAATAATCCCTTCTTGGTTTGTTGCTATTTTGATGCGGTGTCATTTTTAATTGGGAAAAACGATGTCAATTAAATTATTTAAAATCATTGCAGTGTTATTTATGATGCTGGCAATTGGATTGGTAGCTGGGGCGATATTGACGAATAACAAACGCGTAGCTATTCAAGGACCGACGGCATTAGTGGTATTGCCCGATCAGTCTGTTTGGGTCAGCGTAGAGGATGCGCAAACGTGAATAGCTCCCGATTCACTAGAAACTTCCCAAGCATTCGAAATGCCGTTTCTAAAACTCAATGGGAGGCCTGCTGAATCGGTCCCGTTAATCAAGTACGTCGTCTGGAACTGGTTCAGTTAGCAATAAGAAAGCGCATCCCAAAGATGCGCTTTCTTATTATGTAAAGCCTGTTTAGATTTTTATGATGCGACTCGGCGACGAGCGATATCAGTCAAACGTAGAATTTTAGAAGATGAGAATAGACCGCGCAGGCGGTGTTCTTGTCCTTCTACTGAGTCCAGTACGGGAAGGTGGGTGCGTCCAGTTTTTTGGAATGCATCCATTACTGACTGTACGGTAGCTGTTTCAACATTGTGCATGTCTACGCTGATCCAGTCTTCGATCTTTTCCATGATGTCTTTAACTTTGATGTCTTTATGCGTAACGCCGCGATCAGCAAAACCAACGCTTTGCAGATAACGCATTGGCTTTTCACCCATGATGTCATAAGAGGTAATCATGCCAGTGATTTTTTCTGAAGAACCGTCAACAACGAAACCGATACGTAGGCCAGCAATTTTCATCTTGCCCAAGGCTTCGTCAATGGTGTCTTCTGCATCGACCTTGAATAGCGCACGTACACGGAAGTCTGTCATTACTGAAGATGCGGGATCTTTCAGCTCGACTTGCCATGGCTCGTTGCTTGGCGCAAGGATGTTTGTAACCGCTGAAAATGTTTGCAGAATGTTCGGTTTATGATGTCCCATTGAGATCTCCGTTAACTGAGTTATTTTTAATTCACTAAGTATAACGTTTTCGGGATTTTTCGTCATTGAGAAATTCCGAAATAATTCAAGGAGGAGGTTTAGGGGGGGGATTTAAGAAAATAATGCAGCGTAGAGGGTGCGGAATTGAAACGAATTGTTCTTTCTGGAAGCGCTGATTACGTCCTGGGTGGCGTTGAGTACTAAATAGCCAATTTTCATTGTGCAGCCCCTCATCCCCAACCCTTCTCCCGCTAGCGGGAGAAGGGAGCGGCAATTAGTTTGGCACAGGGGGATGCTGCGCTCACACGACATGCGCCTATTGCCGTGCCCGAAATACTTACTGCTGCGCCGCTTGGCTCCTCCCCTGACAAGGGGAGGTTGGGAGGGGTTTGGCTTTAAGGGCACCTCTATAAATCCAAACTACGTCGCGATACTGCGTTGCTCAGAAAATTTTAACGCTTAAATATCATGCATATGCGTCACGGCGAAATTTTCTTCGCGCCTTGCCTCACTTAGTATTTTGAATTTATAGAGACACCCTTAAGATTTCTCGCCTGAAAATGAACAAAGCAAACCCCCTCATTCTCCCCTTGTCAGGGGGGACGTGCGTTTGTATCGCAGAATTTTATTTCGGCTCGTCAGGGCAGTTTTTCGTAGGTCGTGTTAGCCCGATTTTGGGCGAAACCTGACATCAGAGCGTTGCGGCTGCGAATGGAGTTGTCGTGTTGCCCTCAATGGGTTATTCGTTTCTCTGCCAAAGGGGTTCTGGCTGCTGTGCAACTCGGTTGAGGCTGCGGCTTAAGATAAACAGTAGGTCGGATAAGCGATTGAGGTAAGGCACGCTTTGTGGCGGAATGGTTTCGCTACGCTGTAGTAGCACATAGTCTCGTTCGGCACGGCGCGCGACGGTGCGTGCGACATGACATTGCGCAGCAGCACGAGTGCCGCCCGGTAAGACAAACTCCTTTAGAGGGGGAAGCTCGGCATTGTAGTGTGCGCTCGCTGCATCTAGTCGAGCGAGCTTGTCGCCGGAAAAAGTTAGGCGGGGTGACGATAGTGCTCCGCCCAGGTCGAATAAATCATTCTGGATAAGTAACAGTGTTTCGCGAATGTCTTGCGGCAACGCTTCGCTCAGCAACAAGCCCAGATGGCTGTTAAGTTCATCTATGCTGCCAGCAGCTTGAATACGGGCGCTATCTTTGCCAACCCTAGTGCCATCGGCTAGGCCAGTGCTGCCATCGTCTCCGCCACGTGTGATGATCCTGCTTAAACGATTAGCCATTATCCTAGAAGCCGCAGTTGGACGAAGTGTAGTGTGCGTTCATCGCGGCGTAGGGCAAGGCGCGCCGACGAGGAATGGTCGTTCCCTTCCGAGGAGAAACAACGCCGCCATGCGTTGCGAGGGATGCGCAATACGCTTTGCAGCGACTCACCCAGTTGGTGGAGGTGGGTATAACTCGAAATATGTTCATATTCATTTCCTTGTGGACTAAATGGAGCGGTCAACTGCGGTTTCTAGGATTATTGCTTTGCCAAACAGGAAACATACACAGCGGGGTCTGCTGCTGTTTTGTTGCGCTGTGCTTGCCAGATCATCTCGCCGAGACAGTCCATCATTGCATGTTGTGCCTCGTGTTCTGATTCGTGTTTTTGGGTGAGGCGCGCAAACTGTTCGCGGATGCCGTGCGGCTGTCCGATAGAGATTTGCTCTTCAATGGTGAGATGCATCATGAGATGCAGAAAGGGGTTCACTACGCTGCAATCTGGCGCGTAGTCCTTGTCCTCATTGCGATCTGCATCGGAAAACAATTCGTGGTATTCGGGATGTTTGTCGATTAGCTGCGCGGTTAGGTCTTCTAGCGGCGTGAGCAATTCGCCAGCGCGGCGCTTGCGCCATGTGTCGAATAAAAATTGTCGTGCTTGGTCGCGGGTGGGATTAAACATACGGTATACCTTGATAGATCGGAGGATTGTCCTTGCATCAGCTGAATTCGTCAACGCACTCGTGTGGTATTGGCTTTAAAAGTGTATTTGTCAGCCTTAGTCGATGCCCTGCTTTTCTCTGTGTCTCTGTGGTGAGGTTTTTAGCTTTTCAGATTTTTAGGTTTAGATGGCACTTCAGTCGAAAGTCTTTGCCTTGTACTCGCACAAATCTTGAATGATGCAGTCGCGGCATTTGGGTTTGCGCGCCTGGCATACATAGCGTCCGTGCAGGATTAGCCAATGATGTGCGTCGAGTTTGAATTCGTTGGGAATGACTTTAAGTAATTTCTTTTCCACTTCATTGACGTCTTTGCCGGGGGCGAGGCGGATGCGGTTGCTGATGCGGAAGATGTGCGTATCGACAGCGATAGTGGGCTGTCCGAAGGCGGTATTGAGGATCACATTGGCTGTCTTGCGGCCCACGCCGGGTAAGGCTTCTAGCCCTTCGCGTGAATCTGGCACTTGACCTTGATGTTGCTCCAGCAGAATCCGGCACATCTGGATAATGTGTTTGCTCTTGGTCTGATACAGGCCGATGCGCTGCACATAGCCGCGTAACTCGGCTTCGCCTAAATCAAAAATCTTTTGTGGTGTATTAGCGACAGGGAAGAGTTCGCGGGTGGCGAGGTTGACGCTTTTATCCGTGGCCTGCGCAGACAATATCACCGCGACCAGCAACTCGAAAGTAGACGCATGCTCTAGTTCGGTAGTGGGGTGCGGATTGGCGGCTTGCAGGCGCAGGAATATTTCGCGGCGTTTATGGGCGTTCACGAATCTGCTTCATCCAACTTGAATTTAGCCGTGCAGTAATTGTGGGCACTCGTCTCCCATTTCAGTAATGTGGGGATGCAAGTCAGCATTTTCTTGATGATTTCGGAAAGTGCATCGTGATCATCTTCATACTCGTGGTTAATCTGGTTGCGTATCTCGCGAATTTCTTTCCATTCCGTTTCGCTATTAATAATTCCGGCTTTTTCGGCGAAAGCCAGCACATCGGAAAATCCGCTGCATTCGATTTCTTCCTCGCGGGCGATTGAGGCTAGCAATTTGCCGAGATGTACTTGAAATTCAGAAACTCGCATACGGAATGCGGCGAGAATATTGGAATCATCAAGCGAATATTCTGCCGGAGATTTCTGTTGCATTCCGCACTGCTCAATCTTGTCGGTGGAGTGAATCAGATAAATACGCAACTTTGCCAATTGAACGAGCCGTGACGCGATTAGTTGTAAATGGGTTTTCATGCCAGACGTATCCCTTCTTCACGGGCTATTTGGTAGATTGGGCGGGACTTGCGATGATTGTTTACCACTAAGTCTACAGAGCGCCCGAACAAATCGTTTAGCGCGATTTTTGCGCGTACTGTCTCGTCCAGTAACACACCGGGCAAGTGGGTTTCAGTGTACAAATCCACATCCCCTCCGCGCTTAGCATCGTCTGTGCGCGAGCCAAACAACCACACAGCCGCATCCGCACCCAGAGAGTTGCGGATGATGGTGACGGCTTGTTCAGTTTGTGCTGGAGTGATGCGCATGTTTTACCTTTGATTTTTCAGTTGTTCTAGAAAAAACGCTTGTCCGCAGATTACATATCTGTTTGCATCTATTTATGCGTTACAAGTCCGCATGATACATGCGAACAGATATGCCAAGGCTAGTGCGATGCGGGTGAGCAGCCACCTTCAATTGGCGTAATGCTGGCCTTGCTGCCTTTTAACTTCTGCTCTTGGCGCAAATTGAGCCAGTTCTTTCCTGCGATCAGCAATCCCAAACCGATGAATGCGCCGGGTGGCAGGATGGCGAGTAGGAAGCCTTTGTAGTTGGGGATGACGTGGATCACCCAGTTTTTAGCCGTTTCACCAAGGGCGAGGTCAATGCCCGCGAACAAAGTGCCGTGACCTACGATTTCGCGCACGGCACCCAGTACGGCGAGTACGGCGGTGAGTCCGAGTCCCATGGCGAGGCCATCCATTGCTGAAGCTTTAAGCGGGTTTTTTGAGGCGAAGGCTTCAATGCGCGCTAGCACGATGCAGTTGGTTACGATAAGCGGAATGAAAATGCCGAGCACAACGTACAGGCCGTACATATAGGCGTTCATCAAATACTGCACTACGGTGACCAGTACGGCGATAATTAAGACGAATACAGGGATGCGTATTTCATTCGGTACAAAGCTCCGTATCGGTGCAATAGTCGCGCTGCTTAAGGTCATCACAATGGTGGTGGCAAGGCCGAGACTGACACCATTTACGACCGATCCGCTCACTGCAAGAATAGGGCACAGACCTAGCAATTGTACGACGCCGGTATTTTGCTTCCATACGCCGTTGTGAAAAATTTCTTTGTATTCCTGAAAGCTCATAGCTGTTTCTCCTTAAGCGCTTCTGACTTCATTGTGTCAGGGGCGGGGGGGATCTTCGCGGCGAATAATTTATCGCGGTTGGCTGCAAAATACTGCAAGGCTTTATGCACAGCTTTGATGACGGCGCGAGGCGAAATAGTTGCACCTGCCATGTAGTCAAATTTGCCGCCGTCTTTTTTGACTTGCCAGTCTAAGTCTTTATACACCTTGCGCGACTTGCCGTCGAAGCCCTTTATCCAAGGGCTCTTGGGGAGTTCGATGTAGTCGCCTAGTCCGGGCGTTTCCTGATTCGTTACCACGCGCACCCCAGCCAACTCACCATCTGCACGTACGGCGAGAATAAGAGAGATTTTGCCGTTATAGCCATCCGGTGCGATGGCTTCCAGTATGACGGCGGAAGGCTGGCCTTTGAGGCGTGCGCGGTAGGCCGTTCCTACTTCATCAGTACCCAATAGTTCGTCGGCAGGAATTTTTAAGGTGTCTTGAATGATGTTGTTGTCGAGCAGATCGGACGGCATGATTTGTGCGATGAGCTTGAGCTTTGCATCTTCTTCGCTTTGTCTGATTTTGTCATGTGTCAGGGCAAAAGTAGCGGCCAGTATGGTGGTGCCAATGACGGCAAAAAACACCAAGTTGATTGCGGTCTGAAAGGTGGATTTGGCTATGCGTTTCATTTGCCGCCTCCCTTTTTACCGAACACTTTTGGCTGAGTCCATGCGTCGAGTAAGGGGACGCAGATATTCATCAGCAGTACGCCAAACGCCACGCCGTCAGGGAATCCACCGAAAGTGCGAATCAAATAAGTGAGTACGCCCGCACCCGCCGCGAAAATAAATTTGCCTTTGATGGTGGTTGGAGAGGTGACTGGGTCAGTCAAAATAAAGAATGCGCCCATAATTGCGGCTCCGGAGAACAAATGGAACAGCGGTGCGACGTAATGTGCAGGGTCGATGAGATGGAAAATGCCTGCTGTAGCAAACAGCGAGACAAGGAATGCGACGGGCAAGTGCCAGGAAATTATGCGCGCCAGTAATAGGTAAGCGCCGCCAACAGCGAAGCCGAGCGCGACCATTTCGCCACCTTTTCCTGCAAGATAGCCAAAAATAGGCATCTCGCGCACTGCGCTTACCGCGTGACCAAGTTGTAGTTGCGTTTTTAGTGTGTCTAGCGGCGTCGCCATGGTTATCGCATCCAGTGTTCGTCCGTCTGGAAGCACCATGGTGAAGATGTAATTTAATTGTTCGCTGAAAGATAGCTCAAATCCACCCAGTGCGTTTGGCGTGAGCCAGTGTGTCATGTGTGCCGGGAAAGAGATGATGAGAGCGGCATAGCCGATCATCGCCGGATTGAATGGGTTGTTGCCGAGTCCGCCGTATAGATGTTTGGAAACTGCAATGGCAAAAGCCGTGCCGACCACTACCAGCCACCAAGGTGCCAGAGAGGGAATAGATAGGGCTAGCAGCCATGCGGTGAGTAAGGCGCTGTTGTCAGACAAAAATGGTTTGAGTGGACGGTTGCGCAATTTGAGCATCAGCGCTTCTGTCGCTAGCGCAGTGAGGGATGCCAATGTGATCGAGACCAGAATCGCTGGGCCGAAATGCCATACATACAGCGCGATGCCGGGGATGAGCGCTAGCAAAACGCGCAGCATGATTTGGCTGACGCTGCTGGATTTAGTGATGAAGGGCGTGATCCACATATTAATTTTTGTCCTCAGATGAAGCTAACTCGTGCGCCTTAGCTCGGCGTGCTTCGATCATAGAAATCTCTGCTTGTTGCTCTGGAGTCAGGGTGTCTGTGTTCTTGGGGATGTTTGCAGCGGCCTGTTCCTTGGCGCGTGCCATTGCCGCATCAATACGCTTTTGTACGGCATCTTCATCATCCGCATCAATAATAGCAGGCGTCGCGGCGGCGGCTTTTGCAGCAAGGGCGGCTTTTTCTTTTTGCGCTAGTTTGGCCGCTTTTTCCTGTTTCTCGCGTTCAATTCTGAACTGTCTATATTCGTGGCGCTCGCGTGCTGCTTCGGCAGCTTTGGCTTCTTGCTCGCGTGCCAATATCTCGCTTTTTGCGTAGCGGTAGTAGTTTACTAGCGGAATGTTGCTAGGGCAGACGTATGCGCACGCACCGCATTCGATGCAGTCGAATAAATGAAATTCTTCTGCTTTGACGAAGTTGTTGGATTTGGCGAACCAAAACAAATCCTGCGGCTGTAATTCTGCTGGGCACACATCAGCACAACGTATGCAACGTATGCAGGGTAGCGCAGGGAGCGGCGGCGGAAACAGGGCCGGAGAGGATTCGATAATGCAATTAGTTGCCTTGGTGACGCTCACTTGCGCGGAGGGTAGTTGCACGCCCATCATCGGCCCGCCCATGATGTGTTTGTCGGTATCGGCGCGAGCACCCGCCTGAGCAATTAATTCATTAACCGGTGTGCCGAGCAGTACTTCAAAATTTTGCGCACGATCAACATTGCCAGTGACGGTGATGATGCGCGATAGCAGTGGTTCGCCATGCGTGATGGCGCGCCATATGCTGTAAGCCGTGGCGACGTTGAAACATTGCATGCCTTTTTCAGTCGAGCGCACTCCCGCTGCAACTTCGATGCCGGTGAGCACGCGAATCAATTGTTTTGCGCCGCCACCGGGATATATCGTTGGCACAGTAACTACTTCCATGCGTTCATGTAGCTCACTTTGAATGGCGTGGCGCATCGCAGTGATGGCTTCTGGCTTGTTGTCTTCTATGCCAATTAATACTTCCTCGGCATAGAGCAACTCGCGTAACACTTCTGCCCCGCGCAGAATGTCGCTGGCTCGTTCGCGCATCAGCATATCGTCACAGGTGATGTAAGGCTCGCACTCCGCTCCGTTAATCACTAGAGTTTTGATTTTGTGCTTGTGGGAATAGGCTTTTAAGTCGCTGGGGAATACCGCGCCACCTAGTCCGACTATGCCGTGCTGGCGTAGTAAATGACGTAGTTCGCTGTGCTGAGTCTGTTTGTAATCCACACCGCTGTGAGCGATCCACTCGTCTTTGCCATCTGGGATGAGTGTAATGCACAGGTCGGGCAAGCCCGAATGATGAGCTACCAGCTGTGTGTCGATGGCGCTGACTGTGCCTGATGTTGAAGCATGTACGGCGCTGGAAAGACGACTTTCTGGTTTGCCTATGATTTGCCCTTTTAGAACTCGCTCACCAATTTGCACGACTGGCTTGGCACGTGAACCGACGTGTTGATGCAAAGGGATGACCAACTTGGATGGAAGCGCAGCTGTTACGATAGGCGTGCGGGTAGATTCAGCCTTACGGGTGGGCGGATACACTCCGCCGTGGAATTTGAACAGCTTTCTCATCGGCTGGCCTGAATGGAAAATACCGGATAGCGCCACTTCCAGTTAGTGATGTCTTCTTCTATGCCTTCCATGGTGATGCAATCTACTGGGCAGGGCGCGATGCATAGCTCGCAACCGGTGCACTCGGATACGATGATAGTATGCATTTGTTTCGCTGCCCCGACGATGGCATCCACTGGGCAAGCTTGTATGCACAGCGTGCAGCCGATACAGGTGCTTTCATCAATAAAGGCGACGGCTTTGCCTTTGGGGGTGGCATCATCACCGAATGGAATGAATTCCTTGCCGAGTAGGTCAGCTAGTTTGTGAATGCCTTCTTCACCGCCGGGCGGGCATTTATTGATTTCTGCTTCTCCGCTTGCGATGGCTGTTGCATAGGGTTTGCAGCCAGGGAAGCCGCACTGTCCGCACTGCGTCTGCGGCAGGACAGAGTCGATTTTGTCTACGAGGGGATTGCCCTGTACTCTGAATTTGATGGCGGAATAGCCCAGCACCGTACCTAGAAATAGGGCGATGCCTATCATGGCTAGCAGTGCTGTAATCATTTAACCAAACCCGAAAATCCCATGAAGGCAAGGCTCATCAGTCCAGCAGTAACCATAGCAATGGCTGAGCCTTTAAAAATTCCGGGTACGTCTGCGCCATCTAGGCGCTCACGTATGCCCGCGAATAATATCATCACCATCGTGAAGCCCATCGCTCCACCGAAGCCGAATAGTAGTGACTCCATGAAGTTATGTTTGGCTTGTACATTGAGTAGAGGGATGCCGAGTACCGCGCAATTTGTGGTGATGAGCGGCAAGTAGATGCCCAATACCTGATACAAGGCGGGGCTAGTTTTTTGCACGGCCATTTCTGTAAATTGCACGATACCTGCGATGACTACGATGAATGACAGCGTAGTGAGGTAGGCGAGTTCGGGGCCGAGTAAATAATGCTGGATGAGATAACTGGCACCGGAACCGAGAGTCAATACGAAAGTCGTGGCCGCACCCATGCCTACAGCGGCTTCCAGTTTTCTGGAAACCCCCATGAACGGGCACAGCCCGAGGATCTTTATCATCACGATATTGTTAACGAAAACCGTGCTGACGAGAATGAGTAAGTAGTCTGTCATTGTGCTGTCTCTACGCGAAGGTGCGGATTATCCGCTGATTCGACTGGGGGCTCAACCACGTTTAGGGTATATGAATATAACCTGATGTTGTTATTGCCGCGTGTGCTTGGGTTTGCCCAGCTGAGAGCACTGCATGACGAGCAGCATATTTGAGTAACTTGGATGTTCGCCGCCCTTAAGCGTGCACGACGGGTATGGACTTGAAAGCAGGCGAGTTTTTGCTGGCAGGTTTGCTGGCATCGGCTAGCGTGTATTTATCAAGCTCTTGAAGGAAAATGTCGCGAGCGTTGAATAGCACCCATTTTAAGGCGCAGGAACGGGAGATGACGCACTTGTCCTCTGCTGGATTAAAGCATTCAAGCAGGTCGAAATCTGGTTCCATGCTGCGCACGACATCACCAATGATGATTTCCAATGCAGGGCGGGCCAGTTTCAAGCCGCCATTTTTGCCACGAATGGTTAGGATATAACCGTTGAGACCTAAGTTATGAACCACTTTTACTAAGTGGTTGCGTGAAACTTGATAGAAGTCGGCCAACTCGCTAATGGTGACGTTGACTTCATTTTTGGAGGCAAGGTAGATCAACACCCGTAAAGAATAGTCGGTGTATTGGGTTAGGCGCATAGCAAACCTTTTTCGACTGACAGTTCGTTCTTGACAGTGCTGGATATGGGCAATAAGATGCAGATTGGATGCATGTTATGAATAAATATTATAGTGTGAACTGTATGAATATACATCCTGAGAAGTTATTACACAATTGCCGATGTGTTCGGTACCCTGATAATTCATTAATTTAAAGGAATAACCATGAGCGTGTACGAAGAAATTGGCGGCGAAGCCGCAATGGCAGCAGCAGTGGACGTGTTTTATCGCAAAGTGTTGCAAGATGACCGTATCAAGCATTTTTTTGAAGGCGTAGATATGGACAAGCAAGCCGCTAAGCAAAAAGCTTTCTTGACGATGGCTTTGGGCGGACCGCATAACTACACAGGCGAAGATATGCGTAAAGGTCATGCTCATCTTGTTGCTAAGGGTCTGAATGATTCGCACTTTGATGCGGTTATGGAACACCTTGGCGCGACGTTGACAGAACTAAAAGTACCTGCTCATTTGATCGCTCAAGCTGCTGCGATTGCAGAAAGCACGCGTAACGACGTTCTCGGCAAGTAAGATTTACATATGCCCAAAGTCATTTACAGCGGGCAGTCTTTCGAGTGCGGTGAACAATCCGTACTCGATTGTCTGACTTCCCAAGGCGTACAAATTCCTTCTTCCTGTCATTCGGGACTCTGTCACACATGTATGGTGCAGGCTGTTTCCGGTGAAATTCCTAAAAAAGCTCAATCAGGGCTAAAAGATACACTTGTTGCACAGAATTGCTTTTTACCCTGTGTCTGTTATCCCGAAGGCGACATTGAAGTCACTCTTTATGATGGCGGTCTAGACCGGCTAGAGGCTACGGTCACTGATTTGCGAAACCTGAGCGCCGACATACTTGGTATTCGTCTTAAGCCCTCGCGCGCATTTGATTATCGTGCCGGACAGTTCATCAATGTGTTCAAAGATGAAAATACCGTACGCTCATATTCATTGGCGAGCGTCCCTAGCCTTGATGAAGAGCTCTTTCTGAATGTGCGTAAAGTGCCGAATGGTGTAGTGAGCGGCTGGATATTCGATCACCTGAAAGCGGGCGATACGGTCACTATTTCCGAAGCTGGGGGGGAGTGTTTTTATGTGCCCGGCAAACCAGAGCAGAATATTTTGCTGATTGGTACTGGCTCGGGTCTTGCGCCTTTATACGGCATTATTCGTGATGCTTTGCATAGTGGTCATAAAGGTAAAGTGAGTCTCTATCACGGCTGTAATACAGCCCCGGAACTTTACTTGGTTGATGAGTTGCGTAAGCTTGCCCAGACATATCTTAATTTCAGCTATACGCCTTGTATCTCTCAAGGCGAAGTGCCGCAAGACTGTGTCTCTGGTATGGTGTTGGATGTGGCGCTTGCCGCTAATCCTGCTTTATCTGGCTGGCGCGCATTCCTATGCGGACATCCTGAAATGGTGAAATCAGCTAAGCAGAAAACTTTTTTCGCTGGTGTTTCCATGAGCGAGATTTTTGCTGATCCGTTTTAAACTAAAACCTCACCACAGAGACACAGAGAAAGTCAACATCTTAGCTTGAATCTTTACTGGTTCATCCGCTGAGTCGTCGTCATGGTTGTAAGTTGTTGGCTTTTAGATTTTAGCTTTTCTCTGTGTCTCTGTGTCTCTGTGGTGAGGTTTTTAGATTTTTAGGTTTGTATTCCCCTAAATTCTAGCCAAACACCTTCCACAGCAATTTCGCAGCCAGTCCAATCAATAGCAGCGCAAATAATTTGTGCAGTACTGCTACATTGGTTCTGTGTGCGATTTTTGCGCCTATGGGGGCGGTGAGGATGCTGATGATTGCGCAGCCTAGCGTCGCGGGTAGGAAAACATAGCCTAGGCTGGGCGAGGGCAGGTCGCTGACCTGTAAGCCAGTAAGGATGTAGCCGATTGTGCCGCCCACCGCGATTGGAAAGCCGATGGCGGAAGCGGTGCCGATGGCGTTGCGTATCGGTACGTTACACCAGATCAGGAAAGGGACGACTAGCGTGCCTCCACCAATGGAGACTAGGCTGCTGAGCCAGCCGGTGATTGTGCCGAACAAGGATATGCTTGCCATGCCAGGCAATTGGCGCGTAGCTTGCGGACGTTTGTTCAGCAGGATCTGCGCGGCAGCGAAAAACACGAACAGCGCGAAGAAGATACTCAGTCCACGGGCGGGGATGAGCGAGGCCGTTAATGCGCCAATGAGGGTGCCAAATAAGATGCCGGGCGTGACGCGACGTACGACCTGCCAATTCACCGCGCCGAGCTGGTGATGTTTGCGCAGGCTGGACAGCGAGGTGAATATGATGGTGGACATGGAGGTGCCGAGGGCGAGGTGCATCGTGTGTGCAGCGGTGAAGTTTTGCGCATCGAACAACATCCACAGCACTGGTACTAGGAGCAAACCTCCGCCTACCCCGAACATGCCACCCAGAAAGCCGGCAATCGCACCCAGCGCCAGGTAGGCAACATACCACTCCATTATTCGCGAATCAGCTGGGAGGTAATGAATTGCCACTCCGCCGGGTCAAGCGGGGTGATGGAAAGGCGATTGCCGCGCTGTAAAGTACGCATGTTCGCTAGTTCTGGATGTAGGCGTAGTTCGCTTAGGGCGATGAGCGGAATCTTTTTTACTAGCTGTACGTCCACATTGAACCAGCGTGGTTGTTCCGGCGTGGTTTTAGGGTCAAAGTACTTACTTTCTGTATCAAACTGGGTGGAATCTGGATAGGCGAGTGCGCTCACGCGGGCGATGCCAGCGATGCCGGGTTGTTTGCAGTTGGAATGATAGAACAGCACGCCGTCGTTAATATCCATCTGGTTGCGCATGAAATTGCGCGCCTGATAATTGCGCACGCCATACCAGTCGACAGATTGTTGTGGCAAGGCCGCAAGATCGTCAACACTGCAATCGGAGGGTTCGGATTTCATCAACCAGTAACGCATATGCATTCCTACAAAAGAAAAGTGCGACCCCAAGGGGTCGCACTGGAATAAAGTCCCCGCCTGTGCCGCTGACTCAATGTCTTGAACCTGGGTTCAAGTGGGTCGGTTCCCGGTTACCTCAGGTGCATCCACTGGGGATGCTCACAACAGTAACAGTGTGGGTCGCAACCTAAGCATAAGCTCATTGGTTCAAAGAATTATGAGCCTGACGAACACCGCAGGGACAAACTTAAAATAATTTATCTTGATCAGCTAAAGCTTCATCAATAGTTGCCTGCATGGCTTGCATTCTACGCTTGTATTCGCCCATATCAACCCCTCCGCCTAGTCGGGTAGAAAGAAATTCGTGGGTAATGTTGAGCGCTGCCATCACTGCAATGCGTTCAGCTGATACGATTTTTCCTGCATCGCGGATTTCGCACATTTTCTTGTCAAGATATTCAACGGCCTGGAGTAGGTTGGCTTTTTCATCGTCAGGGCAGGCGACGCGAAATTCGCGATCTAGAATTGTTACATCTAGCGCATTTACATTTTCTGCACTCATTTTATTTCATCAGGAAGTTTAGCAAGGATGGATTCCAAGCGGGATTTAGCGCTATCAATCTTGTCGTCGGATTGACGAGCATGGTTGAGCGCTTCAGCAAGGTCTTGACGCAGTTGATGGTTTTCAGCCCGCATGCGCTTGGCTAGTTCCACCAATTGAGCGAGTTTATTTTCCAGTATGTTGAGTTCACCTTGCATAGCGTGCACTATAGTTTAAAAAAACCTGTTGAGTCAAATGCTAACGCTTGGTTGTAGAAGTGTTTTGGTGATAGGCGCTGGCGCTTCTGCTATAATGCTCGCCGCTTCAAGGTGCTGCATGATTTGCGTCATGTGGTTAAACGGGAAACAGGTGAAGTACCTGTGCTGCCCCCGCAACGGTAAGTAAGTGTGGATTTGCCAATAGGCCACTGTGAGTAATCATGGGAAGGCGGTAGATCAAGACTTGTGAGCCCGGATACCGGCCTAGGAGTAAGTTAGGAAGTGCTGCGGGAGGTGCACGGATGATTGGAATATTTCTGCTTCAATCTCTTAGTCATTCCTCAAGTATTTCCTGTTTTTTAACGTTCCAACGGGGACGCTTGGAACTCAGTCAGGAAAATAAAATGAAACAGAAGCAAATTTTGGCCGCGCTATTGTGTGCGCTTACTCCCTTGGCATATGCCGAAACATCAGACTTCGGCGAAGTGCTCGTCACGGCAAGTCGTATGCCGCAAGCTTTGAATAAAACCATCGCCGATGCGACTGTTATAACAGAACAAGAAATACGCGATTCTGGCGCGTCCGATGTGGCAACTTTGCTACGTTCGCAAAAAGGCATTGAAGTGGTGCAAACGGGTGGGCTGGGCGCTGTGTCTAGCACCTTTATGCGCGGTGTGAGTTCAACTCAAGTGCTGGTATTGATTGACGGTGTACGCGTTAATTCGGCTACTACAGGCTCAACGGCTCTTGAACATATCATGCTGGACAATATCGAGCGTATCGAAATAGTACGAGGTAATGTCAGTAGTTTGTATGGCTCTGAGGCAATCGGCGGTGTGATTCAGTTGTTCACCAAGCGCGGAAGAGGCAAGCCAGTATTTAATGCCAGCGCAGGTGTTGGTAGCTACGGGACGCAACGTTTTTCGGCAGGATATTCCGGCGAAGTAAACAATACGACGTTTAGCGTGAATGCTGGAAAAGTTAAATCGGATGGCGTGTCAGCAGTAAACCCGACACTTAAGCCGAAGGCTAACCCCAACAACAACGGCTATGACAACACTACGCTTAATGCGCAAGTTGAGCATGCGTTTAACAACGATCATGCAGTGACTGCGTCATGGTTTAGTTCGCGCGGACTTAGCTCATACGATAATGCATGGGGCGCGCCGACGGACCTGAATGATACGCAAGCTGGTATTGATAAAATGTCTTTAAGTAGTGAAGATCAAATCAATGCGACTTGGCATAGCACGCTGCGCTTGGCGCAAGGCAGTGATGACAGTCACAGCTATAAAAACAGTGTGCAGAGTTCACGTTTTAAAACGCAGAGCAATCAAGCCGTTTGGCAAAATAATCTCAAAATAGCAGATGGTCAGCAGCTCAATTTGGCGGTTGAAAATTTGGGGCAGAGAGTTGAGTCGAGCACGAAGTTTACGCAAACAACGCGTAATGTAGATAGCTTGCTAGCCGGCTACACGGGTGAATATGGTGCGCAGCAAGTGCAGCTTAATGTGCGCCAAGACCGCTATTCGGACTTCGGTACGGCTAATACGGGTTTGTTTGGCTATGGCGTTGCCTTTGCCGAAAGCTGGCGTGCGACGGCTAGTGTTAGCGATGCCTTCAAAGCCCCGACTTTTAATGATATGTATTATCCCTTATCATTTGGCTATCAGGGCAATCCAAATTTGAAGCCTGAGCGTTCGAAAAATAAGGAACTCGGATTGCACTATGCCGCGAATGGTCATCAAGTAGATGTTGTGTATTTCGATAATCGTATCCGTGATTTGATTGCGCTTAACTCAAGTTATTCCAGCGTAACAAACGTTAATCAAGCTAGGATCACGGGTCAAGAAGTGAGCTACACAGGTGATTATGGAAATAAACATTTGAAAGTTAATCTGACCCTACAAGATCCTCGTGATTCTGCAACGGGTCTAGTGTTGTCGCGTCGCGCCAAGGAGTTTGCGAGTATTGCGGCATCGCATGATTTGGGTCTTGTGAATATGGGTGCGGAGTTGCGTTACAGTGGTGAGCGTAAAGATGGCACGAATACTTTGTCAGCTTATTCATTGGTCAACTTGACAGCACGTTACACCATTAATCAGCATCTAAATTTGGCGGCACGTGTTGATAATGTGTTTGATGCAGCGTATTCGGAAGCTTACAGCTACAACACCTTGGGACGTACCTTGTTTCTTGGTCTGAACTATCGGTAGTTAAACGGGGCACAAAAGACGATATCTCGTCTTTTGTGCCCACTTCTTTTCTGTTAGAGTGCGTGCGACTTTTCTGAAAGTATAGTACGCAATGAGAGGCAATTATGGAAACTATTAAAAGAAATTCGTGGATGCTTGTTGCCGGTTTAATATTGGCGATGGCACTGACTAGATTTAATCACTTCGGCTCGTCGGTAGCGTTGCCGGACGCATCATTGGCAGTTTTCTTTTTGGGAGGTCTATATCTGGCGCGCATGCGCGGCGCGCTGTGGGTATTTGTGGCGCTGTTGGCAGAGGCCGCATTGGTGGATTATTTTGCAGTTACTACGCAAGGCGTTAGTAATTGGTGTGTAACCCCAGCTTATGGCTTCCTCGCAGCAGCCTATGCCGCCCTATGGTATGCAGGACGATGGTTTGCACCGCGCCACACTTTGACAGGAAAAAACTTGTTCGGTGTTTTTGCGGTGGCAGCCTCTGCAAGTGTTACAGCCTTTGTTATTTCTAATGTAAGCTTTTTCTTGTTTTCTGGCCGTTATGCAGATATGAGCGCATATGAGTATGCGTCTCGCGTGGCGCAATACCTAGGTTCGTATGTTGGTGTGGCGCTTCTGTACGTGGCATGCGCTATTGCGGTGCACATGATTGTACTTTTAAAGGACAAGCCTCATCACGGCTCTGATCTTGTTTGATCCTTTTTCCTTCGTATTAATTCTTTTGGAAATTTCCTCTTCGAGGCAATTTGCCCAGTACTAACATGACTTCTTTACAGCTGTATTCACGCCTGCTCGGCTACGTTAAGCCGTATTGGCGTGCCTTTTCGGTATCAATTCTAGGTATGGCTATCAGCGCGGCAACTGAGCCGTTGTTGCCAGCCTTGCTCAAGCCTTTCCTTGACGGTACGTTCGTGCATAAAGATGACGCGGTGATGCACTGGGCTCCAGCGATCATTTTGCTGATTTTCTTTGTGCGCGGCCTCGCCAGCTTTCTGGGCTCCTATGCGATTCACTGGGTAGGCAATAAACTGGTGATGGATTTACGCAATGAGATGTTCGGAAAATTGTTGTCCTTGCCCACGCGTTTTTACGATGATCACGCCACGGGGACTTTAATTTCAAAGATTACCTACGATGTGAATAACGTGACCGCAGCGGCCACTAGCGTGCTGACGATTATTGTGCGTGATTCAATTATCATCGTCGGTTTGTTGGGCTGGTTGTTTTACTTGAACTGGAAGTTGACGCTGCTGTCCTTAATTATTACCCCGCTCGTGGCAATCGTCATTCGCATCATAAATAATCGTCTTCGTTCTTCAAGTCGCGATATTCAAGTTGCTATGGGGAATATCACGCAAGTTGTTGAAGAGAGTATTAGCGCTCACAAAGTAGTCAAGTTGTTTGGTGGGCAGCGTTACGAGCGGGAACGCTTTAATGATGAAGTCAATTGGGTGCGTCGCCACTTTATGAAACAGGCTGTTGCTGCATTGGCCAATGTGCCGATTGTGCAGATGGTGGCTGCAATAGCATTGTCGTTGGTTATTTATCTGGCGATTGGGCAAGCGCAAAGCGACACCTCTACTGTGGGAGGGTTCTTGTCTTTCGTTGCCGCTATGCTGATGCTAACAGCGCCTTTGAAACGTCTTACCAGTGTTAATGAATTTATACAGCGTGGTCTAGCTGCGGCGGAAAGCGTATTTGAGTTGATCGATACACCGAGCGAAGCAAATACTGGCAAAACAACGATTGCACGCGCCAAAGGTAACCTTTCCTTCAAACATGTAAATCTGTCTTATTCGAACGACGAGCGCTTCGCATTGCGAGACATTTGCCTTGATATTCCCGCCGGTCAATCGGTGGCGCTGGTAGGTGCATCGGGCAGTGGTAAGAGCACAATGGCGAATCTGGTGCCGCGTTTTTATCTGCCGAGTAGCGGTAGTATCACTTTGGATGGACATGAATTGTCCGAATTGAGCTTGGCGAGTTTGCGTGCCAATATTGCACTGGTGAGTCAAGAGGTGGTTTTATTTAACGATACCATCTCAGCCAATATTACTTACGGACAAATGCGCGACGTGCCCGAGGATGAGATCATCGCGGCGGCTCAAGCTGCGCATGCGATGGAGTTTATTCGTGATCTGCCGGAAGGGATGAATACCTTGGTTGGAGAGAAAGGGGTGCGTTTGTCGGGCGGGCAGCGTCAGCGCCTCGCAATTGCCCGCGCGATCCTCAAAAATGCACCTGTGTTGATTTTGGACGAGGCAACCTCGGCATTGGATAGTGAGTCCGAACGTTATGTTCAAGCTGCCCTAGAAACCTTGATGCAAGGCCGTACCACGCTAGTGATTGCACACCGCCTGTCAACCATTGAGAAGGCGGATCGGATTGTGGTTATGCAAAAAGGCGAGATTGTAGAGATGGGTACGCATAGAGAACTATTGGACAAAGGGAGTGTCTACGCCCAACTGCATCGTATTCAATTTGAGTGGCATGATGCAGAGAAAGAGAAAAATACGGAGAATTTAAGTTGACAGCCTCGGCTAGCCTCGTTAAATTCATACCCTAGCATTTCAGTCAACCAAATTTAAACCTTCAAGGAGAGCATTATGGCCGTTTTAGTAGGTAAGCCAGCACCAGATTTCACCGCAACCGCAGTGTTGGGCAACAACGAAATTACTGATATTACTTTTTCAAAAGCGACTAGTGGAAAATATGCAGTGGTGTTTTTCTACCCATTGGATTTTACATTCGTGTGCCCATCTGAATTGATCGCATTTGATCATCGTCTGGAAGACTTTAAAAAGCGCAACGTTGAAGTGTTGGGCGTTTCTATTGATTCGCAATTCAGCCACTTGGCTTGGAAGAACACACCAGTAGAAAAAGGCGGAATCGGCAATGTCGGTTACACGCTAGTTGCGGACGTAAAGCATGAAATTTGCAAAGCCTATGATGTAGAGTCAGAAGGTGGTGTTGCATTCCGTGGTTCATTCTTGATCGACCGTGCTGGCGTTGTGCGTCATCAGGTAGTGAATGACCTGCCTTTAGGACGTAATATTGATGAAATGTTGCGCATGGTTGATGCCTTGCAATTTACTGAAGAGCACGGCGAGGTTTGTCCTGCCGGCTGGAATAAAGGCAAAGCAGGTATGAGTGCGACGACTGAAGGTGTTGCAAAGTATTTGGCTTCTCATGCCAAAGAACTTTAATTCAGTAAGTTTGTATTTATGAAAAAAGGCTCCTGAGGGAGCCTTTTTTATATCTTGTCATCTGTAGGAGTGGTAGAAGCAAGGAGTGTTGACCAATAACAGTATGGTTCTGCTTTTGACTGATATGAAGGGGACTTGCAACTAAATGACTAGCGCGAGCTAAGCCTTCGTTAAATTACGTATGCCTCGTGTCGAAACAAAGCAGGCATTCTCTAATGCTTTCTGTGGTTTACGATAATGGTTGGTAGGTAAGCAGGCCTCGCAAAAAAGTCATGAGTGCTTGTCCAATTGAAAAGAATGTAAAAGGCTAAGTATCGTACAATGTCGGAATCAGAATGTCTTAATTGCCTATGCCTAAACCAGATATCTTTTTTTCGAAGTTAAGAAGTGAGCCAGTCACAAACAACATAATTATGTTGATTTTGCTGTCCTACCCCATGCTGTTGCTAACTGTTAGGGGAGGGATGGGCGTTTTATTCTTTGTGTTATTGCTGATTTCAATTGGCAGTCTATATTCTATGCGCGACTCTAACTCGCCTCCACAATGGGATAAATACAGTGTGGCTTTTGCACTGGCGATGGCATCTCCTGTTTTAGCTGTTTTGTTTAGCCAGTTTTACCATGGAAGCTTTAGCGCACGACCTTATGATGGGGCCTCTCGTTTTTTGTTTGCAATCCCTATGTTTTTTGCGCTACGGCAAAGAAATATACGCATAGTTGCGGCAATGCAACTTGGTATTCCGCTGGGTGTGTTTGTCGGGTTTGTTGCGCTGAAACTCCATCCATTTGACTGGGGGGGGCGCTATACGACTTCAGAATTTTTTAATCTCATTCATTTTAGTGATACAGCTTTAATCCTTGGGTTTCTTTCACTATTTAGTATCAATTCGCTTCGAAAAGATCATGCACTCTTATGTCTGTTCAAGATATTCGCCTTTCTGCTCGGTATCTACATGTCAATTCAATCAGGAGAAAGAGGAGGTTGGCTTGCCATTCCCCCGTTACTTTTGATTTGGGTGTTTTATCAATCAAAAGAAAAAATTTGGCTCAAACTAACCATCACTACAGTGTTAATCCTTTGCGCTGCATGGTTAAGCTATTTTATGCTGGACGTTGTTCACAGCCGTGTAAATTCTATTTTTGATGATTTGAATAACTTTTTTCACGGAAATAAAGACACGTCTCTCGGTATTCGTTTGCAACACTGGCAAGCGGCTCTGTATCTGTTTGCGGGACACCCGTTCTTTGGGGTTGGGCCGGATCAGTTTGAAAAAATAATTCCTGAACTTGAGGCTATGGGCATGTTGACACCTTTAGCTGCAAAAATAGGGCATTCAGAACTTCACAATGAAATTCTGGCGAAGTGCACAGAAACTGGTCTATTCGGATTTGCTTCCATTTTGTCCGTTTTTATAGTCCCTTTGTTTATCTTCAAACAAACAATACGCTCACCTCATGATGCGGTGCGAATTGCCAGTGTTATGGGTGTATGTCTTGTCTCGGGTTTTTTCATTTTTGGCCTAACCGTCGAAATATTTAATTTAAAAATGACGGCCTCTTTTTTTGCTCTTACATTGGCTCTGTTAATGGCATCGGCAACAAATAAATCAATTCGATAATCTTTAGTGCGGGCAATATTGTTGCCCTTAACATCTTCTCGAAGTTGATGACGGAGCGACACGATAGCCAGCTGGTTATTATATAATCGTCGTAACTGACGATTTCTACTAAGAGGGTACCCAATGTTTAGCATCATCATTCCGACATGGAATAATTTAGAGTTCCTGAAGCTTTGCATCGAGAGTTTACGTAAGCACTCTAAGTTTGAACACGAAATCATAGTGCATGTGAATGATGGTTCTGACGGTACATTAAATTGGGCCAAGTCGGAGGGGATAAAATTTAGTCATACACCAAAAAATGTTGGAGTATGTTTGTCAGTAAATCACCTTGTGACATTAGCCAGCAACGAATGGGTTTTATATGTCAATGACGACATGGTAGCTTGTCCGGGATGGGATACGGCTTTTGAGCAAGCAATTGAAACAACTGAGACAGATCTAGCCCTTTTCTTTTCTACGCTGATTCAGCCACATATTGGCAAAAACTCACACATGATTGAGCATGACTTTGGCTCTACGCCGCAAGATTTTAAGATGGATGAATTGCGTAGTAAATATCATCTTGAGCAACGAAGTGATTCTGAAGGTGCCGCTTCTCAACCCACTTTATTTCATCGAAAATGGTGGCAAATTGTTGGCGGATACAGCATGGAGTTTAGTCCAGGGATGAGTAGTGATGATGATCTTCTAATGAAATTTTGGGTTGCGGGATGTCGGCATTTTCGCGTTATCGGAGCCTGTCGTTTCTATCACTTCTCCTGTGTGAGCACTGGACGAATCCATAATACAAAGGGCGGGAGAGCTTTTGTGATGAAATGGGGCATCACTCAAGGTGACTTCTACCAGCGTTATATGTCCAAGCTGATGAATACCCCTAATCATTTGTTAGTTGAAAGGCATTCTAAGCTCTTTCCGCGTGCTACTTTACTTGGGAAGTTTAGACGAGCTGGTTATGGTTTATTTTGTGACTACCCACTGCAAGGCATCGAAGAGTGGGATCCGGTTCCCGGACAAGGGCTGTGGCAACATAATGACTGAAGGCGTTTATGTGGAGTCCCATGCAGTTATTGAGATCGTTAACGCTTAGATTTACCTGCATGTCGTAGACATGTATTCGGCAATCCCAAAACATTAGTCGACTAGTATCTTAGCTAAGAACAAACTGGACATTACTTCGTCCGCCTTTGTATATTATGGGGGGCAAGAACGATTGGATAAATGGTCATCTCAATTTGGGATATTAGTCAGGTATTTTTTTCAATCAAGCGTTGCACTTCAACTTTGATTTGAAGAAATTAAGAATGAAAATGCTTTTAGCTGAGTGGGTTTGACATGACAAGTGCCGTGTTACTACTTATGGTAGGCGTCGTTTTGCGACATTCTTAGTCCTCTATAGTGCGATGAGCGGACTAAAAATCACTAGTTTTAATTTTTGGTAGAAGGTTATATGTTGAAAAAAGTGCTTATCGCTTATCACCGATTCCCTCCTATTGCAGATGATTTATCCGTTGCGCTGCGTCGATTAGGACTTGATGTGGAGGTGTTTTATACCACAGACTTTGAACATTGGTTTTATCACAGGGTCATTAAAAAGGTTAATAGGCAGGCACGTAATTTTCGTTTGGTTCCAAAAGGTACCGATATATTCATAAATCACCCTCTAAATCGAGCAAATCACGTCAGCAGTAGTTTTGAAAAAGTGTATTTACGCTATCAACCAGATGCTCTGCTTGTGATTCACGGACTTCCATTTGCCGAATCCTACTTATCCAGCATCAATATCCCTAAAGTTGGCTGGCATCTTGAGCCACGCGATGACCTGCCCTATTTAATTGAGAATGCAAAGCCATTTGATATCTACAACTCTTACAGTCAGCATGATGTGGATTTATTAAGCAATGCTGGCTTTGATGCTCGGTATTTATGCCATGCAGTTAGTCCAGAAAATTTTTTTCCGGAAGATAATTCTGCTAAAGCAATTGATGTGTGCTTCGTTGGCAATTGGAGTCGTTGGCGTGATGAGGCGGTCATGGCAGCATTGGAGGTTACTGACAACATTGAGCTATATGGGGGATACTGGATTAAGAAAAGTAAAATTCCTCGAAAAGTGCTTAGGAAAATCTTCAAAGGAGAAGAGGTCGTTGGCGCAGCGTTAAACCATCTTTACAACTCATCTAAAGTCGTTCTCAACGCATCTAGAGACCCCAGTAGTCATGGTTTGAATATGCGTTTTTTTGAAGTATTAGCTACTTCCAGTGTTTTTCTGACAGATACTGCCCCCGAATTAGAGAAACACTTTGTTGCTAATGAACATTTACTTTTATACCGCACTTCCGAAGAGTTGAAGCAACTGTTAAGCAATATTTTGTCAAGTTCGCTAGAGCAAGAACGAATTCGTAAGGCGGGTAAAAATACTGTTCTAGAAACACACCGTTATGACTTAATGGCTGCGCTCTTTCTGGCTCAATTTAAGGAAATACTCGATACAAAATAAGTTTTGTGATTATATTGCCTTCAAATCCCACAGAAGGTGAGAAAGTCCAGTTTTAAAAGCTTTGTGTTCAAAGTTTCTAATCGACTTTCTCCATCTTGGTTCGAGCATGTTGTGTGCGTTCTTCGATGCGCTCCAATACATGCTTACCGTTTCAAACTTACCTCGAAATCCATAGATAGCGCCGTAAGGCTGTTCCCCAGTAAAGTATTCATGGGTTTTTTCGGTAATAATGTTTACATGGGTTGGATCTTGAAATGCTTCTGGGCGAGGGTAGGCAGGGGTAATTGCTATTAACCTGCCTCCCGGTTGAAGCACCCTATGTACTTCACTCATAAGGTTTACAAATGGATTTATTAGCTTTCCATGTGTGTCTATAAATTGCCTTGGTACGTGTTCGAAGAAATCAAATGCTGAAACTGAATTAAAATAGTTATCTGGAAACGGTATGGGTTCTTGAACAAGGTTTGCTTGTTTGTATTCAAATCCAAGTTCAATTGCTGAGGCGGGATTTTCACGAATATCGCAACCATAAAGTTCTTTGTATTTAAATGGGTTGCGCGGAGCTACGCCACAACCTAAATCCAAGTGTCTTGTAGTGTTTGAATTCGTCATTTAATTGTCTTTTTAGTTAAAAATAAAGTGTGCTTGTAAGAATGGCCGTGTCCCGTTTATACGGAGGCTTTGTAGTCATATTGGATGAGCCTGACAAAGGTGTTAGGAAGTTACTGTTTCAGTGAACGACTGCCATCAACCCATTCTTACAATGCACATATTGTGAACCACGGGCCAAAGATCATGTTTAAAGTTTAAACAGTGTAATCGGTATTTTATCTTAAATTTTTGCTTAAAGTTCTCATTTTAAATTGAGACTTATTGATGGGGAGTCTAAGTTTTGTATTATGGACATGAATTTGTCGCCAAAAAATCATGTCTAGAAAATGTAATTAGTGATTCATGTCAAGAGGGTGTCCTGGATTTTGTGTAAACGGAATTAATTAATGTAGCGGCATTCGTTCATCGAACTGGATAGTAAAGCGATTCAGCGCCGCTTTCCAGTCCCTTATCGGCATCGTCCATTTTTTGCTGATGTTCTTCATTGCCAGATAGAACAATTTTAGCAGCGCTTCATCCGACGGAAACGAACCACGGTTTTTGGTGATTTTCCTCAAGCTCATGTTCACCGACTCAATCGCGTTAGTGGTGTAAATCACACGGCGAATCTCCGGCGGGTAATCAAAGAATGGCGTGATGCGCGCCCAGTTGCGCCGCCAGCTTTGCACAATGGATGGATAGTCTTCGCCCCATTTTTCCTCAAATGCCGTTAGTTGCTGCTCCGCCTCTTCAACTGTGGCTGCGGTATAAATGGCGCGCAGATCCGCCGCAACTTCCTTGCGCAGTTTCCAACTCACGTAGTTCAGGCTATGGCGCACCATATGCACGATGCACAACTGCACGGCGGTCTTTGGAAACACAGCTTCAATGGCTTCCGGAAATCCTTTCAGCCCATCTACGCAGGCGATGAAGATGTCCTGCACACCACGGTTTTTGAGTTCGGTCACCACTTGTAGCCATAACCAATCACTTGCTGCGGTTTGTGCAGCTTAGTGAGATGGCTAGTAGTTTCATCAGAATTTTGCGCCCTCGGTCTGGGCGATCCAGATGCCCAACAACTCCTTCTCACCATCCAGATTAATGCCCAGCGCTAGATACACCGCCTTGACGCGCACCGCACCGTTGTCACGTACTTTGACGTGGATGCAATCTAGGTAAACGATCGGGTACAGTGCATCAAGCGGACGGGATTGCCAGGCTTTGACCTCTTCGATGACCGCATCGGTCACGGATGAGATCAGGCTGGGCGAGACCTCAGTGCCATACATTTCCTCCAGATGACCCTGTATCTCGCGTACCGTCATGCCACGGGCGTATAAGGATAAGATCTTGTCGTCGAAGCCCGTCCAGCGGGTTTGATGCTTGGGGATCAGTTGCGGCTCGAAGCTGCCTTGCCGGTCACGTGGAATTTCTATAGGGAGTTCGCCAAACTCGCCTTTGAGCGTCTTGCGGCTGGCACCATTGCGGGTGTTGCCCAAGACGTTGGCGACTGTCCCATGCTTGTCATGCCCGAGATGAGCTGCCATTTCGGTATGCAGGGCGCGTTCTACAACGGCCTTGGTAAGTTGTTTGAATAAGCTGTGAACGCCCATCGGGTCTTCTGGGCTCTGGCAACCAGCCAGTAGTTGCTCTATTAAATCCGGCGATGCTGCTTTTTTGCTGCGGTCATATTCACTCCCTTTTGAAGTTAGACAGTTTCCTGCCAAATGACCGTTGACACAAAATTTCTTACACCCTCCATGTCAATTTTATATAAATTCATATTTGCAACATTTGTGACATTCTGCAATATTCGCTCTTAATGACTATTCACCAACATAATTGCTTGACGTTGAAATCTCTGCTTTCTTTAGCATTGTTAATAGCAATTTCTTCCCCGTTTGCCGCGCTCGCCGTTGCAGAAAAACAGCTTTCATCGCCAGAAGTGGGGAGTTCCCCCCCCTCAGTAGAAAAGCAAACAGATAGCCCGCAGGCCCCTCTAGAAAAACCACCGCAGTCAGAATTTATTGATTCAGTCATTGATCTGCCACATAACTACCTATCAGAGAAATTCGTTAATATCGCGACTAATGTAGATCAGTTCTTTGCTAGTGATCGCGACTTTCAAGAAAGTAATAAAAGCGTGTTGCAGTTTGACCTTGGCCGTGTGGTGGATCGCACTGGTGCAAATAACTTTGTTCCGGCATTCAGAGCCAAGCTGCATTTGCCTGGGGCACAGAATCGTCTTAGCCAGTGGGGGAAGCGTATTCATCTGTTATTGGAAAGCAATCCTGATAAAAACCTACCGGGGACGGGCATAAACACGAAGAAGAAAAATGCCTTAATCTTTGACGAGGTCTCAACGCCGGATAGTTATGGTGCAGCGTTGCGTTTTGAAAACCGCGCCGACAGTGCTTGGCGATTAAGTGCCGATGCAGGCTTGAAGCTGGTTGGGGCAGGTGATGTACTGAACCTGGGCAACACTTCGCTGGATCCATTCATGCGTAGCAGAGCGAGTGTCACAGCTTCGTTGGGGGCGACGCAGCTGCAATTAGCCGAGTCGGTATTCTGGTTTAATACGATAGGTATGGGTGAGCATACGCAGTTTGATACCGACTATAATTTTGCCGAATCTCTGCTGTTCCGTGCTTCTAGTTCTGCCACTTGGTTGCATAACACGCAGAACTTTGATCTGCGTCAGGACATTGATCTTTTTCATACGCTGAGTGATAAGGCTTCCTTTTTATATCAGTTGAGCGCAATTGGTGTCAGCCAACCGCAAGCGCAGATATCCGAATATGTTGCTTTGATTCTTTATCGAAGGCGCTTACATCGTGATTGGGTCTTCCTCGAGTTGAGTCCCCAGCTGCATTATCCCAGACTGCTTGATTATCAGATTAACTCACTATTTGTGATGCGTCTGGAGGTGTTGTTCTCTAAGTAAAACTCAATAATTCTTCTGGATGCCCAGATTCACCACAACTTGATTTACAATTATTGGTATAACTTGTACTAGGTAAGCATAGGCATGTTGATTTTGTTTGTCGTGATATATCTGCTGTTTTCTGTGGGAATTGGATTGTATGCTGCGCGACGCGTGCATAATTCTCGCGACTACGTGTTAGTAGGCCGTAATCTGCCCCTTCCTGTAGTTACTGCGACAGTGTTCGCCACATGGTTCGGTGCCGAGACCGTGTTAGGTATTCCCGTCACATTTGTAACCGAAGGACTAAGCGGTGTGGTTGCAGACCCCATTGGTGCGAGTATGTGTCTGGTGATTGCGGGGCTGTTTTTTGCGCCGCTGTTGTATCGCATGAACCTGCTCACCATTGGTGACTTTTACCGGGTGCGCTATAACCGAGTAATTGAGTTAACCACCGCTGTGTGCATTATGATTTCTTACTTGGGCTGGGGTGGCGGCGCAAGTGATGGCACTGGACTTGGTGTTCAATATGGTCACGGGCGGAGCCATTGAACAGTCAACAGGGATGTTCCTCGGTATGGCAATTGTGCTGGGCTATACATTGTTCGGCGGGATGTGGTCGATTGCCTTGCTGGACTTTGTGCAGATGACCGTCATCATGACAGGCATGCTGTTGATTGCCGTATTAGTAAGTGGAGATGCGGGCGGTGCTGCTAATGTGGTAAGTCATGCACAAGCGGCAGGCAAGTTACAGTTTTTACCGACTGGCGGCTATGAGACCTGGATACCTTTTATAGGCGCAGGTATTACCATGATGTTGGGGTCTATTCCGCAGCCGGATGTATTTCAGCGTATGACTTCAGCCAAGGACGAGAAAACCGCAGTACGCGGAACAGTGACAGGTGGTGTGTTGTATTTTGCGTTCGCTTTCGTGCCGATGTTTCTTGTTTATGCCGCGACATTGATAGACCCCAAATTATTTGGAGGCTTAATCGAAACTGATTCGCAGATGGTATTGCCCCGTTTGATTGTGCATCACACGCCTCTAGTCGCGCAGGTGTTCTTCTTCGGCGCTTTGCTTTCTGCCATCATGAGTACGGCTTCTGCTACCTTGCTCGCGCCGTCGGTGATGTTCACTGAGAACATTCTTAAGCATTTTGCATTCAAGAATAAGAGCGATCAGCAGACGCTGCTCATTATGCGTATCACGGTGCTGATTTTTTCTGGGCTGGTGTTGTGGTTTGCCTTGCGCTCTGAGGCAAGCATTTTCGAAATGGTTGGCAATGCATACAAGGTCACCCTAGTTGCTGCATTTGTGCCCTTAACCTTTGGTCTATACTGGAAGAGAGCGAATACACAAGGGGCTTTATTTGCAATCGTATTGGGGATTGCGACATGGTTGCTGATGGAGGCTTTTCCACTGAGCGAAATTTGGCCTCCTCAGTTAGCAGGCTTGTTAATGAGTGCGCTTGGTATGTTAGTTGGCTCCCTGTTACCAAACTTTTTAGGCAGATATGCGACACCATCGCAGAGCTCTGTAGTCTGACTGTCATGAACTTGTCACAATTTTTCCATATTATCTCAACTTGGACGAAATATTTTATGGGGTATTAGATGACAGCAAACATTCTGCTAGTAGAAGATGAGCCAGCGATTCAAGAATTACTTGCGTTTAATGTGACTCAGTGTGGATATCGCGCTATTTTGGCTAGTGATGCGAATACTGCACTGGCATTGATTAATCGTGCATTGCCTGACTTGATCCTGCTGGACTGGATGTTGCCCGGCATATCGGGTATTGAGCTGGCCAAACGCTTACGTGCGGATCAACGTACTCATAATATCCCTATCATTATGCTAACGGCGCGCACAGACGAGCGCGACAAAATACTCGGTCTTGAATCGGGAGCGGATGATTACATTACCAAACCGTTTTCGCCACGCGAATTGATGGCGCGTATTCGCGCTGTGCTGCGCCGCAGAGCGCCGCAAATGAGTGATGAGTTGGTGCGAGTTGAAGAGTTAGAACTTTCTCCCGTTACACACCGTGTAAGCGCAAAGGGTCAGAACGTTGATTTAGGACCGACGGAGTTTCGTTTATTGCATTTCTTCATGACCCATATAGAGCGCGTTTACAGCCGAGCGCAATTGCTGGATCAAGTATGGGGAGATCATGTCTTCGTAGAAGAGCGTACTGTGGATGTGCATATCCGTAGATTGCGTCAAGCTTTGGAGCCAAGTGGCTTTGATAGTCTGGTGCAGACAGTGCGTGGTAGCGGCTACCGTTTCTCGCGCAGTTAGTCAGTAAATGCTAGCTCATCACTATGGGGGCCCGCCACAGCGGGTGGTGTTTTGCTTTTCTCTGTGCCTCTGTGTCTCTGTGGTGAGGTTTTTAGGGTGACGCAGAGAAACTTAAAACATCTAAGTACGATTCCTTATTCGTCAGCTAGCACAATAGGAGCGACTTCGACGTAAAGCGTTTCGAGAAACTCCTCGCCTAAGTCTAAAATTTGCAAGCAGCCCGGCCCCAATTTTACCCACTCTTGAGTGAGACTTAATCCCAGCTGGTTTTGTACGAAATGTTCTGCGAGCTGTGAGGTCGCGATCAACTTGCGACACATCATAGGTAGCATCGAGTCGGCAGATGCTAGTGCTTTTTGATCATGGTGATTGCGGATTGCAAGACATATCTCTTCCGGTAACCACCAGTTTTGCGCTAATAAGCAACCAACCATAGCGTGATCTGTAGGCATAAACTCTTCTTCAACCTCAATGAAGCTACGCTCGCTATCAGCGTTGGCAGTAGCAAGCACCTCCTCATAGTTGGGGAAGCGCCCAAGTAGAACAGGAATGCCGCAGTCGCGGAAAAGACCAAAAGTATAAGCATCCTCTGGGCGTATGCCGATTTCAAATTGCTGAGCTAGCCAGCCGGAAAGGCGTGCGATACGTGCCGAGGCATCCCAAAAACGTTCTAAATTCGGGATGTGCGGAAAGGTATTGCGCAGAACGATTCCCGCTACTGCACGACTGGTTGTATTTAAACCGAGAATTGCTAGTGCTTCGTTAGCTGAACGTACCCTCTGGCGCGTGCCGAAGTAGGGCGAATTGGCCGTTTTAATTAAACTGGCAGAGAGGCTGACATCGGTGCTGATGGTGCTGGCAAGACGGTTGTAGTCCGGGTCCTCTTTTTTTGCTTCGGTGATGAAGCGGTTCAGAATGGCTGGGCAGGGCGGAATGCCTATATCAATGATAGAGCGCTCAAGTAGATTGTCTACTTCGGTCGGCGGAGAGTCTTGTTGGTTTAGATTCATTTGGTATTCCTAGCTTGCAACCATGGGATTAAATCTTCTCCAGGCATGGGTTTCGCGTAATAAAATCCTTGAATCGCATCTACGCCGACTTCAAGCAAGGCGTCAATTTCTTCTTTTCTTTCGCAGCCTTCGGCCACGACAGTCATGCCTAATTCGTGTCCCAGCTGGGTCATGGCTTTGACTACGGCCAAAGCACGCTGGTCTTCAGGCAATACACTGACAAACGCACGATCAAGTTTGAGTTTTTTGGCGGGAATATCCTTTAAATTGGCAAGGCAAGAATAGCCGGTGCCAAAATCATCAATGGATAAACTTACGCCAGTAGCAAGCGCATTTTGAATGTTTTTCTGTACGGTATCGGAAATGTCCATGAACAGTGATTCGGTTAATTCGAGCTCAACTAGTTCAGGTTTAACATTGGAACAGAGTAGTGCGGCGTTTAATGCTTTAGTGAATTTTGGCGAAATAAGTTGCGCGCGCGATACATTAATAGCGACCTTGGTTTGATGTCCCGCATCTTGCAACAAGCGTGCGTGCATGGCTCCTTGTAATAAGCTCCATTCCCCCAGGCGAATCACTAAGCCAGTTTTTTCTGCAACGGGAATGAATTTGCCGGGCGGTATGCTTTCACCCTCAACCGAACAGCGCATCAGTGCTTCGACAGCTTCGATTTGGCCATTCGCAAGAATGATGGGTTGGTAATGAAGACTTAAACCACCGGTCTCAAGTGCAGTGTGCAGTGTGCCCTCGATAGCGAGTTCTTCGCGTGCGAGTGTGATGCCGAGACGTCCGGGAATAGGCTCGTCGCCGGAGCAAACTAGCATATGTCCACCGTTGCGCTTGGCTGCGTACATAGCGCGATCTGCGCGCTCCAGCAGCGTGAGAGAGTCTTCACCATGTTCGTGAATAGAGATGCCGATACTTGCACTGGGGCGCAAGGTCAACTTACCGAGAGTGAGCGGCTCCTCTACGGTGCTGGTTAATTCACTGGCTAACTGTTGCGCCTGATTGCGGTCACATTGAGGCACCAAAAATACGAATTCATCTCCGCCCATGCGACAAAGTTCGGCTCGTCCGCTAACTCGGTTGCGAAAGCGCAAAGCGAGGCCTCTGATGAATTCGTCCCCACCTTGATGGCCGAATGATTCGTTGATTTGTTTAAATCGATCTATATCCAGCCAAATGACCGAGAAGGGTTTCTTTTTGGCGGTTGAAACGGAGGCGAATTTCTGCGCAGCCTGCAAACAGCCGAATCTATCCAGAAGCCCTGTGAGGGGGTCTATATTATTCATGGCACCAATAAGTGTGCGCTAAATGCGCGGAATTGATAGCATAAACCAAATGGCAGTTTGGTGCAGAAGTACAGTGTTTATCCATATCGTTTATATGGCTAAGCCACTTGCATCAAACATGCCTTCAAACAGAATGGAACTCAGATAGCGCTCGCCCGAGTCCGGCAATATTACGACGATAGTCTTGCCTGCATTTTCTGCCTTGTGAGCAAGACGCACTGCAGCCGCTAGCGCTGCGCCACTGGAAATGCCGGAGATGATGCCTTCTTCACGCGCCAGTCGGCGTGCGAACAACACCGCATCTTTGTTGCTTACTTGCTCAACATCATCTACCAGCGACAAATCTAGTGCACCGGGTACGAAGCCAGCACCGATGCCTTGTATTTTGTGCGGGCCTGGCTTGAGCTCTTGCCCAGCACGCGTCTGGGTGAGGATGGGGCTGGCGCTAGGTTCTACTGCCACAGACTGGATGGCCTTGCCGCGTGTGTTTTTGATGTAACGGGATATGCCAGTGATTGTGCCACCCGTGCCTACGCCGGAAACTAGGATGTCGATCAGGCCGTTGGTGTCATCCCAAATCTCAGGCCCTGTAGTCGCTTCGTGAATGGCGGGATTAGCGGGATTTTCAAATTGTTGTAGTAGTACGTACTTTGGATCAGACTCGGCGATTTCTTTGGCTTTTGCAATCGCACCGTTCATTCCTTTCGCGCCCTCGGTTAAAACCAGTTTTGCACCATAGGCCACCAATAATTTGCGACGCTCAATGCTCATCGTTTCCGGCATAGTGAGCGTGAGTGGAATGCCGCGTGCCGCCGCTACGAATGCCAGCGCGATACCCGTGTTGCCACTGGTTGGCTCCACAAGCTCTTTGCCCGCACCCAACAAGCCGCGCTTTTCAGCATCGTCGACCATAGCGACACCAATCCTATCTTTCACCGAATAGGCGGGATTGCGCCCTTCAATCTTGGCAAGAATGGTCGCCTGAGCGCCATCCGTGACGCGATTCAATTGGATGAGTGGTGTGTGGCCGATGGAAAGCGAGTTGTTGCTAAACAAGTTGGACATTCAATTCTTCCTTATTAATTTCACGATGCCCACAGTCTAGCGAATACTTCGAGTTTAATGAACTATTCTATTGTTATAAGCTTAGAACTAGAGTCGCAAAGCAAATGAGTGGATAGTCAAAACCTGCTGTCTCAGCTACATTGCAGCCCATTCTGCAATTTGTAAGTAATAGAGGTTCTCTAAATATGGCTCGCCGCAAGCACTATCACGTCTACGTAATCGAACTGTCGAAAGACGTACTGTATGAAGGAAAGTTTAAGAAATGTAACCCCGGCTATATTTCCGGCAAGCCCTGTGTGTATGTGGGCATGACGGGACTCGACCCCGACGTGCGCTTTGATAAACATAAAGCAGGTATTCAATCGAACCGCTACGCCAAGCAATATGGGCTGAGCTTATTGCCAGATCTCTACGAAGCATTTAATCCGATGTCTTATGATGATGCTTGCACCAAAGAAGTGGATGTAGGGATAGATCTACGCGAGGCGGGTTTTGGGGTGTGGCAGGCTTGAAAAGCTAAAGTTTTCACCATATGGAATGGCAAAAATTTGGCTTTATGCACTCTAAGGTTGGGTGCTTGGCAGAAAGCTGACGGTGGCGATGGGCGGCAAGATGCCATAACCAGCTGCTCGTTTTTTTCACCCAAGAAGACATTCGCTTTCATCCGTACTATTATGCATATGTGGAAAAATAAATCCGGGAGGGTTCAATGAATCAATTGGTTATCGAAAATATGCATCCCACGCTATTTTCAATAGTACAGACCGCTGGGTCTGTCTAATAACTGTTAGGGCGCTCAATGACAGTTTTACTCTCCGTTTGTGGTGGTATCGCTCTAGTGGCCTTCGTCGTTTGGTCGGTTCGGAGTGAATCCCGTGCAAAGGAGAGGAAGATTCAAGAAACATTTTCCGGTCGTGAGCCCCTCACCCCTGAAGCATTCTATGATCGCTACTTTCTGAGCCTAGACATCGCACCAGAGGTTGTTGTTGGCATTCGCAAAATCCTTGAAGAACAGCTTAATACCGACATGTCCCGGCTTTGCGCAGAAGACGACTTTTCAAAGAACCTCAGTTTTTTCTGGGACTTTGACTCAATGGCTGATGTCGAGCTCGTGCTCGCAATCGAGGAGCACTTTCAAATCAAGATTGCAGATTCAGAAGCAGAGAAAACGCACACGGTATCTGAGCTGGTGCAGTTGGTTTTCAACAAAGTTGGGAGGCCAAGTGCGCTCTAACCCGTCGTTCGAACGGGAAGCCACGATGTCCGCTTTGGTTTAGGGTTGTCAGATGCCAGCCCTCAGTCGCAGACCGAACAAGATGCAGCAAGCCTCAATGGGCAGGCGTCTGACAAGCCTCCATGGAGGAAACCGCGGTGATGATGCTGGTGCGCGTTAGCGTGGGCAACTGCCTATGGGGATTTGAGTGATCATGTTGTTGCGGAAGACGAAGATTCTACTATTTGAGCTAGCGATGACATCGTTCAAGCGATACCAACA
>Ga0316204_10001953_pt1 | contig 50874 bp, 55 predicted proteins | sample 6monrhotite_MG_2_FD_205661 | JGI IMG/M metagenome (GOLD analysis project Ga0316204, IMG submission 205661) | Microbial mat bacterial communities from mineral coupon in-situ incubated in ocean water Damariscotta River, Maine, United States -... | ecosystem: Environmental > Aquatic > Marine >... | reverse complement strand
CATTGTCTCTTGAGAAAAGTGGTTGCAAAGGTGGCTTTTGTCCTTCTGGTGCAGTGTTTAACTCTTGAGAATACAGAGCCATGCTTAGTGCTGCTGCAGGGTTGGGGTCAACTGAACGTTCAAATTCTTTAAATCCACGTTCAGTTAATGCTGCACCTAGTTGTAAGGCGCGGTCTTTACGGTAATTGGCCATTAATAGGCCATCTTTTCCCGCTTCAAATCCTTTATAGTCTCCAACAACGGTTGGAGCAATAAACTCATCAGTTTCACTGCGTGCAGCGGCTTGGGTAATAGCTGAAGCTGCTGTGGGTGACTGCTGAACCATTGGGTTTTTGGTATTTGTGCCTTGTATAATAGCTTCAAAAGTGCTTTCTGTTTTGCCCCAGTCTTTGTTTCTATCCATTGCATCTGCACGACCAGTGACGGTAGCAATATTCACATTAGGTAGATCTTTTATAGCTTCGTTAAGATTTTCTATAAAACCGCTAGCTGTACCAGGCGGGGTGTCACGACCATCAGTAAAGGCATGGATTTTAACAGGAATATTTTGATCAGAAAATACTTTTGCCATTACCGGCAGAAGGTCAATATGGCCATGTACCGCTCCATCAGATGCTATACCAGCTAAATGCATCGTGCCACCAGTTTGTTTTAGATTTTTAATGGCATCACTAAATTCAGGCTTTTCTAGAAGTTCACCAGATTCCGCGGATTGATTTATTATGTCAAGATATTGTGGTACCGCACGTCCGCTACCTATAGCCTCATGGCCCGCTTCTGAATTTCCGCACTGTCCTTCTGGAAGTCCCGCATTCGGGCCATTAGTCCACATTTTTGTGGAAGGGGTTTTTGATCGTTCATCAATAAGGCGTTTAAGTGTAGGGGCGTTAGCGCCATGAATAGCTGATACAGATTCATGACCAGGTTCAGTCAACCCTAAACCATCGGCAATAATAAGTACTACCGGATTTTTCTTTTCACTATTGTTTTCTGTATCACTCATAGTCATCCTGTTTTTTGATGATGTGTTATTATACTCGTTTTTACGCAGTGTTATATTATAGGGTTTATATTAACAAAGTGTTAAATATGATAGAGAAACTCTTAAAAAACTGGTTAGTTATATAATATATGCTAAATTTCTATTATCCAAATAAATGCAGTGAGGAATTCAATAATGCTAACAACAATACTACAATTTATGGCATACTCTTTTGTATTTTGTGTCGGGCTATTTGTATTTACTGTTGTGGTACTGTTTATTATAGATAAAACCCAAACCAGTCATGCAATTAGGCATAATTATCCTGTCATTGGCAGGTTACGATATTATTTTGAGCATGTGGGAGTGTTCTTCCGGCAATATTTCTTTGCAATGGATCGTGAAGAACTTCCTTTTAATCGTAGTCAGAGGTCATGGGTCTATCGTGCAGCGAAGAATATTGATAGCACGGTTCCTTTTGGTTCGACCTATCCCGCAAGAGGCGTTGGGGCAACATTTTTTAGTCACTCAATGTATCCAACAGAACATGATGATTATCAAGATGTCGCAGATGTAACAATTGGCCCCTATAGTAAAAATCCCTACACCCATAACTCTGTAATTAATGTTTCGGCTATGAGTTTTGGTTCGTTGTCTCAACCTGCTATACAAGCCTTATCACGTGGCGCAGCAGATGCTGGAATATGGCTTAATACAGGTGAAGGAGGATTGTCGCCTTATCACTTGGAAGGGGGATGTGATATTGTATTTCAGATGGGAACAGCAAAATTTGGCGTTCGTGATGCAGAAGGGAATTTGAGTGATAAAAAATTAGAGGAAGTTGCGGCACATGAACAAGTTAAAATGATAGAGGTGAAGCTTTCGCAAGGAGCTAAGCCTGGAAAAGGTGGTATTCTTCCCGGTGTTAAAGTAACGCCAGAAATTGCAAAAATACGCGGTATTCCTGTAGAAAAAGATGCAATAAGTCCTAATCGCTTTGTGGAGATAGAAAATCCTGATACTTTAATAGACTTTATATGTCATATACGTGAAGTAAGCGGTTTGCCTGTGGGAATTAAATTTTGTGTGGGAACATTAGATGAGGTAGAGCTTTTATGTAAGGCAATTAAAAAACGTGGTACAGAATATGCTCCTGACTTTTTTACTATAGATAGTAGCGATGGTGGAACCGGAGCTGCCCCCATGGCGCTAATTGATCATGTTGGCATGCCAATAAAAGAAAGTCTTCCTGCAATAGTTCATTTATTACAAAAATATGATTTGCGTGAACGTATTAAAATAATTGCAGCAGGTAAGTTGGTTAATCCTGCAGATGTTGCATGGGCATTATGTGCTGGTGCTGATTTTATTAATAGTGCGCGGGGTTTTTTGTTTTCACTTGGCTGTATTCAAGCCCTTCAATGTAATAAAAATACATGCCCAACAGGAATCACTACTCATAATAAACGCTTGCAGCGCGGGTTAAATATTGATGATAAATCCACAAGGGTAAGTAATTATGCTAACAATATGCAAAAAGAAGTGGAAATTATTGCTCATTGCTGTGGGGTAAAGCACTCTCGTGCATTGCAGCCTTGCCATATGCGGGTTGTGCAAACTGCGGATACATCGAAAAGCTTAGAAGAATTGTCGCAGAAATATGATAATAATGGCTGATAATTTATATATAGCTAGTAATCATATAGGTCGGCGGTACTAACTTGCTTGAAAGGTAATGTTGGTTGTAGATATATGAATATGTTATAATCAGTGTTAGTAACAAAATTAGGGGTAGAAATAATGCAGGGGAATTATACCCGCAATAGGGGATTTACTCTTATTGAGATGTCAATAGTTTTAGTTATTATTGGGTTGGTTATTGGTGGAGTTATTGCTGGCAAATCACTAATACAACGTGCGCGTATTCATAATTTGGCAAGTGAAATTCAGCAAATGCGTATGTCAGTTAATGCTTTTGTTATGCAGTATGACATGATGCCAGGAGACTTAGTAAATGCGGGTGATTATTGGCCTAGCTGCGCTAGTCCATCGTCTTTATGTAATGGAAATGGAGACGGAGTTGTTAATTCTTCTGAAGAGAAGTATAGGTCATGGCAGCATATGTCATTAGCAGGGACCTTAGAAGGTAATTATACTGGTGAGCCAAATGGTTCGGGCCGGTGTGAGATTGATGTTAATACGCCAGGTTCTACTATAAAAGGTGGAGGATATATGTTCCAAACATTTTCATTCTCGGGTTGGAATATTCGGTTTGAAAATGGGTTGCAATTTGGCAGTAGGCAGAATGTTAGTCTTTCGGCATGTTTAGACTATGCTGTTGTTTCCCCTGTTGATGCATTCGGTGTAGACAAAAAACTAGATGAGGGGACAGCTAATAACGGTAAGATAGTTAGTTTAAATGGTACAGAGTCAGGTAATACTGGTTGTCTCATTAACCAAGGTACGGATAATAATTATGATCTAGCAGATGATAATGTTGCTTGTAGGATGTTTGTTGATTTAAAGCCAGGGTCATAAAATAGCCTATTTTCTAACGATGTCTTCTAGTGTTTTCTTTCCTAGTTTTTTTTCAACGGCTTCCCTTGCCGCATCAAAAAATTCATCAACATTGGTAACTGTTTTTATATGGGACATATTCAGAACTCGGTGCTCATCCGCGCAGCGTATGGTGCGTATAATGTCGTATAAACCAATATGATTAAGTGGCTTTGCAGGTAAATATATCGCTGGTTTGTTATCTGTTCGAGCAAAAATTCCAGCATCAGATAATAGCTGCATTACCTTTTCAATGGCATTGATGGGCATGTTTAAATTATGTGCCAATGCTTCTATTGTCCAAGGCTCCTTTTCTTGTTGATAATGTTGCGCGATTAAATAGCTGATAGCCAGTGCTAGCTTCTCTTTTACCCTATTGCTCAGTTCAATATTATCTTGGCGAATAAGCATGTTTTGTGGGTTTTGATGATAGAAGGCAATACTAGCTCCCACTAGCAGTACTAGCCACCCTAAATACATCCAGGTCATAAAGATAATAATGCTTGCAAAGGCGGAGTAAATCATAGTGTGGCTGGCGGAGTTGGCTACAAATAGCGTAAACACCCAGCCCATAGTTTTCCAAATGATCGCTGTAACAATTCCGGCAATAAAGGCGGATCGGAAGCGGACTTTCGTATTAGGCATAAAAATATATATACATGCAAAACCTATAGCCATAATAAAATAAGGTATGATTAGGCCAACTATCTCTAAAACATGCCCCATGCCGGGCATTTGCGCTAAATAGTCAGCAACGGCACTGCTGCGTATTGAGGTGGTCAATCCAACAGAGAGGAAAATCATCAGTGGAGCTAATAGTAACACGCTTGAATAATCGCTAAAACGTTGTGTGAAGCTTCTGCTACGGCGAATGTGCCAAGTATAATTAAATGATCGCTCAATTTTTTGCATCATAGCAATTACGCTATAAATTAGCAGCGCCAAGCCAACGGCTCCAAGTACTCCAACTTGAATATTGTCAACAAAATGAATGATATTCTCTGTTATCTCAATTTTCTTGTCACCTAATGGTTCAAGAGTATTAAGAAGCATTGGGCGGATTTCGTTATGTGCGCCAAATCCTTTTAGTACAGAAAAAGACAATGCAAGCAGGGGGACTAATGAGATAACTGTGGTATAAACAAGGCTCATCGCACGCAGGCTTATTTGTCCTTCTGCAATGTCACGAAAAACAGCAAAAATAATACGTATTGCAGATAATATACGCTTTTTCCATGGCGGAAGAGATGTGTCATCCCCTTCCCAAATTGCCTTGTAAGCTTTTTGATATAGTGTTTGTGCAGTTTTAGTCATTGGAGTTAGCGTTCATCTTCTTTATTTTTTTAAGGCGACGGAAAAATAATAATGCGGCAATCATGCTTTGTGCGATGGCTGCTATAACGGCTTGCAAAGGAGAAATCCCAATAGATTTTTGAGTAACTTGGTCTGGAAACTCAGATATTGGTATTGGAACTAAGATGTTAGCTAATGTGAAGTTGTCCATTAATAAGCACAGCCATGGCAACAAGAAATATAAAACAATCATGTAAATGATGGCCGTCATATCTGCCCGTTTACGATTGGGGGGAAGGTTAAAGAAGTGAACAATTAAAATATCTCGTGAAAGTAAAAGCAATGTAACAATTACTGTTGCTATAAGAAAACTAGGCTTAGGTACTTCTGTTAGTGATAGGATTGTTACGGCACATAATAATACGCTATATGCAATCACTAACATCGATGTAATTACCCATAAAGGCGTGGCTGCAAATATGTTAGTCCATTTGCGGGATTTAAAGCTGTAATATAGTTTTTTATAAATAGGTCCAGTTTTTGCCTCTGCAAGCAGCAACAAGTAGGTTATGCAGGTAAGAAGAAATAGGGGTAACAGTAGGGATACTGTTGGTGGGGTCTTTATAAAGAATCCTTGCAAGAATATAACAATAAAGCAGGTGAAAACTGTCCATACCCAAGGTAAAAGAGGGTACTGAAGTTCCTTTTTCATTAAGCGATATATACCAGTGCAGGTCCAACCAATGAAAATAATAAGCGTTACTAACGTGAACCATGTGTAGTTTATGCCTAAATCATACCAGTCTATGCTTCCTTGGAATGACCTACGACGATGCCCTAAAGACAAGGTGTAGGAAAGTAGAGGAATGCTCGCAAGAAAGGATGCGATTACAAAAGCAAGGGAGCTAAGGCGGGCGGGCTTGCTTTTGTTAATTGCTAAAGATGCTATGGCTAAGAACATTGCTGCTAGCTGAACAAGGATGCCTGTTAATAATAGTAAGCTAGTTTTGATAACCGGATAAAAAAGCGATGCGTTTATTGAAGAGTTGAGGCTAATTGAAGCAAGTGCATAGACGGATAATGCTATAATGCCTCCGTACCACATATATAATGTGCTTCCTATAAACTTTCCAACTACCATTTTCCAAGGTGTAATTGAGGAAAGTTTTTGAAAATCCCATGTGTTCTGATTTACTTCATCAATGATGGAGCTTGCGGCATTCTTTGCACCCCATATCATGACTAATATGATGTATGCAAATGATGAAATATTAACTATATTACGGAGTGACCCTTGTGGTGAATGTCCTGCAACATGGGCCAGCAGAAAGATAACACCGAGAATTAGCGGCATAGCAATAAGGCGGTGGGTGGTTATCTCTAGCCAAAGGTTTCTGGTAAGTTCGGGGTTGCGGATCATATTATTTTCCTACTGCTTCAATATAAATATTTTCGAAGCTTTTTTTGCGGGCTGCAAAACGTATTACAGGTAATGATTTTTTTACAAGATGTTGTAGATATTCGGCCTGTTGCGACTCATTCCCTGCAAAGGTTACTATAATATCATTATTTGTAACGGTTACATCCTGCACGGATGTATGAGCGTGTAAGGTTTTATGGTATTTTTCATTATAGGATGTTAGGCGAATCTCAAGTTGGCAGCATTGCTCTTCTTCTTTTGTAACAGTAGAGAGGGAGACATGTTCTTTTATTGCTCCATTTTTTAACACTAACATTTCAGATGAATAATCTTCTAACTCAGCTAGGATATGTGACGATACAATAATTGTCATGCCTTGGTTTTTGAAATCAAGCAGTAGGTTTGATAGTAAATGACGTGCCTCAGGGTCTAAACCCGATGCTGGTTCATCTAGTAATAAAACTTTGGGTTGGTGTATGGTTGCTTGCCCGATAGCAAGTCGTTGGCGTTGGCCGCGGGATAAATCCTTAGCTTTTTTATTGAGTAACGAGTCGATGTCTAGCTTTTTTGCAATGGTAGAGACGTGCTCATTGGTGTTTTTATGTAACCCGTGACTCCATGCCATATAGGTAAGGCTTTGATGGACGGTTAGGTCATCATATAATCCAAAAAAGTCAGATAAATATCCCAAGTGTCTCTGTAATTTTCTAGGTTCTTTTTGGCTGTTGATGCCAGCAATGGATATTGTTCCAGAAAAAGGGTGATCTAATGCGGCAAGGCAACGCAGTAATGTAGTTTTTCCTGCTCCATTTGGACCAACTAGCGCGGTAATGCTATGCGGGTCAATAGAAAATGATACATCGTTTAACGCACGATATCCGGGATATTCATAACAAAGATTTGTAACCGTTATTATGGGCTCAATTGATGTCATTATGCGTATAATCTCCATCGGCCTTAATATATTTTTATAAAATTTCTGTAAAAAAGTTCATATTATTAGAAAATACGCTACAATCTCTTTTTATGCTATAAAATACAGTACTGCGATATCGTTCATTTTTATTTATGATGTGTTTTTCTACGTTTAGGAGTGGGGGTGGGCCATTCTGTGCGCCACTATTTACTTCGTAAGCTTTGTGTTTTGGGGATGGTAAGGGGTAAATAAAGAACAATATGCCTGCTAAAAAGTATATTATAGGGGGAGGTGTGCTGTTGGGAGCAACTATGATTACCTGTTTACTCTCTTGATAGTCCAAGAGGTTATATAATCCAGAACGTTTTCTGCAAAAACATCGTCACCTAGTAGGTTGATAAGAGTAATACTAAATAGGCCCGGTGATTGCTGATTGAAATAGCTGGCCTTTGTCAAGGCGTGAGTTGCATTTGGGAATATTTTAATTGTAAAGTCTGTATGACTGGATTTACTAAACTCTTTGCGGTAAATTTCTGCATTCTCTTTAACTGCTATGTTGAGGTCTTCCTCGCCAAATAGTAAAAGTGTAGGGGCTTTTATGTCTTTAAGGTAGGGTAAAGAGTCCGATTTCCAATTGCGCTTTATGAACAGGTAGCGGTCTTTGGGAAGTGGTTTTTGTGGAGAAGACGATTTGATGGATTTATTGGATTTTTCTTTAGATAAATATTCTTCATAAGAAGCATTTTTTTGTAAGAGGGCATTAAATGCTGACTCCTCTTTATTTACTAATTTTATAAGCTCTTTTTTTGGTATGGGTAATTTTTTTAATCTTTTTTGAGTGAGGTACTTGCTTTGTTCTAGCCAGTTTATGGCTGTGGATATGAATATCATATAGTCTGGATTTATGTTTTTGTCAGACAATAATGGTAAGACCCACCCTGCTTGGCTGAACCCAATAACGCCAATGTTATTATGTCCATTTAACTTTAGTACTTTAAATGCTTCAACAATTTCTTGTGCTCTGTTTTCCATGGTTTGCATATGCCAATTTCCAGATGATCTACCTACACCAGGTTTGTCCCAAGAAAAAACAGCAATCCCTTTTGAAGTGAGCTTTTGCCAAATTGGAATATAATAGCCATAGGCCTCATAATTAATGGAGCCATCTCCATGTACAAAAATAAGAGTAGAAAGGGGGGTGTTAGTATTTTTAGGCATTATAAGTGTGCCAGATAATGTATTTCCTGCTGCTACAAAGCTGATATTTTGTGTGGTAACAGAGGGATTGCTGTGTGTGCATGCGGCAACAAGTATTAAACATAAGATAAGTAGTAAATTTTGTAATTGGGATCTCATTTAAGTAACCATAAACTTGTATATTGGCCGCTTATTAATAGGTTAGCCAGAAATACAGGCTGCACTGTACTTTTTCGTTAGAGAGGTTATATCCGGTTTGGCTGGTTCCGTCACCAACACATCCAGTGGCTCCAGTAATGGTTGGGTTGGTGGAATACATATTACCTGATGTTGCTCCGCCATCGTCAATTTTATTATCAACAGCCCATGCCGTAGGAGGGTTAAGTGATGCGCCCTTCAGTGCGCTAGTGTTAGGGGAGGATAGTTCAAGAACATTATCTACTCGGCCGTAAATCCCTGTTTGTGGGTCTGACCAAAATGATGAAGGGTCATCAGGATCAGGGTTTGCGCCACCCATGCTAATATTTCTGGTGTGTAATGTATTCCATGCTGTTGCTTTAATAATTGATTCAGGGATATTTACGCCTGAAACATAAACATCAGCTCCAATAATGGTTCCGGTATAACTTCCTCCAATCATTTTTGCTAATGCAAGATGCTGCCAAAATAATACAGGCTCATACTGGTTCCAGCTAACAAATTCTAACTGACCATTGCCATCTCCGCCCCAAGGGTTGCCCGGAAGAAGGTTGTGTTCATCGGGGAAATCGCCTGGTAAGTAGTCGTATTTCTCCATAAAGCTTGTAACAGCAATGCGGAATTTGGAAGTTTGTTGTACAATATGCTGTGCTTTAGATATTGAAAGGTGATCTAGGGCGGTCATGATTGTGGCGCTGATGAGTGCTGTAAGTATCAAAACGATACTTAGTTCCATCAAGGTAAAACCCTTGGTGGCAATGTTATCTCCCTCATTTCGTGCCTTCATTTGTGCCCCTCCTGCACGTGTGTAGACTGTATAGTAAGTATTATTTTAGCATATTTTAGTTAAAAAGTGGTAAAAATTTGTGGTTTTTATATCATAAAAAAATACAAGAGCGGTAATTTGATAGTTTGCGGATGGTTTGTTAGCAGAACACAAGGGGATATACAATAAGTTTAGGTATGTTATACTTAAATTCAGGTAGGATATTAAGGTTAGGTAAAAGCTGGTGATTAAACGTAATTTCCCAAAAGTTTTAGCTCCGGGGGAGCGTGTGTTGATGCGCCCGCGGGTACACTGGTTCTTTTTTGTGCCAACCATTATTCTGATGGTAATTGGGCTAGTAATTATTCCATATGATAGATTCGGTGGCTATGCAGAAGCCGTAGGTGAGCAGGGGATAGGCTATATTTTTTCTAATTTAGGCGGTCTTATTACGGAAGATTGGCAGTTGGTTATAGGTATCTTGCTTGTGCTATGGAATTTAATGATCTTGGGAAATCGAATTATTGCAGTTTTGGCGTTGGAAATGGCTGTAACGAATCGAAGAATTGTTTACAAATTTGGTATTCTTTCTCGCGTGCTATCAGAAATAAGTATGCAAAAATTAGAAAGTATTGAATTAGATCAGTCGATTGCTGGAAATCTTCTGGATTTTAGTGATTTGTTTTTTAAAGGGGTTGGTAGTGAAAAAATAGTATTCCCAATGGTTGCTAGGCCGGATGTTATTCGTCAGGCGGCATTGAGTGCTGGTCATTCAGCTAATGCAGAGCATTTTCAAGTTCCTACGGGGCGCAGGAAGGGGCGCAGAAAAAAATCAGGAAAAGAGTCTGGGGCTTTGCCAGATGGTGTTGCGCATAATCCACCACCGGCAGGCTATCCGCCGCCTTATCCTTATCCGCCTTATGGTGCGGGTTATCTTCCTCCGCCAGGTGAGGGAGGTTCTCATGGCGAAGGTGCGCCGCCGCCAGCAGGTTATCCGCCGCCTTATCCTTATCCACCTTATGGTGCGGGGTATCCTCCGCCGCCAAATGAAGGGGGGGCGCCAGGTGAAGGTGCGCCGCCGCCAGCAGGCTATCCGCCGCCTTATCCTTATCCGCCATATGGCGCAGGGTATCCGCCGCCGCCAGGTGGGCACTATCCGGTTGAAAATGGGGAAGGAGGAGAGCTTTCGGAGGATTCCGCGCCGCATACAGAAAAATCTCAGGCACCACAGAGTTGGAAGCCATAGGTTGAGTGGTGAAATGTTTTTACTTATCAATCAGGAGAGTTGGTATTAAAAACAAATGAAATATACAGAACTATACAGAAGATATGAATAATCAACAAAATAACAGCTTAACCTCCTACATTACAAACCTATGCAATCAGTATAAAATATACCTGATATCTCTTGGTATAATCGCTGTGCTTGCGGCTGTTTTTAACATTTCTGTCAATTATAAAATCAAAGAAATTATTGATACCATAGCAAGTGATAAAGGCGCAGGGCTTGGAATATTGATTGCCATGTTCGCATTTTATAAGCTTATGCATCACGGTATGTATTTTATCAATCGTTTGCTGGATATACACTATAAGCCAATGCTCTTAGAGCAGACTGTAACAGACGTTTACAGTAAGATTCTTGGACACAGCCTGCATTGGTTTGACTCACATCTATCTGGCGAAATATCCAGTAAAATAACGGATTTTCAGCATGGAATTACGCATCTGATTACATTTATTTTTAGAGCATTTATCAATGTATTGACCGTTATAGTCAGCCTATTATTTTTAACAGAAATTCATCTGCAGCCAGTAATTGTACTTACGATTTTCGTGTTAATTTATTCACCGATTATTTTCCTGCTCCTTCGTAAACAAATGCAATTACAGGGCAAATATGTAGATGCACGGCAGAAAGCCACAGGCATTATCAACGATAATATCAGCAATATCTTTGGTATAAAAATCATCGGTAATAGTGATAGAGAGTTTAAATCAAATTTGCTACCTGCATTACTAAATTGGAAATCATGGGATAAGAAAACGCGCATTTTTGACGCATGGTGGGTGGATAATGCTGATACTATAATGATTACAGCAATGAGCGCTGTACAGATTTATCTGCTGGCCCATCTATATCAAGACGGCCATATAACTGCTGGAGGATTTGCATTTGCAGCCATGATCACCTTGAATATTCATAGCGAGCTGGATAATTTTATGGATAGCCTGCTCTTCAACATAAATCCTGCCATAGCACAGGTAAAATTATCATACAACTTTATCAATGAAGAATATGATGTGAAGGATAAGGAAGATGCTGAATCCATCGGTAATATCAAAGGTGCAATTGAATATAAGGATGTTCATTTTGCTTATGGCGACAGTGATAAATCGATATTGAGGGGTTTTGATCTAAATATAAAGCCTGGTGAGAGGCTTGGTGTAGTTGGTATGTCTGGAGCGGGGAAAACTACCATGACAAAGTGCCTGCTGCGTTATTTTGACGTGCAATCTGGTTCTGTTTGCATTGATGGAAAAAATATTTCTGATATTACTCAGGAAAGTTTGCGAGCTAATATCTCTATTATTCCGCAAGATATAACTATGTTTCATCGTACTATCCGTGAGAATTTGCTGCTGGCCAAATATGACGCAAGTGATAATGAGATAATATCTGCCTGCAAAAAAGCCAAAATTCATGAGGATATTATGGCAATGGAAAAAGGGTATGATTCAGTTGTAGGTGAACGCGGTGTTAAGGTTAGTGGTGGTCAAAGGCAGCGCATAGCTATTGCGCGTGCAATTTTGAAAGATGCTCCGATATTAATTCTGGATGAAGCAACAAGCAGTCTTGATACACCAACTGAAACGCTAATTCAGGAATCAATCAATGAAGTCTTGGACACAAGCAACGCCACGGTAATAGCCATCGCCCACCGCCTTTCTACACTTAAACATATGGATAGAATTATTGTACTGGATAAAGGAAAAATTGTTGAAGAAGGCAAACATGACAGTCTTATTCGTAAGAAGGATGGAGTATATAAAAAACTGTGGGATATGCAGGTGATATGAACGAAATTAACAAACAAAATACCTATTTTCTTCTAGCTCTAATGTTTTGGATTTAAGCTACGGTATTGGCGGATATAATCAATTTTGAGAGTATTACATTGCTAAAGTAGTATATTCTAATTGCTTAATAAACATATGGGTTATATTGGGCGGAAAATATAAATAAATATTTTCTTGACATTGCAGTAGTGGAAAGTCGCTCTCAGTACGGGTTGCGATAAAGAAATTGGTTTATATTATGCATATAACATTCTGAAATGGTATGACTTTTGTCAATTTTATAATGACGTTTTTTGAAAAATGTGCTTTAATATATCCGGTGTTTGAGAGAACTGCCCCAGAAATAATTATTGCTGCGGGTGGTATGAGAGGGACTATGAATGATGCAGTAAGCACAGTAGGGGCGCTTTCGTCTTTAGTGGATAGAGCGCTACAAGCAAAATCTTCCGCAGGGCATAATCCTGTGCGTGGGACCACAATAAGAGCGGTAAAGGCAGCGCTGGATGAGGCGCCCTCTTGTGGTGGTAGGCGTAGGTCTCCGGAGAGAAAAAGACAGCGTTGTTGTTCAACAAAAGATGTGGAAAGAGCACTGGCGGTTCAGGAGATATTGCGTCAGGCGAAGAGCAATGACTTTGGCGCACGTTTTGGCGTTGTTGTTAGCGAAGCAATGCATGTATATGGTGATGAGAGAAGTTTAAGGGATGATGTTAGGCAGATGCTTCATTCAGCACTTTGGGTGGATGCGGCCATATGCCAAAGGACTCTTGGTGCATTAGAACGTTATATTCATACGTGCGAATAAATTATACTAGTAAAAATCTAGTTCCAAGATTATTTCTGTTATGGAATATAGAATCTGTGATCTGTTCAAGGTCGTAACTATCTAAAAAATTTATTACATGATTTAATGCCATAATATGCATTGGATTAATGTATTTATTACTTTCATGATGCTAGCCATATGATGGCTATTATTTCTATCTGATTTTTTAGTTAACAAATCTCGGGGATTTTTGAATAAAAAAACCCTCTGAGAAAGGTTAATGAAAAACTGCTTCATTAGTGTCTTATCTCAGAGGGTATACATCAGCTTAGCGATGGTTTTTGCTTCGGCAACGTTTACGCTTCTTTCTACGTTCTTTCCGTTGCTTTTTTCTTTGTTTCTCGGCAAGCTTTGTGCTTTTCAAGATTCGTTCGTATAGTTCTTCGCGATAGACTGGCATGATATAAGGTGCATCAACTCCAATCTTAATCTGATTTCCTATACCGATACTGCTTACCATCGTGATAGCATCATCATTTAGTTCAATGACTTCGCTGACGTCTACTGTATGCAGATTGTCGTTTATTGCTAATGTTATTCTATGGTCGTCACGTTTTACAAAAGTGATTTTCCATAGTATGTCCTTTAGTCTCTTGTTTTTGAGAACAAGAATAGATTCTTCAGGACGACGTGATACAATGAGCATATTATCACTCCTTGTGATATAGAATCTTATTTAGATTCAGTGGTTAAAAGGACAATACAGTATGTATTGCGCCTGAAAGCTTCCTATAAAAGCGAAGAAATTCACGGTTATTATAGCATATGATTTATTAACAAAGATTTAACAATGGGGACGGATATGTATAGATATCTGTAGTTCTCTGGATTAATATCAGTTTCGTCTATTAAGAATTAAGGTAATATTATGTTCACAGGAATCATAACTGACATCGGCACTGTGGTAAAAGTTGTCAAGAAAGATAATGGCTGTCAACTGGTCATCATCACGGCATTTGACCTATCAAAAACGGCATTAGGGGCTTCTATAGCCTGTAACGGTGCATGTATGACGGTAACAGGCAAGGGAAGTGCTTTAGAGCTTTCAGACTCAACGCTTTCGGCAATGTCTGATTTCCGTGCGGATAAAGATGATGTGCCTTATTATTGGTTTTCTGTAGATGTTTCAGATGCTTCATTGATCTGTACAACATTGGGGGTGTGGAATGAAGGGGCTAGAATCAACTTAGAAGGTGCTTTATGCCTTGGTGATGAGTTGGGTGGGCATTTGGTCACGGGGCATGTGGATGGTGTTGGAGAGGTGAAGTCAATTGTCAATGTCGGCGATAATTATGTAATTGAATTTACGGCGCCTGATGATTTGCAGCATTTTATTGCTCAAAAAGGTTCAGTGACGGTGGATGGTGTATCGTTGACGGTGAATCAAATTACGGATAGTGGTTTTATTGTGAACTTGGTGCCGCATACATTAGAGCATACTACTTTGTCGCTATTGCAGTCTTGCAGCAAGGTAAATCTGGAAATTGATCTAATTGCTCGCTATACTGCCCGCTTATTACAAAAGGTCGTATAGATCAATTCATATTCATGCTACAAGAAAGTTCTTTTTATGAGTGATTATAGTCAATATTTATCTTCTATAGAAGATGTTATTGCTGATGCAAAATTAGGTAAGATGTTTATTCTGGTCGATGATGAAGACCGTGAGAATGAAGGTGATCTTATCATTCCAGCGCAAATGGCGGATGCGGATGCAATTAATTTTATGGCAATGCATGGTCGTGGCTTAATTTGTTTGGCTTTGGATGGGGAGCGTGTGGATGGTTTGGGCTTGCCTCTTATGGCATCGCATAACCAGTGTCGTCATCAGACTGCATTTACTACATCTATTGAAGCACGTGAAGGAGTGACAACGGGTATTTCTGCTGCAGATAGAGCTCAGACTATTGCTGTGGCAATAAACCCTAATAAAAATGGAGAGGATATTGTATCTCCAGGGCATGTGTTTCCTCTGCGTGCAAAGGATGGTGGGGTGCTTGTGCGTGCAGGCCATACGGAAGCAGCTGTAGATATTTCTCGTTTGGCGGGGTTAAATCCTTCGGGTGTCATATGTGAAATCATGAATGATGATGGTACGATGTCGCGTCTGCCTGAGTTAATTGAGTTTGCCCAGAAGCACGATATGAAAATCGCTACTATTGCAGCGCTTATTGCATGGCGTAGACAAAAAGAAACTTTAGTAAAGAAAACAATGACTGCGCCATTTGTAAGTGAGGCAGGTGGTGAATTTACACTATATTGCTATACAACTACATTGGAGTATGCAGAGCATGTGGTTTTAGTGAAGGGTGATATTAGCGGTAATGAGCCAGTGTTGGTTCGGATGCATGCAATGGATGTGTTAACAGATGTGCTAGGTGATGTTCGTAGTGGAAAGGGTGGAGAGTTACATCGTGCAATGCAGAAAATAGAAGAGCATGGTAGTGGAGTTCTTGTGTTATTGCGTGAGCCGAGGCGAGATAGTCTATCCCATTCAATGCAGAAATATCTAGCAGATAATGATAATGCAGCGCATATAACGCGTTTAAGAGATTACGGTATTGGAGCGCAGATATTGCGTGATTTAGAAGTTCAAGATATGGTGCTGCTAACAAATTCTGATCCTAATGTTATTGCAATTGAGGGATATGGACTGCGTATTGTTGGTTGTCAGCCTCTTTAGTTTTATGGGGTTATCCTATATATGAGGTGTAAGGTATGGTATTGCAGCTATTTATTGGTGGTATCATTATTGGAATAACGGTTCTATTTCAGGCAATTGCTTTTGATGTTATCATTAAGCGATCTCGTTGGTTGGAAGCTAGGCTGAATACTAGGCGTAGTATGTGGAAGGCTTTTTTTCTTACGGTTATTATTTTAGCTGTAATTTGCGTATTAATTGTTGAGATATGGATATGGGCCTTATTTTACCTTGCGGTGGATGCTCTGCCTGATTTGGAAACGGCATTATATTTTTCTGTTTCTACCTTTACAACAGTAGGGTTTGGTGACGTGGTTTTATCAAAAGAATGGCGTATTATTGGTAGTGTAGAGGCAACTAATGGGTTTTTACTGTTTGGGTGGAGTGCGGCGTTTATTTTTGAAATAGTTTCAACGGTTTACAGGCGTGAAGGTCGAGATTTGCAGCGTTAATAGGAATTTTTCCTTTATATATATTTTTAAGGCAGGGTGATGACAGAGTCAGATAAAGAGAAGAAAGTGACTGGAAGAGAATTAAGGGTGATGGCGGGTGATGATGGCATTCGTCTTAATCGCTGGTGTAAGCAATATGTTTCCGAGATGCCTTTTGGTTTAATGCAAAAACTTTTGAGGAAAGGTGCAATTAGGGTTAATGGTGTGCGTGCAACTGCGGATCAAAGGTTGCGTGGTGGTCAGGTGGTTAGAATTCCAATACTGGAAAAGAGAGAATCAACTACACAAGAGGATGGCGATAAGAAAAGAGCGCTTTCAGAAGAAAAGCTGAAAAATGCAGCGCATAAATGGCTAGAAGATACTGTTATATATGAAAATAATTATTTAGTGGTTATTAATAAACCTCATGGTTTGGCTTCTCAAGGGGGAAGTAAGGTAAAGCTATCGGTTGATGTATTAATGCCTTACATTGCTCATATGGACGGGGGTAATACACCGCGGCTAGTGCACAGGTTAGATAAGGATACGAGCGGTGTAATGCTATTGGGCAAAACTGGTGCCGCAACACGAGAATTAACAGAGGTTTTCCGTGAGCGTGATGTTAAGAAAATTTACTGGGCAATAATAAAAGGCGTCCCAAGAGAAAGGCAGGGGAAAATTAATCTTCCTTTAGCGTTGCGCTCAGAAGGAGGAAGAGAAGAGAAAGTAAGAGTGGATGAGGCCGGTGGTAAGAAGTCTACAACATTTTATAAGGTAATTGAAACCGCCGGTAATAAGCTCTCTTGGGTTATGTTAATGCCGCATACTGGACGCAAGCACCAATTGCGGGTGCATATGGATGCAATTGGTCACCCGATTGTAGGGGATGGCAAATATGGTGGGGCCGAGGCTTTTATTACAGGGGTGGAGCAAAAACTCCATTTGCATGCTAGGAGGGTTGTTTGTCCGTCTGTGCAGGTGAAGGGAAAGCAGCTAGATGTATGTGCGCCATTGCCCCCTCATATGCAAAAAACATGGGAATTGTTTGATTTTAATGCATCCCATGAAGATGATGTAGAGTTGTTGTAAAGTGGTCCGGACTATATTCTTTCTTGATAAAATGGATAATCAAAAGTCAGAAGAATTATAGGTAATGGGTATAAATATTATTGGGTTGGTTCTACGGCTATTAGTAAAGTGAAGAAGTGAAGAAAAATACTTCTTCCTATGCCTGAAGAGTCGGCTTATTGGATAACATAACCAAGGTGGCGCGGCTTCATAGCTCGAAAATAACTGAGGGAGGTGGTCTGGCTATTATGGAGTAGGTGAATTACACAAGTTGGTCATACTTGTGGTCATGCATAAATGCTTACCACTCACTTTGCTCTTCTTCAATATGGCTTTTTATAACCTCTATAAAATGCCCTAAATTAGGTATGCGTTTTCCTGAAGATTCCTGACCAAGGCGCTTAAGGAATAGGTAGAGGTCATCTTTCGCGCGTGGTCGTTTGTAAAGTTTGCTCTCTTTTTCCATTTTAATTACTACATTTACAGAAAAGGCAATAGCATCAAATAATTTTGGTGGTAAATCAGCCCGTTCATATAGTGTACGAAGGCCATCTTCTTGATTTAAAATGACTTCGTGAGTTTTAACAAATGGTGTATTTGTCATGCGTGATAGGCTTATTTCAAACAGGGTAAGGTCGCCTGCTGCCAAAGCCGATAGAGGAGCTATGCGGCCAAGTTCTTCTAGGCCGTCAAGCAGATGTGTTAGCATTCCGCTGATTGGATGTAGGGCTTGCTCTAGCTTTCCTTTCTCTCTCAGGCTATCAACAAGTGTGATGAGTTCCTTATCTAGCGTTTGATGGCCTAAAAATTTTAGGGTTGCAACGGCGCTACTTTCTTGGAAGAAATTGTTAATATCTTGGAAAGAATTTTGATATTTAGAAGCTAGCTGAGCTTGGATGGCGGAAGAAATTTTTTGGGTCATTTTTTCAATAATTTGAGGGGAGAGTGAGCCGTGAGTGATCATGGCTTCTACAATTTTTTGGTTTCGTGGGAATGTATCTACAACATGGCTATAGCCATTATCGGATATTTGGGCGCTATCATTTTGCAGTAGGCTATGCACTACTTCTTCATTATTTGTCTGTATTAAGGCATCGGACACAGATTCAGAGACGTTATGTCTGTTAGCTACTGCAATATGTGATGCGGTTTTTTCTGTTGAGGATATTATCTCTATAAGGTGAGAGTCTGTTAGTACTTCGGAAAATTCTAGAACCGGCAGAGAAATTTCTTCAACATCCCGCGCAAGAGACAGGATGACATCTGAAGGAACTTCAGGGTTCATCATTAGATTGTCAGCTAATGCTTTGCGAACCTCTACTTCTGCTTGCTTTAGTAAAAGGCGAAATATTTGTTCAGCAAGGGTAACTTGCTCTGGTGTGAAGTCAACACTGTTGTATTGAGAGGATAGTTTCTCAATTACTTGAACCTTAGCCCCGCCGCTTGCCGGGTCTGACAATAATGCCTGTATGTCTTCCTGGGAAAGTTTATCCATCATCGCTCGCAGAAAATACTAGCCTTTAGAAAAAGGCGAACATGTCCCTTCTTTAGGGAGTGCTTTCATAGTAAGGGATAAAGGTTATGGAAACAAGGAAAAGGTTGTATATTGTTTTGTTAGTTATCTTGCTGTAGTGACTGTGGTAATTACTCACCACCTGTGTAATGGTGCTGATTATTGCGCACTGATTAGTGTCATTAAATAACGCATGTTTGGTAAAGACTTATCATAGCCGCGTTCAGCAATTATTTGAAGAATTATGTGCTCATCTCCATTGTTGGGTGTGCTTCCTTTTTTTGCCATTTCTCTGAGGATTTGTAGCAGGTGATAGGATGCTTCGCGCATTGATTCTGGCATTTCTGCCGTATCATACAGGCGTAAGAAGCCTTCATAACTGCCTTCACTTACGAGTTTTTGGGCATTAATTGTAGGGATTGCAGCTCGTTTTGCTAATGCTGCTTGGAAGAATGTAATATCATTTCGGCATAATGCCCGTAGGATAATGGAGTGACTTAGCTTTCCATGTTGATGTAAGTGTTCTACTAACGCAAATGTATCTGTTTTATCGATCTGTCCGGATGTGAGTCCAAGTGTTAGGTGCTCGCGGGAGTCAACAAGGGCGGATAATTTTTCGGGGATAGGTATATTATGTTGCTTAGATAATTGTTGCTGCATTTTTGTTGATACTAATGTAATCAATCTTTCGGCTACTTGTATGCTAAGTCCTTCACGTTGTACCATGGTTTCTAATACAGGTGAGGCTTCTGAAAAAGTTTTCATTGCTAGTTGACAAATATTGTCTGAAATAGAGGCCGTTGGATTTTGCATTAGGGTTTGGGCAACATTTTCCTGCTTGGTGGCTACCAGTTGGTAGGAGACAGCATCGCTGACATGTTGTCGTCGGGCGATAGAAATAAGTTTCTCGGTTTCGTCAATTGTTTGGATAATGTTAACTAGGTCTTCATCGGTTAATACAACAGAGTGTTGTAGTACAGGGGTTGCTACTTCGGGGACATCTTGTGCCAGCTTCATGATGGCGTCATGCGGTGCATCAGTGCTGTTCTTCAGTCGTTCAGAAAGGAGCTTACGAATTGATTTCTCTACATCGGAAGCGAGATAGGATAATAGATCCTTTGCAACAACAAGTTCTTTCTCAGTGAATCCTCCAATATCAAATTGATCACAAATGCTGCCGACTATTTTGTGGCGCATTTCTGCAGAGGGTTCGCTGCGGAACCTATAAAAGTCTTCTATAAAGGAAGACTGCATCATAATTGCCTCCCATGCAGGCTGATTTGTTTTCCCTGTTTCAAACATGAGTATATCATAATGATACATAAGGTGCATTAATAAAATATAAAAAACTTTAGTAATTTTAACTAATTTTTAACTTAATTGAGCATTTCTAATAATAGGGATGGATCTCTTACTCGGTACCTAGAGCCTTTGTAATCCACATCCCTAGCAGGGTAGCGGATAATGTGCCAGTCAAAGATATGGCAATATATACTGTTGCAGCAAGTGTCTCGTTTCTCTCTAATAGAGTAAATATTTCAAGAGAGAATGCAGAAAAAGTAGTATAACTTCCAAGAAATCCTACAGCAAGTAAGAGTCGTAACTGCGATCCACCATCAACATATCGTGCTAAAATAGTGATCAGTACTCCCATAAAAAAAGATCCTACTATATTAACAATCAATGTTCCAAAGGGAAAGCCGCTACCAAGCCAACGAGTGATATATACTGTTGTGATATAACGTAAACTGGCGCCTAATGCTCCGCCGAATGCTACTAATAAAAATGCATGTAATGATAGTGATGTCATCTATAGCATGTCCGTTACCAATTCATATATAGCCTTTAACGGGGGTTGTTGCTTATCGGGCTATGCTAGCTATCTTTCTTATTTATATACCTTTGTTGTAAATTGAGCAACACAGGAGAAAATTTTCCTTGATAGTAAGGGGTGACTTTTATTTAGGGCAGTAATTTGCTTATGGATATAGGGGGCATGGGGCGCAGTTTATTAAGTTAGCAGAGCCTTCTTTTTTTTGTTTAGTGCAATATCTCGGTTTCTTTTTAATTCTTCATAATCATCACCGGCATGGTAGCTGGAACGAGTAAGAGGAGATGCGGATACCATAAGGAATTTTTTTGCACGCGCCACTTCTTCATATTTTCGAAACTCATCCGGAGATATATAACGTGCAATGGGGGCGTGTTTCGGAGTTGGTTGTAGGTATTGTCCGATAGTTAGGAAGTCCACATCAGCACTACGCAGGTCATCCATTACCTGATAGACTTCTTCAGCGCTTTCACCAAGGCCAACCATGAGTCCTGATTTGGTAAAAATAGAGGGGTCTTGTTTTTTAACTTGGTGCAGTAAATTTAATGAATGGAAGTAACGTGCTCCGGGTCGAATTGTAGGGTAAAGTCTTGGAATGGTTTCAATGTTGTGATTAAATACGTCTGGCTTGGCAGCTATAACAATATCAAGTGCGCCATCCTTCTTTTGGAAATCTGGTGTTAATACCTCAATTGTTGTGTCTGGCGTAGTTTTTCTTAAACGAATAATGCATTCGGCAAAGTGTTGAGCGCCACCATCAGGTAAATCGTCACGATCTACAGAGGTGATAACCATATGTTTTAGCCCTAATTCGCCTGTTGCATTAGCAAGGTTTTCTGGCTCATGAGGGTCTAAAAGATCTGGTTTTCCTGTGGCGACATTGCAAAAAGCACAAGCGCGTGTGCAGACGGATCCTAATATCATCACCGTTGCGTGTTTTTGTTCCCAGCATTCTCCAATATTAGGGCAGGCTGCTTCTTCACATACTGTAACTAAGTTGTGCGACCTTACAAGGTCTCGGGTTTCTTGGAATGCTTTATTTACTGGGGCTTTAACCCGAAGCCAGTCTGGCTTAGTTGGTGATGGCTGATCTGGGTTTTTTGCCTTTTCCGGATGGCGTAATCTTGGTTTTTTAGATTGTGTGGTATCTGTCGTCATGGCGTTCTACTTTCAAAGTATAATATGCGCGCAGACTATATAGCTGTTGTGAAAATACAAGAGTTATTTCTAATGTTCTGTATTCTATGTAAGAAAGCAGGTTTATTTCTTATCAAAGTTACGGTGCCAGCCTTTCCCGTGGTCATTTTCCTGTATTTTTTTCAGCATTCTTTGAGCTTCCCCTTTGAGCTTTCTGCGTTCTTCCCACCCCATATCTTTATTAATCGGCTTAATATTATCTTTGGAGCAAAGGTTTAGGCACTCTTCTAGCATAATATTACTCTTCTTGCACCGTTTGAAGCAGGGGATGTCTGTCTGTGCAGGAGTTCCACCCCTAACTGCTGTGCGGTATCGGTCGTGATGCTTTATATTGCATTCTTTGGCGCAAGTTGCGGGATATTTAGCTTTGATTTGTGTGCATTCCTGATAACACGCATTAAGTAGCTTCTTAGGAAAAGGTTGCGCTGAAGAGGTGGTAGAGGTAAGTGACCCGCATAAAAGCATAAGGCATAAAATTACTAATTGGGTAATGCGCATAACGAGTCTATCCTCTTTATATATGGCTCTAATAGATGTTCAGTGTGACATAAAAACTGCTTTGAGGCAATACTACTGCACAGGCCAAGTGTTTATTTGTTTTGAGGTGAAGTGTCAACGCTGCATATGTCCCAACAAATGGTGCGTTCTTTACCGTTTTTAACGCAGGTGTCGTAACAAGTTGGATCAATATCTGTGGGTCTAGAAGGGATGCCTTTGCCAGGAGGTAGTGGGGCGGTAAGTATTTTTTCGCTTTTCAAGAGTAGACCGCTTGTTCCTAATGCGCAGCATGCCTGAAAGCAAGCTGGAGATAGTTTAGGAAGCATAAAACAGTTGGTATAACAGCTAAGAACTTCTTTGTTATAAGCAGTATCATCACCAAACACAGCGCGATGAAGTTCTTGTTCTGCAGCGCTTTGTTGTAAAGTGCATTTCTGTTGTTCGCGTGCGCGCTCTTTTCTTTCTCTTTCGCGCCTTTCGCGGGCTTGGCGCTCCTTCTTTATTCTGTCTTGGAGAGATTTTTGTTGTATGGCCCTATTTTTCTCGATTCTTTTCTGGTGCTTCTCGCATGCTTCACTGCATTCTGTAGCAAAGCGGCCAGGTTTTTTCATGCAGTTATTATAACAATTGGCTTGTACAGAAAAAGGAATTATCAGCAATAATACTGTGGCAAGTAGTTTAAATAGGAAGGGGGATTTAGTCTTGCTATGTAGTAACATAATTTTGCTGTATTATTTATTGGTTTGGTAAGGTGTGGGGTCAAAAACATTAAAGCTTGGTGCTGAAGTTGGATACCCTGCCATGGGGTTGCTGCTTCGTTGTGCATCTAAGTTTTTACGCCAGTCAGGGATATAAATTCCATCTGTATTGCTAGCTACAGAACCTGTGCTGCCAGAGCCAGAAATGATTACAATTCTTCCTGATTCAGGATTTCTATTATCAAGATGCTCTTTTGAAATAGAAAGGCCTTGTTTTGACATGTTCATTTGTTGTTCATGTGTTAGGGAACGTTTGCTTGTAGAATAGTAACTACGATTTGAGTTGGAGTTTTGTGTAGGGCTTTTGGCGCTTGAGGAATGTGTTACACGCGGAGAATATACATTGGCAGATGGTGAAGAGGCGTATCCTCCATGTGCCGATGGATTGTCTACGGGTCTTCTGCGTTCTGAAGCGGCCACATCTGCCGCGGTAAAGACTAATCCAAGTATTGCAGATACTTGAATTAAACGCATAGGTAATTGACTACGAAAAATGCTGGATAATGTATAAAGAATGCGAATCATGTGTGCTCCAATACAGATTGCTTTCTTAGCATAACAGCCTGGAGTTACATATGCAAGGCGCGACCATAAGCATCAAGCACGGACTCATGCATCATTTCCGAAAGGGTAGGATGCGGAAAGACAGTATGCATAAAGTCGGCTTCGGTTGCTTCCATTGTTTTTCCAATGATGAATCCTTGAATTAACTCAGTAACCTCAGCGCCAATCATATGAGCGCCGAGTAATTCTCCGGTTTCTGCGTTAAATATTGTTTTCACTAACCCTTCAGGTTCCCCTAACGCAATAGCTTTACCGTTGCCCATATAAGGAAAGCGTCCTACTTTAACGTCATAGCCCTGCTCTTTTGCTTTTGCTTCAGTAAGGCCTACACTGGCTATTTGAGGGGTGCAGTAGGTGCATCCTGGTATATTTTCCTTTTTCATGGGGTGAGGGTGCTGACCTGCTATTTTTTCAATGCAAATCACGCCTTCATGGCTGGCTTTATGCGCAAGCCATGGGCCATCGGTTAGGTCACCAATCGCATATACACCTTCTTCATCTGTTTGTCCGTAATCATCGACTACAATGTGCCCGCGTTCAATTTTAACATCGGTGCCTTCAATGCCTATATTTTCAATATTGGCTACCACACCAACGGCTGCGATAACGCGGTCTACTTTCTGTTCTGTAATATTACCATTTTTATCTTCAAGAACCACGGTGACATTGTTTTTTCCTTTTTTAAGCTCTTTCACTATTGTGTTAGCTTTTATAGTTAAGCCTTGTTTTTCAAAAGCCTTATGTGCATGAGCAGAAATTTCTTCATCTTCAACAGGCAGAACGCGATCCATAACCTCAACAACAGTAACGTCAGCTCCCATATGGTTATAAAAGCTAGCAAATTCAATGCCTATGGCTCCAGAACCAATTACCAATACAGATTTTGGCATTTTTTCAGGGGTCATTGCCTCTTTATAGGTCCAGACCAGCGTGCCGTCAGGTTCAAGACCTGGGAGGGTGCGTGCTCGTGCTCCAGTGGCAAGTATAATATGTTTGGCTTTAAGGTCCGCTACTTTTTCATCATCTCGGCTAGGGCCTTTGCGAACAGAAACAGCTCCCTTACCATTGAGTTTTCCATGTCCTTCGATAACTGATATTTTGTGCTTTTTCATCAAATGAGCAATGCCACCGCTGAGTTGTGCGGATACAGCACGGGAGCGCTCAACAACTTTTTTGAAGTCAAATTTGATATTGTCAGCAGAGAAGCCATAATCACCAAGGTTATGTAGCAGGTGATGAATTTCAGATGAACGTAAAAGTGCCTTGGTTGGTATGCACCCCCAATTAAGGCAGATGCCGCCAAGATGTTCGCGCTCAACAACGGCAGCTTTCATGCCTAGTTGCGCAGCTCGGATTGCCGCAACATAACCGCCAGGTCCGCCACCAATAACTACGACATCAAAATTCTGTTGTTCAGCCATATTAATTCTCCACAAAGCTTTGCAATAAATAAGTGCGGGCGCATCTTAAGCAGGTTTTGCGGTGGGGGCAATGTAAAAAGTGGGTATAAATGGGTAAGGGGGGTGTAGATAGAAAATAATACTAAAATATAGGCAAAAAAAAGGGAGTGCAAAAAGCAGCTCTCCCAAAGGTGTTGTGTTACCAGGTTATGTTATTTAATGGCATGACGGGTGGCAGTATCAATGGCAGAAACATCTTGCATCATTTGTCGTGAAATGAGACCATAGCTGTCTTCTGCTGTTGACGGAAAAGAGAGTGTATTAAGTGCATCTTTTCCTGTGTTTGTTCGCCACATTGTCCAAGGACGTTTGGTGCTTTCTGTGTTATTAGGTAGTGATTGAAAAGCAATAATCTGACCATTTTTAACAGGAAGAAACCAAGTAGTCCCAGGGAGTGTATTATTGTTTAAGTCCAGCATCCGTATTTCCAGAAGTTTATCATCGATAAATTTCTGTCCGGCATCCTGTCCTAAAACCTTTTTAATTGTCTCCCACCATTTATCTATTACGAATTTGTAGATACGTTGACATTCTGAAAGCAATGCATCGTCACGTTCCTCTTGTGTTGCTTCGGGACGTAAGTGAGTATAGCGTATCATGTCAGGTTGATCTACAGCATCGGCATAGAGAATACATTTGCGATTATAATGCGCGCAAAATGTAATCAGTGTTTCCAAGTTTTTGTTGATGTCGCCGTCTTTGGGGTCAAGGAAGAATGCATGATTGATTCCTACGAGACGAATTGGACGATTATCATCAGGGTCGCATAATTTCGAAAGTGCTGGAAAATATGCGGCTTGGAATGCTGAAGGATAGTGTTCAAAATGTGAAACTTGTTCATTTTGACCAATTTTCCGTGCAGCTCTAAGTAATGCGGCAATAGTTTGACGCGTAGATTTTGATAGTTTCATTATAAAACTCCTCATTGAGTGTAACAGCTACTTGTGGAAAAAAATGGCAATATAGAAAAAATATGCCAAAAGTAAGGTACAACAAAAAATATTCAGGCCTGAATATTCGGGTACTACAAGAAAAACGCTACAATTATAGCGTGATGGGTGGTTATTGGCAAATTTTATTTGTGTAGGGTTGTTTGTACGCGGTTAATATGCTTATTTCTATGGAAGGAGGAGAAGTATTTGTTTCGTTAATCTGGTACAACTAAGTGGTTTCTTATCTTGCCTGAAAATAGGCTGATTCTAGGCATTTTAGGAGTATCTATGCTATTACAGGCAAGATAAGAGGTGCTTCGATAGTTAGGGAGTAAGTATTTATATTCACTATCACTATTTTTTAGCAGGCCATGGGGCGTTGTTTACATAGGCCTGTTTAATACGAACTTTGCCTTGTTTATGTATATTCAGCTCCATTATTAGCTCATCGCGTCGTGGCTCTGGTGTACCTTCAGGTACATAATAACGTTCAATTCCAAAAGTTAGCTGATTCCAACGCTTGTGATAGCCGCGAATAAAAACTTCGCCTGTGGCAAGGTTGGTTGGTTCTTTCTTGTAAGCACGAATAGGTTCATAAATGCCTTCTCCGTTATCGCGCATTACGATCCAGACAGGCCAGCTTTTTCTACGATGTTGGTTGCTTTTTTCTAGCTCTTGTGCCCAGTTAGGGGTAATGTTTTCGCTATTCTCCCAGCGTTGAATACGACTAAATTCATAACCTATCCTCATATATTGTCCGCTGAGCAAATCACGTGGATCCACCGGTAGTGTTTTAACTTTTATGGTAGCGATGGGAGTAGAAAATTTTCCACTTTCAATGCCTGCCCATATTGCAAAAAAGGAAATTTGTAAAATAACAACAGTTATAATGAGGATATTACGCATGGGGCTTCTCCTGTGTAATAGTATTATTGGTATCTTCTTCAATACATGAGGCTAATATCGGGAGAATGGTTTTTCCTGAATTGATACGAGAGATTAATCTGCGTCGCCATTTCTCCATTAAAAATCCTGTTATTAGTAAAACCACGCCACTAGCAACAAACATAAGTCCAGTATCGAGCATGCTATGCATTAGATCTAAAAAGCGAGTAACAACGCCAACTCCGACCATAATAACGCCGATATTCATTAACCAGCGACGTTGTTGCAATGCGCCATAAATAACGGACCAGAAAGCGATTGAGAACCATGCAACCCATGCTGTTGCTGCAGTTAAAAAGCCAAAAACATTATAGAATCTTGTTCGGCCAAAGGCGACTCTCTTCATTGTATCAGATGCCCAGTAATCGCCACCCGCAGTAATCATAAGCATCATAATAACTACGGCTAATGTAGGGACTAGTGCGAGAAGAAATAGGCGTCCTGAACGTTTCATATTAGAATTAAACCAAGCATATACCATTAATCCAATTGCCGGTAAGAAGGTAAGAAGGGGTAAAATAACAGTTTGGTCATCGAAGAAACTTCTACGTAAAACATGATGACTAAAGCCCATTATATAGATCCAGCCAGCAACAAATATAAAACCAGGAACAAGTAAGAAATCAGCCATTGGTGAGCGCCTTTGGTTCAGTACTATACCAGTAAGGAGGGTGGTGAGCCCTAAGGCTAGGCTGAAGGTGACGTGACCAGCTTCTTCCATTGGGAAGGCAGATAGTCCGTACTCACCATATTTATGCCCCCATACAGCAAAAGCAATTAGGGACAGTAGGGCGATTGGCCCATTGCGTAATAAGATGGCTAAGGGGGCTATTGCTGTACACCATATAAGAAAAGAAATGCCGGATTCTGAGTGAAGTTGATAGATTTGTGCTATCAATCCAATGCCCGCAATAAACAGGCCAGCGCCGAGGAAATGTAGTGAGGCGGCTGTTTTTCCGTAATCACGACTAGTTAACCATAATCCTCCAAAATGCGTACTAGCAAGTAAGGCAAGGAAGCTGGCTATTTTGGTGCTATTGCTAATATTATACCAATTATGGGAAATTATTAGAATAAATCCAAAGCCTATAATGAGTGCTCCAAGGCCTCCAAGTGCAGCAGATAGGCTCATAAATCCACGCTTTTCTGCATCAATTTTATGTGCATAAGCTAGTAGAGCATCAGATGTGTCGTGGGTGATAATGGTATCGTGAGTGGCGAGAGTTAGGAAATCTCGCAGTTTCTTGTCAAAGGCCATAATTTTTGTGCTCCTGTATTGGTCAAGCGGTATGTTATTTAGCCGTTATAGGGTGTCGTTATAGGGGGATGCTGTGTTTTAAATCTATAACTAATATATATGCCAAATAATGAACAGTGATTATTTTATGCTAACACGAGCATTTTGTGCTGTCAATAATAAAAAGCATCGTTCATTATCTGGGGGATGAGGTGATTGTAAAGTTTTATACAAGATTTACATAAGCAGGTATAAATTCAACTTAATGAGTGTTTATGTTGGGATGGTGGTTTTGGTATTAGTAGAGATACTGAAAATATGGGTACTAAATGTGGAAGGGTTTAGGCAGTGGGGTTACGGGGTAGAGTTACGGGGTGGGATTAGATTTCCTCTGCATTAAAGTTGCTGTATTTCTGCAAAGTAATGAGATTCCTTGAAGTGCTGTAGTAACGCAAAAAACAAGTATAAATGATTTGAGTATGTAAACCCATGGAAGGCCGTCAAACTCTCGTGATTTCTCCATAATAGACCAAGAGCTGGCAACATAGTGCCATGAAAACCAAAATAGACCTGCGCATACAGGTAACAAAAATAACAAAACTCCTATAATATCAATAAGGGCCTTTGCTTTAGGGGGGCAGCGCTCAAGAAAAACATCCACTCGGACATGAGCGTTATGTTTTAATGTATATCCGCTGGCGCATAAAAAGGCTATCGCATGGAGATATAATATGGCTTCATTCTGCCATATGTTTGTGCTGTTAAATATGTAGCGTGCAACAACAGTTGAGAACATTCCAACTACCATAAGTAACGATAGCCATGACACAAGACGTCCTACATATTCATTAATAGCATCTAGGCTATTGGAAATAGTAAGTAGCTGACGCATTCATTGTCCCTTATGGCAGAATAGCCAAAATATTTTCAGGAGGACGGCCAATAGCGGCTTTACCATTGCATAATACTATGGGTCGTTCTAGTAGTTTAGGAAACTCTGTAATTGCCTTTATTAAGTCATCATCACTTAAATTAGGGTTGTTGAGGGTGTTATCTTTGTATTCAGCCTCTTTGGTGCGCATGATACCGCGAGGTGACGTGTCGAGCAATTTAACAAAATCCTTTAACGTAGTTGCGTCAGGCGGTGATGATAAATATTCTACAACATTTGGCGTTATGCCTTGTTGTTTAATAAGTTCCAGTGTTTGACGTGACTTTGAACAGCGTGGATTGTGGTAGATAGTGACTTCTGCTTGTGACATAGCGCCTGCTTTATCATAAAAACGTTAACAACTTAAATAGGTGAAAATTCAAATTACGCGACATGGGGCAGGAAAGCAACCCCTCCTTGATAGGAAGTTGAAAGGGAGATAGCTATCAGGAAAAATCTTGCTTGCGATAAGTCAACTTATAATATAAAATGATGGCAACAAAATAACTGGTAATTGGTATGCAGCAATATTTTCTACAAGCTTGGGAAGTTTATAAAGCTTCAGCAGCGAAACATTTTCCTAGGCAACATGAAGCTAGAATATCAGACACACTATTTTGCCCTTTACCTATAGATCATATATATCAAACACTTCAGTCGGAAACAATACGTCTAGTAGATGTAAGGTACACCTGTAGTGCGGATGAATATGCTCGTCGTTGTAAAATACTACAAAAAGAATTGAGAAGTGATGCATTGCGTGCGTTTAAAAATCAAAGCAAGTTATGTGCATTGGAGATTTGTTTGCGTCTTTATTTAGGAGAAGACGCTGAAGAAATGAAAGAGGATATTCAGCGCCGTTATGGCCAATTAATGGATCAAGTTGTTGATGTTATGGTGCAGATGCTACGTGTTCGTCCTCTTATTCGTGGTTTTGTCGTTCCAGTTTTTAATACAGGAAACCAGATCAGTACAGCAGTGAATGGTCGAGATAATAGTGGTCTTTTATTAGAGAGAAACAGCAATATTATTAATACAGATGATATGGAAATGCTTGCGCCGCCATCCATAAGTGCATTTAACAATGGTATGGACCTTATTTTAGAGAGATTTCTTTCTGATATATTGCAGTTTTATGCAGGCTTCCTTAGTGCGGGTAAGGGAGATATTGGTGAAGGAATAGCAGCTGCTTGCGCGTGTATTATCCATGGTTTAATGACATGGCGTGATGGCAATACAGGAGATGGCGCGTATTATTATACGTGGTTTCACAATGTAGGTAATGGCGCTGATAATGATATAGTGTATGAGGTTGAGGGAGGGGATGTAATTCCTTGCCTATATTTACCTATTAATAAGCCCTCAATAAGCGGTGTTGTTGCAGAGACTGGAAGACGGGAATATAGTACATTAATTGAGATCTATGAACGTTGTGGCTATACTAAAAAGCCTCTATCTACCAATAGCTCGTCAAATGCTAATGTTTCATCTGCGGCAATGGTTAGCTAAAAAAGGTTAAATTTAAGCTATAGCAATACACTTTAGCCCAAATCAGCTTAATAGCTATGCTGATTATTTTAAAAACACGATTGCCGATTCTTAGCAACTAGACACTAACTAATGGTTATTGTTTAGCTATATTTTCATTTATGACTTATCGCTATCAAATACATCTTTTGTTTTTATAGCCAGTTGCTCAAGTGTGAAAGGCTTTGGAAGAAAGTTAAACTCACGATCGCTGCCATAAGATGAAATGAAGGCATCTTCACCATATCCGGATATAAAAATAACCTTGATATTAGGGTGCGTTTTCATCACTTCAGTAATCATGGTTGGTCCGGTAATGCCAGGCATAACAACATCTGTGATGATAATATCAATTGTATCTCCCCGCTCTTCAACAATGTCTAGAGCTGTTTCGCCACAGTCTGCTTCTAGCACAGTGTAACCTTTGTTTTTTAGCGCGCGAGAGCTGAACATTCTTACGGGCACTTCATCTTCTACAAGTAAGATAACACCTGTTCCGGTAAGGTCTTTTGCTTTTTTTGTAACGTCACTGCTATCTGTAGTATTGTCCTTGTTATCAATATGTCGCTTAAGGTAAAGGGCAAATGTTGTTCCTTTATTTTCTTTGCTTTTTACATAAATAGATCCACCTGTTTGTTGGACAATTCCATATACAGTAGAAAGTCCAAGACCTGTTCCTGCGCCTACTTCTTTAGTGGTGTAGAAAGGTTCAAATATTTGCTTTACAACGGCACGTGACATGCCACATCCTGTATCGCTAACTTCAATAAGAATGTAGTCTCCGCTCTCAATAGACTCTTCCCCTTCCGGTGATAAAAACTCAGATGGTACGTCTTCATGATTACTGATTGTTATATTGGAAGTGCGTAATGTGAGTTCCCCTCCATTTTCCTTCATGGCATCTCGCGCATTGACGGCTAAATTTATAATAACTTGTTCAATTTGGCCAGGGTCTGCTTTTATGGGCCATATTTCTCGGCCGTGTTGCATATCTAGGTCAATATTTTCGCCAATAAGTCTGCGAATAAGATGTGATAATTCAGCTAAAGTGTCGGTGAGGTCGATGACCTCAGGCTGCATAGTTTGTTTGCGTGAGAAAGCAAGCAATTGACGTACTAAATTAGCCGCTCTATTTGCATTTTGTTTAATTTGCATAATGTCAGCAAAGCTTTGCTCACCAGGTGGGTGGCGCATTAGTAGTAGGTCACAAAAACCAATCATTGCGGTGAGTAAGTTATTAAAATCATGGGCAATACCGCCAGCTAACTGCCCAACAGCTTGCATTTTCTGAGAATGAACAAAGCGTTGTTCAAGGTTTTTTTGCTCGGTCATATCAAGGAAATATACGATAAATCCTGAAACATCATCTGTGGTTCTTACAGGAGTAATGATAACAGATACTGTTGTGACATCGTTAAGCACTATTTCAATTGGAAGAAAGTCATGAGAGCTATCGCCTGTGTCTTTTTCTAAGGCAGTACGAATTGTTTCTGCATCATTTGGAGTAATGAAAGAAAATAGGCTTTTGCCATTAGAGCTTCGTGTTTCGCCAATTAGTCTTTGGAATGCGGAGTTGCTACGTGTAATAGTTGCTGTTGTATCAAGCTGAGCAATGGCAAGCGGAGATAAATCCAAAATATGTAGCCATGTTTGCTGTATGACATCAAATGGCTGAATACTGCCTGATTGTATGGCATTGGGTAATGTGGTGTCTTCATTATTGGGTTTTTGTAAAGACTGCGATGTTGTAGCAATTGCTTTTAATACAGCAAAATTACGAGGTCTAGAAATTGGTTCTAAAACTAACCTTAATAAACGGCCATCATCACCTTCATCATCATTAGTTTTTGCTCGAAAGGGTATTTCGGTTCTAGTTTCGTTAATCAGAGCTTCTTCTAGTGTATGTATATATGTTTCTTCAATGCCTAATTCTTGTAACAGTGAGTGAAAGGCTGTTTGTGCAGTGCTGGCAGGCCCAGTATAGGTGAAATATTGCCTGCAGGATGGGTTGTAATAAATAATTTGGTGATTGCGCCGTATAATAAGCAGAAACTCAACGCCTGTTCCCGCTGCACCTGCAAATAATGCATTTTCAAATTCAGCAGAAAATATAGTGTTACTCAATGCATCTATTTTTATAATTACCAACAAAAGGCAGAGCAAAAACATGCTTCCAAGAATGAAGAGTAAATGCGTTGGGTTTATTTCGTCGATAAAAACTACACCTAGAGTTATTACTGTAAAAATAGCGGTAATAAAAGCGGATGCCTTAAAGATGGAAGGGCGTATATCACGTCGAACAAAATCATTGCTTAAGGCTGCAATATCAACAATATCTGTAACGCGCTTAACATCTGACGAACTAAAATTTTCTGACAATGCACTTTCCTTTCGGTATAAAAAGAATAGAATATTAGCATATTCGGTTAGAGTGTATTTTATAATACACTACATGTGTGTATCTAATAATCAATTTACTACATGATTATCTATTGGAAAAAACTTAAATAGTGTTGCCTTTATGCAGAAGCTTTGCCTTTTAAGCGGTAAACATAGCTAATTATTTCTGCAACAGCTTGGTAATGTTCTAGTGGTATTTCTTGGTCTAACGTGCATGAGCCATATAATGCGCGGGCTAATGGTGGGTTGCTTACTAATGGAACATCATTCTCTTCTGCTGTTTTAATAATAATCAGTGCAATATTGTCTTGTCCAACAGCAACTACTATAGGGGCGTCCATAGTTTCTTGATCATATTTTAATGCTACAGCATAGTGGGTTGGGTTTCTTATAATGACATCTGCATCAGGCACTGCGGACATCATGCGGTTGCGCGCACGTTCCATCCTAATTTGACGTAGTTTACTTTTAATATGAGGGTCACCTTCAGACTGTTTAAATTCGTCTTTGATTTCCTGCCGCGTCATCCGTAAAGACTTAATATATTCAAAGCGTTGATATACAAAGTCTAATAACGCAATTAAAAACATAATTATAACAGCACCAAGAATGATACGGAAAGATAGGCTTGAAATAACATAAATGATGCCGTCAATATCATAATTAGGTAGCTCTTGTAATAGTACAATTTTTGATTCAATAACTAGCCAAGCAACAATTCCTATTAAGGATATTTTAATGAGGCCTTTAATGAACTCAACGAGTGACCGTAGAGAAAATAGGCGTTTTACTCCTTTTATAAGGGATATTTTTTCTAATTTGGGTATGAGTGGTTCACCAGAGAAAATGATACCATTTTGTAAGAAGCTAGATAAAAGGGCTGCAACAACAGTAGCTAAAATGGGCAATAGTAAGATCAATGCAACATCAGATACTGTTTCTGTTATTAACTCTACTAAATTGCCTTCATCAGCGATAATTGCATGTGGGGATGTTAGAAAGCGCGAAAATGATTCTGTGGCTTTCCGCATCATTGGTGGTGCAAACCATAATATGTTCAGTGCAAGAACTAGCAATAACATGAAGCTGCTAACTTCTCGTGAAAATGCAACCTGTCCCTTGCGCACAGCATCCTGCAGGCGTTTATGCGTTGGTTCCTCCGTTTTCTCTTGATCGTTCTCTGCCACTATCTGGTGCCAGCCTCCCTATCTTTATGCTTATGTAATGATATACATCAGCTTATGTGTGCTGGCCAGCGACGAATTAACTAATATGTCGTGTTATATAGCGATTTGACTTTTGTCAATTACACATTTTGATGGCTATGGCATTAATTCAGTAATAGCAATGCAGAGGCTATCTGTAGTTGTTAACAGAGTTTTATGTATAGTCTTTATTGTTTAGCTATACATGCAAGGAATCATGCTGTCACTTATGATGACAATTTGCTTGGTGGACCTGTCTTACTTGTACCACCCAAAAAGATGCCCACCCGTCTGCCATGCAGAGAAGGTCAGGATGGGTGACAGCATGTTACCATTTCGTCAAGTCATAGGTCTGTATACTATATAATATTCATGAAGTGTGAGTTTTGCTAGAAGGGTTCTTTATGCATAGCGATTCTACTCTATCGGCCCTTTCTATAGATGAAGCTTTTCAAGGATATATTGATATCTGCAATCGGGCTATTGATGTTCATAAGAATAAATATCCTTATCGTGAAATTTGGAGTGCCGGCGCACTAGCACTTCAGGGTACTTCTATATATGTTGCAGTTTCGCATGATTCTATACAAAACATATTCTTAATTATATTTAGTGATTATCATATACAAGTGTCTGACTCTTTAGTTGAAGAGGCATTAACTGCGTCACTGGGAAAGGTGGACGGTAATCAGTTATGGAATGTTGATTATAATCATATATTGGCTGCTTTACAGCAACCAGACTATTTCATTGATAATCCAACATTGCTAAAGTGGGATTGGATGTTAGTTAATCAAGGCGATGTAGATTTTAAATCCGCACACGGGAAGGATGATGAGCAGGCGCTGCAGCAATAATCAGCCATAACCTGCATATCATTAATTGTAATTGTGCCGCCATGTACTTTAATTCCAGCATCTGTTTTTAGGCGAGAAAGGGCACGCGAAAAAGTCTCTTTCTTCATGCCGAGACGAGAGGCTATTAACATCTTATCATATGGTAGATGCAATGTGATGGAGCCTTGTGCTTCAGGATCGCATAGGCGCAACAGGAAGCAGCCAATGCGTTGTGGTGCATTTTGTACTGTAAGATGCTCAATTTCACTGCTTTGTTGTTTGCGATAGAAAGACATGGTTTTCAGTAGGTTCAGCGCTACTTTATTGTCAGTTTGTGCTGCCATTTCTAATGTGGATGTTGGTAAGATAAGTATTTCTGCATCACTTACTGTTTCGGCGCTATACGGATAAGTTCCATCCTCAAATATAGCAGTTTCACCAAACATATGCCTAGTTGTTAAAATATCTACAATTGCTTCATCGCCATCCAAAGTTTCTCGGAACAGCTTCACCCAGCCGCGGGTTATGATATAAAAAAACGAGGCATCTTCTTCATGAAGAAAAAGCGCTTCACCTCTTGTACATTTTCTGGTTTTGATGGCATCAGTAAATATCTTTAATGTTTCTGGAGAAAGGCCAGAAAATAAAGGGATCTGCAAAAGAAAATGATTAAATTGTTTAGTGGGCATATTGTACCGCTCATAAAATCATAATAAAATATTTGTCGTGTTTCATTTGCTTAGTTTAAAAGTAAGGTGATGCTATAAAAAATCAAGCAATAAAACATACTATTTGGAGTAAAAGTTACTGTTTTGTATGTTTTAGGTAGTAATTTGTTTGTTATATGCATTTTCTGCAGTATCAAACCATGAAAAATATTTTTCAACTCCAGCACTTCCTGAGGCAATTAGTGCATTTTTTTTATTATCACTAAGGTTAAATTCTGTAGTTTTTACACCTAAAGTATCAATATATATTGTTCGGTGCCAGTCATCACTATGTAAATGATTGCTTTCTTGCATCTCCATTAATGTATCTTTCAGCGCCCCTATATAAGAAACAATGTTATGGATTTTATTATATTTAGGATCAGACCCTGTGAATGTTGCTATTTCAGCTTGGGAATCTAGTCTAAATCCAAGTGTTTCTTGATTATATATGTAAGGGTTATCTCCACTAGACTCATTTGATTTACTATAATAGGGCACTTTGCGTAAGTATATGGGGTTTTCAACATAGCCTCCTCTATCAAACATCTTGACGGGATAATTGTTTAATAGTCCGCCGTCAACATAGACAGCAGTGCGCCCAATATCTTGTTTCATAACTTTTTTGGCAGTGAAGAATAAAGGGATAGACATTGAAATTCTGGCCGCGTTAGCAACAGACATATTTGGCGTGTGTTCGTGGCTAAATATTTCAGCAAAATGTGTGGAGAGGTTAGTGCCAACAAGGTAAAGAGAACGTGTTCCAGCAAGTTGGTGCAGGTCTTGAAATGTGCAATCGGGGTTTCCTGCTTTGGCTTCAATTAACTCTCGCATCCAATTGTAAAAAAAGTCGCCTTTATAGAGGCCATATTTACGAACAAGGCGCCATGCACGTGAAGCTCCCCCATCCTTGAATTTATTGAAATCCAGTTCCCAAAGAATCTTTTTCATCTCTTCTATGCTGTAACCAGTGGCAAGAAGTACGGCATTAATAGCTCCAGCAGATGTGCCGCCAACTCGTGTGATTTGAGGTAATATTTTTTGTTTTTCAAGGGCTTCAAGTGCACCAATGTAAGCAATTCCTTTTACGCCACCGCCTTCAAATATCATATTACGAAAATGGTACATAGTTCCCCTCCCAAGTGTAATCATTTCTAAGTTATGTACAGTAACCTTTATATATGCGTACGGGTAGTATAAAGTTATGTTATGTGAAGTTAGGAATCGAGTAATATATACCTATTATTCGTCTATTCTGCATTTCTATTATTCCATATGTATTGTTTTTATTTGACATAATGTTTTTTATGTGTCATTTCCTGCGGAGAAACAACCCGTCGGAGACGCAATTATGCTACGTAAAATTTCTACATTATGCCTTGCAACAGCCGCTTTAGGTCTGCCAATGGCAGCTGAGGCTCGTGATCAAATTAGAATCGTGGGTTCTTCTACGGTATATCCTTTTGTAACTTCGGTGGCGGAAACTTTTGGTGCAGATACTGATTTTTCAACCCCTGTTGTTGAACAAACAGGGACCGGAGGTGGTTTTAAGTTATTCTGCTCTGGTATAGGTAACAGTTATCCTGACTTTTCTAATGCGTCTAGAGCGATAAAAGAAAGTGAAGTAGAAAACTGCAACGCTGCAGGTATAAAAGATATAGTAGAAATTAAGATTGGTTATGATGGTATTGTAATTGCTAATACGGTTGAATCATCACATTATGAGTTAACAACAGAGCAAATTTTTCTTGCTTTAGCAAAGAAAATTCCTGACGGGGACAAGTTAATTGATAATCCTTATAAAAAATGGAATGAAATTGATGCTTCGCTACCGGCAGTAAAAATTGCGGTATACGGTCCTCCGCCAACATCAGGTACGCGTGACGCTTTTGTTGAATTGGTAATGGAAAAAGAATGCAAGAACCTGCCTGCATTTGTTAAAGCTGTTCCAGATAAGAAAAGCCGTAAAAAAGTATGTCATGCTCTTCGTGAAGATGGATATTACTTAGATAGTGGTGAAAATGATAACCTTATTGTACAAAAGCTTCGTAAAAACAAAGAAGCATTAGGGATATTTGGATTTAGCTTCTTGGATCAAAATAGTGCTGTGGTACAAGGGAGCACCGTTAATGGTGCTAACCCAACTTTTGAAGAGATTGCAAGTGGTGATTATGTTATTTCTCGTCCGCTTTATGTTTATATGAAGGGTGAGCATGTAACTACTGTACCGGGAATGAAGGACTTTGTAGAATCATTGGTAAGTGATGAAGCCATTGGTGAAGAAGGGTATTTAACAATGAAAGGGCTGATTCCTCTGCAAGAGGATAAATTAATTGCTCTACAAGAGAAAGTGTTGCGTTAAAATGCTGTGCTGCAGCGTGGCTGATTGTTGCTAGTGGCTCCTTGTTGCGATATGATTAGTATATAGTAGATAAAAGATTATTTTCTTTCATTACTATCTAATGTTTGCAACAATAGAGTGTCACAAAATAATGAATATTTTATTCTTATGCACGGGTAATTCATGCCGAAGTATTATGGCAGAAGCTATATTTAATCATAAGGCTGTATCATTAGCTGCGCATGGATATAGTGCTGGTGCATTTCCTAATGGTATAGTGCATCCTATAGCCCTTCAGGTGTTGGATAAGGCTGATTATTCTGTTGAAGGATTGGAGAGTAAATCGTGGGATATGTTCTCTGGTGATAATGCGCCTGTAATGAATATGGTAATTACTTTATGTGATGAAGCACAAGGTGAGATGTGCCCTGTGTTAACTGAAGATATTATTAGTGCGCATTGGAGTATTCCTGACCCCGCATATTTTGAAGCATCGCAAGCCCAGAAATTAGCAGAATTCCAGCGTATCATGCGTTTAATTGAAGAGCGTATAGAGCGATTAATACAGCTTTTAGGCCACATAACCCCAGGGCAGGATTTAGCTGCTGAACTAGCTGCAATTGGCAGCTAGTTGGTTTGCTGTAATTTAAATTCCGATGTTTTTTTGTGCATCATTGATTAAAAACCCCCTTCCGGCCTAAGCGATCACCTCATACGTTTGTTGTGCAGAACACACAACGGAATGAGGGGCAGGATGTGGGCATTATTCATTGAGGGTAACCTGTTATTTGGTAGCAGGAAAGTAATTCACAATGTGGTAGCAAACGCGGATATCATTCGTGCAATAGACTATGAGGCTATGCAGTACTCGTATGGTCGGGGTGCAGCATTTCATGCAATGCTGATGGGGGTGCTAGCGGTAAGGGATTATATACCATCGCTACCGGATACCTTTCCAGATATGCAGACATTGCTGAGGTTGTTTGTAAATTGTGAGCCGCAGAAACTTGCACTTCATTGTTATAATGGTCAGCGTGCTTCTGTTTTGATGCAGGGAATAGAAGGAGTAGAAAACTCTACTCCAGAAATGGTTTATCGTTTGGATCAGGCAATAAAGCAGGGAGAATTACTTGATTATCAGCAGGGGATAGACAGGCTTGCATTGGTTGAGTATCAGGCGGACCTTCCTGGTATCATACTGTTTTTGTTAGAGCAGAGGTTAGTTCATAATGATGCACTCACCGGTTATTTGCGTCGGGGTAGTTCATTGCAGCGTACAGAAGAGATGCATAAGAGAGTGGTGTGCGCTCGGCCTGTCTGTCGCACATGGGCGCAAGATGCGCAAACGCATCCGGCGGAGGTGCAGTAATGAGTGCAGGCTTAACTCTTCCCGTTCCAGAGTCAGAGGAGCACGCACGGCAGCTTTATACGGTGCTGGATATGGTCTATCAAACCATGTTGCAGTCGGAAGCGCATGTTGATCAGGCCGCCGATGATCATTATACCGCGTTCACTTTGCAAATGCAGGCAAAGGTGGGGGTTGCGTACCTTAACCTTAATGAGCCTTATTTGGAGGGGGTGAGGGCGCAGTTTCAACTGCAATATTTACAGCAGTTAGAGCGATTAGCTACCACACTGACAGCGCAAGTGAGTCGAAAATCGTGTTTCGTAGACTTAGCCGGTGCAGCATTTGAGGGCGATGGCTGGGAGATGAAGGCGCTAAATCCTGATATTGCGCTGGAGCCACAATTGGTCTTTCGTCTGGAGGGTGAAACCCGTAATTTTACTCGTCGGTTTAAGCAACATCTGGACGGTCGTCGGCAGCAGGCATTCGGCATCCATAAATATATCTGGCGCTCGCAGGATGATGGTCGGGTGCGGCATAGCCATGCAGGATTGGATGATCGTGTGTTTGAGTGGCAGAACCCTCCTGCAACCGGACATCCAGGAGAGGATTATGGCTGCAGGTGCTGGGCCGAACCAACCTTAGAAGGGGCAGGTGAGCCGAGGGTGGAGCTGGCGGCATTGTCTGATGATGAGGTGGCGGCGGCGGTCGGTATGGATATGCCAACTGAGGAGGAATTACAGGCAGAATATGCACGCTTGCGTGAGATTGATCCTCCGGCAGAAGAGCTCTACCCGGAGTTATGGCTGATTCCTATCCTGAAGTTGCTCGGTGCTGCCGCCAGAATTTTCTCCCGCACCGAAGAAAAACGTGAGAACCTCGTCAAACAACTCGCCTCCGAAGAGGAGGGAGTGCTGCTGGAAAGTGAAACTGAGGGCGGAGAGAGATTTGCACAAGCTTTAGAAAAACTTTCCTCGGAAGGTCGGGAAAATATTGGTAAATTACGAAAGTGGGCCGAGGAAAGCAATTATAAAAAGAAAGAAAATAATGGTGGTCCAGAAGTTTGGGGAGTATATGATAATGAAGGAAATTTCTCGTGGCGGTTAAAAATAAAGCCAGAATCCAGTAATAGAGAAGGGTTAGGAAAAGGTAGTGCCAAACCGCGATTCGATGCACGGGTTGGCGAAGGGCGATACTATAATCCTCTGACTGGAGAGCATGGTGGACGCGCTATTGGAACGCACATAGATTTGGAGTAATTAAAATGTATCACAAGCTTTTTCAAATTATAGAAGATAAGGCAGCACGGAACGATGAAATTGATGATGCAATAATAAAATTGGCAGATTATCCGAATGCTGAAGTGATTGAATTTCTTATAGAAGTTTCTTATCAAGGTCCTGAGGATTATATCCTTTCGTCTATTGGTGAGACAATGGCTGAGATTTTCTTAAAAGAAAAGGGGCTTTTAAACCAATATAGAGAGCAGATAAATTCACTTCCTAAAATTGTTTTGAAGGAAATTAACGTTTTTTTAAATTGATGATCTTTTAGTGCGGCCCTTCATTGATCATTACGTTTGCTTTCCGCGCTGCATACTCTCTAATTGTCCCACGTGCTTCGCACTTCGGGACGGGGCTGGGCCAAACCAACCTTAGAAGGGGCGGGTGAACCACGGGTGGAGCTGGCGGTGGCGCCAGCTATTGTCATTGGTGGTGGCGAGATTATCGGTGGTGTTCTGGGGGCTATTCTTGGACTGGCAGGTGGAGCCGCACTTACTCATGATGAACCTGAATTGCCAGAGGAAAGTGAGCCTGAAGAGGATAATAGTCCGGAACCTGTGCCAACACCACCGGAACCGCCGAAACGTCCCGATCCGGAAGTCATTGCAGAAATCGCCAAACGTATCGCGCATGGACACGCTTATAAAAAACATGTGGAAAGAAATAATGAATTCTCTGATATTATATCAAGAGAGAACTTTCAAAGTCGTATAGAATTCATTATGAACCATCCGGATGATTTTAAAGAACTGGAGAGGGGAAGAGTGGCATACTGGGGTCAAATACAGGAAATAATCATTATCCATGATCCTAATCACTCTGATTTGGGAACTGCATATAAAGCCAGAGATGGTAAAGAAAGTTTTAATCGTCTCCAATGAGGAATGAAAATGAATATTATAAAAATTAAGAATAAAGTGGCTGAGATCGAATTCAGGAAAGATGAGCTTGCTATGCTGTGCACGGCGACAGGAGGAGCCATATTCAGAAATACACAATACAGAGATATACCAGTGCTTTCTTACTGGACAAAAAATGAAGCACTACAGTTTGAGCAGGGTATCCGTGATTATTATAAAAAATTATCAGGTGATACGCAGATTATTACTCTGAATGAAAAGGAATTAAGATATCTCCTGAAAATACATATGGATAATATGCAGGAGCTTGATCCGGTCGAATACCCAACCATTACCGGATACACATGGGAAGAAGCCGTTCAACTACAGGAAAAACTACAGGATATAATTAGGTAGCTTTCCGCGCTGCACTTTTTAATTGTCTCACGTGCTTCGCACTTCGGGACGGGGCTGGGCCGAACCAACCTTAGAAGGGGCGGGTGAACCTAGGGTGGAGATGGCAGTGGCGCCGGTTGCTGTTTATGAAGCTCTTGTGATCATCGGCAATATAATTGATAAAGCGAATCGTTTGCGTAATGCTGCAGCAGGTGTGGCGGCGGGGGGTGCTGTTGGCACATTGTTGAATGAAGACAATGCGGATGATGCAGAAGAAGAGCAAAATCCGGCAGAGGAAGATGCGCCGGATACGGACAATACTGCACCTGATAATGATCCGGAGGGTGAAGGGCCCGAGGAAGACATCTTCCGTCGCCCTGATGGTGTGCCCGAAGAGTGGATTAGGAAAAAATCTAAAAAAGGCGATGGGGTGAAATATATTGACCCTGATAATCCACATAATGATATAAGGATTCAGAAGGGGAATCCAAATTCTAAATGGAAAAACTCTCAGGAGGATTATATTCGATGGAAACGGGATGGACAATGGCTTGATAGAAATGGTAAGCCTTCGAGTGATCCGGAAAAAACTCATATACCAATTAAAAATTTTAGATTTAACCCAGAGTTTTTAAAATGAAAAAAGTGTATAAAACAAATATTATCGGTATATTAGGCGAAATGAGTGATATTATTTATCAGAAGTATGTATGGCTTAATAAGGGTGGCAAACCGCAAATGACTATCTCCTTTATTGAATCTGCCAACATGCTTTTTGATGATTCAGTTATCAGTGATTTGCTTGAGGCAGGCGAAATTATATTTGATAAAAAAACCACGCAAGCATTAAAGGAATTAGAACACGCTATTGATGCAGTTGATGAATTTCATCCAGAGGAACAAATTATTGACTCCCCTGAGATGGAGGTGGTGCGGCAGAAAGCTGCGCGTGCATTGGAGTTGGTGAAAGTCAGTGATGGAAGTGAAGGTACGGTAGAAATTATTGGGTAGTTCGCCGCGCTGCACTTTTTAATTGTCTCACGTGCTTCGCACTTCGGGACAGGGCTGGGCCGAACCAACCTTTAGAAGGGGCGGGTGAACCGAGGGTGGAGTTGGCAGTGGCGCCAGCTATTGTCATTGGTGGTGGCGAGATTATCGGTGGTGTTCTGGGGGCTATTCTTGGACTGGCAGGTGGAGCCGCACTTACTCATGATGAACCTGAATTGCCAGAGGAAAGTGAGCCTGAAGAGGATAATATAGATGACCAATCCCCTAAAACTAAATATGGTGGTCAAACACCGGATAATAAAAAGGAGGATTTTGTTAAATTGAAAGGTAAGGGACGAAAAGGAAAGCGCTTGAAAAGTAAGCAGGATGGGGCTATCTGGGAAGAAGATAAAGACGGACATGGTGGCAGTCGCTGGAAGCGATGGCCAAATGAGAAAGCATGGGAGAATGATCGGGGGCGGGAATCCGTTCGTCCGGATGGGAGTGTACGCTAATGGATACAAAAACATTTTACCAGATATACGATATGATTATGGCCCACTGGCCGGAATCTATTGATGTCAAAGACAAAACCTTTTTTACTACGGGTGGAGTGCGTGTTCCCAATTTAATTGCGATGTATGATGAAGTGTCTACTGCAGTAGAAGATGGTTTGCCAGAATATACCGAAGAAACCGAAGAATATATTGAATGGGCAGGGCATATCGATTGGGAAATATCTGTTTTACTTCATTTAGCTGCTAAAACATCAGATGTTATCTACCCCCATCAACTTAACCGTAAAGATGTGTTAGCGAGTTGTTTAAAAAATGAATATTTTATAGATGACTGGGCAGAGTAACTTGCCGCGCTGCACCTTCTAATTGTCCCATGTGCTTCGCACTTCGGGACGGGGCTGGGCCAAACCAACTTTAGAAGGGGCGGGTGAACCACAGGTGGAGCTGGTGTCATTATCTGATGATGAGGTGGCGGCGGCGGTCGGTGTGGATATACCCACGGAGGAAGAATTACAGGCGGAGTATGAACGTCTGCGGGAGATTGATCCTCCGGCAGAAGAGCTCTACCCGGAATTATGGCTGATTCCTATCCTGAAGTTGCGCGGTGCTGCCGCCAGAATTTTCTCCCGCACCGAAGAAAAGCGTGAAAATCTCCTCAAACAACTAGTCTCCGAAGAGGAGGTGGTAACACCTTCATTCAATAATCCGGAATCATTTAGGGGGGTAGACCCTAAGAAAGTAGAAAAATTAGCAGATAAAGCGTTGCGGGATAATGGCTGGACAAAAGGGTCACTAAAACGTGGTGATGGTGTGCGCTATTACGATGGTAAAGGCGGTAGTTTTGAGATAAATAAAGGGTATGAAGGTGGTAAAAGGTTACATCGTGGCCCGTATATTAAAATTACTATAGGAAGCGAAAAAGTACGTATTCCTTTATTGGGAAATCCAGATTTGTAGGAGAAGAAAATGGGTAACAAAATATTAAGGTTCAAGAATTTTGTACAAGAGGCAATATTTGTATCATCAAGAGAAGAAAGTGGACTTTGGGAGGTGTTAGCTGATGTTATAGATGACATGCATGTTTCCCCCAATGAAGCATTCGAATTACTTAAAGGTGAGATGGATTATCTTCAGGGGCAGGATGATATTTTTCTGATTTATTCCACGAAACTTTACGATACTAATACGTCCAGAGTGCTGGATAAAAAGGAGCTACTTAACCTCACATTAGAAGATGTAGAGTTTAAAGAGGAAGGTCCTTTTTATTATTTTTCATCTGTACCTGAAATTTAATCTACTGTAGTTCGCTGCGCTGCATCTTCTAATTGTCCCACGTGCTTCGCACTTCGGGACGGGGCTGGGCCGAACCAACCTTAGAAGGGGCGGGTGAGCCGAGGGTGGAGCTGGCGGTGGCGCCGGTTGCTGTTTATGAAGCTCTTGTGATCATCGGCAATATAATTGATAAAGCGAATCGTTTGCGTAATGCTGCAGCAGGTGTGGCGGCGGGTGGTGCTGTTGGCGCATTGTTGAATGAAGACAATGCGGATGATGTAGAGGAAGAGCAAAATCCGGCAGAGGAAGATGCGCCGGATACAGACACTCCTGCACCTGATAATGATCCGGAGGGTGAAGGGCCTGAGGAAGAGAGTACGCCTCTGGATGTTCTCAAGCCAGAGGGAGAGCTCTTCGGTGAACCGGGGAGGCGTCCAGAGGTCCGTACTAAAAAGGGTGGTAAAAAGGCAGCAAAAGAGCTGTTTGACAGGTTAACAAAAAATGGTACACCTGATCAGAGGAGTAATTATCCTGGGATTGGCCGGAAATTAGAAAATGATGACTGGATAGGATACAGAGAAGGGTCAAAGAGTGGACCTCCATCTATTGATCTAGATGTTAAGGGAGTTCCATTTAATAAAATTAAATTTTTGGAATAGGAGAGTTTCAGATGAAAAAGGAACAGGAATATCAGTATAAAGCCGCTGCGGGGATAATTATTGATGCCTTGATAGATGCTGGTTTGTTAAAAGAAGAAGATGGTGAAAGGGCACTTGATATAGTGACTGAGGAACTGGTTGTCAGAAAAGTTATTAGAAAGCTTTAAAAATACTCAATAGCATACTCTCTAATTGTCCCACGTGCTTCGCACTTCGGGACGGGGCTGGGCCGAACCAACCTTAGAAGGAGCGGGTGAACCGAGGGTGGAGCTGGCGGTGGCGCCAGCTATTGTCATTGGTGGTGGCGAGATTATCGGTGGTGTTCTGGGGGCTATTCTTGGACTGGCAGGTGGGGCCGCACTTACTCATGATGAATTTAGCGCATTTTGCAGTTTGTAATATATTACTCCCTCTTCCACTGCCCGTTAGGTTATTACATTAGGCAGCAGAAGAGGGGGGCTATAATTCTAGCTGGCAGCTTTGCTTTGTCTTTCGGCCTTTTTACGATCGTTTGCATCCAGCAATTTTTTGCGTAAGCGTAAGCTTTTTGGTGTTACCTCTACTAGTTCGTCATCACTAATATAAGACATCATTTCTTCTAGTGACATAATTCTAGGTGGGATAAGGCGTACAGCCTCATCTGATCCTGATGCACGCATATTAGTTAGTTGTTTTCCTTTTAGGATATTTATTTCTAACTCATTATCGCGGCTGTTTTCACCAACAACCATGCCAACATATACCTTTTCTTGAGGTTTAATAAACATGGTTCCACGGTCTTGAAGGTTAAATATAGCGTAAGCTACGGCTTCACCTTGTCCGTTAGAGATCAGCGCGCCGTTACGTCGTGCAAGAATAGGTCCTCTATGTGGTTCATGGCTATGATATAGGCGGTTCATTACACCGGTGCCCCGTGTGTCAGTTAAAAACTCACTTTGGTAACCAATCAGCCCTCTAGAAGGTGCATAGAAAATAATTCTTGTTTTTCCTGCTCCAGAAGGGCGCATATCAGATAGGTGACCTTTGCGTGCAGTGATTTTTTCTACTACTGTACCGCTATACTCGTCATCTACATCAACCATAACTTCTTCAATTGGTTCTAGAGTTTCGCCGGTTTCAGGATCCTTGCGTAATAATACGCGTGGTCGGGCAACAGAAAGCTCGAATCCTTCGCGGCGCATGGTTTCGATTAATACGCCCAACTGTAGTTCGCCTCTTCCGCCTACTTCAAATGCATCTTTGCCGTCAGATTCTTTAACGGTTATAGCGACATTGGTTTCTGCTTCAGCAAGTAAGCGATCTCGTATCATACGGGAGGTTACTTTACTTCCTTCTGTTCCGGCAAAAGGAGAATCATTCACGCTAATGGTGATAGACATGGTTGGCGGATCAATCGGTGTAGATGGAAGTGCTTCTGTTATCACTTTGTCACCAATAGTATCTGCAACTGATGCAATAGCCATTCCGGCGATAGATATAATATCCCCTGCCTCAGCCTCTTCAACGGGAACACGTTGGATGCCAGCAAAAGATTGCAGCTTGGTTAAGCGCCCAAGTTCTACAATATCTCCTTGTAAATTGATGGCGTGTACTGGCATATTAATTTTAGCTCGTCCACTATGAACTCGTCCAGTAAGTACGCGACCAAGATAAGGGTCAGCCTCAAGCAGGGTCACGAGCATTGAAAAAGGAGCTTCTTTATTTACTTGCGGTGGTGGAACATGGCGAAGTACTAGGTCTAACAAAGGAGATAAATTCTCGCGTGCTTGATCTAACTCAGTTGTACACCATCCATCACGTCCTGATGCGTATAACACTGGGAAGTCTAATTGTTCATCATTTGCATCAAGTGCAGCAAATAAATCAAATACTTCGTTTACAACTTCATCAGGTCGGCCGTCGGGGCGGTCGATTTTATTGATAACTACAATTGGCTTTAATCCTTGGCGCAGTGCTTTGCCTAATACAAACTTAGTTTGTGGCATTGGTCCTTCAGCGGCATCAGTAAGAAGAATCACGCCATCTGCCATAGATAACACGCGTTCAACTTCTCCGCCAAAGTCTGCATGGCCAGGGGTGTCGATAATATTAATACGGGTATCTTCCCAAACTACAGAGGTACATTTGGCTAGAATAGTGATGCCACGCTCTTTTTCTAGGTCATTACTGTCCATGATGCGTTCATCTACTGCTTGGTTGTCACGGAATGTTCCGCTTTGGCGCAGTAGGGAGTCGATAAGAGTGGTTTTACCATGATCTACGTGGGCGATAATGGCAATATTACGGATGTCAGTCGTCATAAGAATTTGTCTCGAAATAGGTTCTATTAGGCACAGAACGTTGCCTAGGTGCTGGCTTATAACTGTTTTCAGTTCAAATTGCAATCATTCTAAATATGTGTTAAAGTTTTCACCCTAGTAGTACAGGAATAAGTAGCTATTGGTATTTATTAAATCAACTGGAGAACACAGAATGAAAAAGTTATTAATGGCATGCACTTTAATGGTTGTGATGCTTGTAAGTGGCGGTGCACAAGCGTGCCCTAAGGGAGATCATGCTGAAGGTAAGGGCTATAAATGTCCATTTGGTGAGGAAATAAAGCAATTGCCAGAAGATAAACAGGACTTATTCCGTGAGGCAATGGGTAATGTACAAGAAGCAAAAGCTGAAGCAAGCGCAAAAAAGAAAGCTCTTCATGAAGAGTTGCAAGCAATTTTAACAGCAAAAACATTTGATGAATCTGCTTTCCGTGCCAAAAAGGAAGAAATGATTGCGGTGAAAGCAAAAATGCACGCTGCAAAATTGGATATAGTAGTTTCTCTTGCAAAGCAGTTGAATGTGCAGGAAAGAGAAGTGCTTGCAAAAATTATAAAGTCTAAAAATTGCGATAAAAAGAAAGACTGTAAGAAAAAGTGCAAATGCGAAAAATGTAAAGATTGCAAAGAATGTAAAGAAGGAAAATGCAAAGATTGCAAAAAATGTAAAGATTGTAAGAAAAAATGCCCACATAGTGGCAAGTCAGAAGGTAAAGAAGACGCTGGTAAGTAGTAATATTATTACTTAATTAAGTGATAAAAAGCTCCAGAGGTTAGTTCCTTTGGGGCTTTTTTATTAAGGCTGTTACTTTCCCTCACCTTTGAATAATCACTCCTCAACGTTCTGTATAGCAATCACCTTGGGATTGTGGGTTAGCTTTGCGCAGAGGGGTAATCTGTGATTAAACCAACAGTGAAATATTTAAAGAGGCGTTATGGTTGATAAAATGACAGAAGAAAGAACAACAGAATCCCCGCAGAAATGGTGGGCAAGTGGCGGGGATATTCCCACCATCAACGAAGTTGTCGAACGCCTGCGCGCTGAAGGTAATCTGGATGAAGAAAAGTGGAAAAAGGTACAATATCCTAATAACACTTTGGCAATGCTTCTTTTTATAACATTTGGTGCATTAGGTGTAGGAACCCTTATTCTTTTTCAGAGCAAAGGAATTGCTATCCTATTTTTAATCATTGCAATCGTATTACTGCTTGCGAAATATAGAAGCATTTCTCCACACCAATACTACCTCTATAACTTTAGAATCGTAGTGCACGGTGAAGTGAAGTATATTCAATATATCACTATTCCCCTCATAATTTCTTTAAAAATTATATTTGTTTTCAAACCAGAAAGTGGGCATTTGATACAGAATCAAGCTTTTTTAATTCCATCATTCTTTTACTGGGGAAAGTATCAGAAGAAAAAGAGTATTAGAGTAATCTATTGCCCCATTAATCCCCCAAATAATGGTATTTATACAAATTCCAGTAAAAAGAAATTTTCTTTAAAAATAGAAGAGGCGTAAGCTATGAGTGAAGTTTTTGGCTACTACAATTTAGAAGAACAGGTACCTACATGACCAAACTTTCTCTCTATCTTCTTATTCTATTAATAGTAGTTATTCTGGATATTGTCGTCTTCCAGAGTGGTGTCATTATTCTTATCGCCGGCCTTCTTCTGGCCTCACTAATCATCACAGCGGTGATTATGAAATCCAGTGAAAGCGAGCAAAACCGACGTAAGGAGATTATCGACAATGGTATCGAGACTGATGGGGTGGTGACGGAGGTTCATTATTTAGCAACATATCAGTCTCATATTTTTTATGATTTTACTGACCATAATGGAAAAAAATATGAGATTTCTGAAAGAATAGGTTGGGAAAGTTGGAAATATAAGAAAGGCCAAAGAGTTCCCGTGTTCTATGAAAAAAATAATCCTCAAAATTGTACAATAATAACAGGGAAGGAGAAATAACTATGGCGACAACATTTCGATATTATACAGTGGATAACATGCCACAAGTACTCAATGGTTTTGGTTTTGCAGGAGTTGGAGCCGCTGTCAACGCTTTTGAGACTGCTATGTTTGAGTATTTAGATTCACAAAAGAGCCTTAGTTTAGCCAGCACAGCACTGAAATACATCCTCAAAACTAGCCAAGGTTCCAGTGCTACGATGGAAACAGTAAAGGTTCTTTTCAATGAAGATGAAACGTTTAGTATTGAAGGCTATCAGAATGGAGCTAAGTTTGGATTAGCGCAACTCGTTTCGGTAGAATTGGCCGGATTTCTATTTGGATTAGCTGGCAATCCCATTACTATTATGGGAGCTGTTGGAGCGGCTGGCCTAACATCTCTAACACTGTCCGGTCTCGAAGGGGTGATTGACTGGACGAATGGGTTGGGGTTATCTGCCAACCTAGAATTCTTTGATCAGAACGGTGATTTACAGTCAGGATTTTTCTATCCTAATGGCCTTGATGGCACCTCACAGGAGCATGAAAATGCTGTCCGTAATTTTATTGTACAAGCGCAAGGTGAAATCATAGACGGCGGTACTATTGAGATAGAAACTTCCCTTATTGACTTCCAGCTCGGTAAATCCTACACCCTCCACAATTTCAGCGATTATTTCGCGACGATGTTGGAAAGGTCTTCAGCGGCAGATGAGCTTTCTTTTTTAACTGCTGGCGATGGCAAAAACCTAAACAGTCACGTTTATAAGGGCGCTAGCGATCACTATTTCTTCTTTGAAGATAATGATGTCTCAATTGATATTCCCGTTATTATCAATGGGGTAGAAACTATTATAACGGTTAATGATGTGTATTTTAATGGTGCCAAAGTGATGGGTGCCGAGACCATTATTGATACGCAGCCGGACGTAATATTTGGTGATTATGGCCATACCTCACTCACTGGCAGTGGTGAGGAAGACCTTATA
>Ga0316204_10001952_pt1 | contig 50903 bp, 53 predicted proteins | sample 6monrhotite_MG_2_FD_205661 | JGI IMG/M metagenome (GOLD analysis project Ga0316204, IMG submission 205661) | Microbial mat bacterial communities from mineral coupon in-situ incubated in ocean water Damariscotta River, Maine, United States -... | ecosystem: Environmental > Aquatic > Marine >... | reverse complement strand
TTTCTTGGCTGGCTCGACAAAACACTGGAGAAACTCTGATGCATCCGGCCCCTTCTGTTATCTTTTTCTCCACCTTCTCCGGCCTTGGCTTTGGCCTGCTGTTCTGGCTTGGCCTTGGCATACCGGGCGTCACTGGCTTCTCTGCCTTTGCCTTTTTCACCATCGCTTATCTGCTGGCGGTGGGCGGGCTGATCTCCTCGACCTTTCACCTTGGCCATCCTGAACGGGCGCTCAAAGCCTTCACCCAATGGCGCAGCAGCTGGCTCAGCCGTGAAGGCTGGTGCGCGGTTCTGGCACTGGTCATTCTGGCGGTCTATGGCATCGGCCTCGTGTTCTTTGACAGCCGCTGGACCATTCTGGGCCTGATCGGCGCCTTGTTTGCCCTGGGCACAGTGTTCACAACCTCGATGATCTATGCCCAGCTCAAGACAGTGCCGCGCTGGAATATGCCGCTGACCCCGGCCAATTTCCTGTCGCTCAGCATCGCTGGCGGCGCCCTTTTGGCGGGACAGGTCACTTGGGCGATTGGCCTGCTGATTGTCTCGGGGATAATTCAGGCCGCAACATGGGTGATGGGCGACAAGGCCTTTGGAAACTCTGGCAGTGATCTGGCCAGCGCAACCCAATTGGGCCACATTGGCACCCCCCGCGCGTTTGAGCCGCCCCACACCGGCACCAACTATTTGCTACGGGAATTTGTGCATGTGATCGGACGCAAACACGCCCAAAAACTGCGCCTGATCGCCATTTCTCTGATGGCGGTGTTGCCGGTGGTCCTGCTGTTGTTACCGTTCAATCACCTGTTGGCCGTTGTCGCGGTGCTGGCCCATGTGGCGGGTGTCCTGGCGGCGCGTTGGTTGTTCTTTGCCGAGGCTGAACATGTGGTTGGTCTTTACTACGGCAAACGTTGATCGAGATGGAGTTGATCCTGCGTCCGGCCCGCCCCGATGAGGCAGCGGCGCTAACCGATCTGGTGATGCGTTCCAAGCAATCCAACGGCTATGATGACGCCTTTATGGCGGCCTGTGCGGATGAGTTGCGCGTGACGCCCGCACGGATCGCCGCAGGCAATTTCTGGGTGGCGGTGGCACAGGGCGCGCTGCGCGGCTGCGTCACGCTCGATCCAGACAGGGCCACGGGCCAAGGCACAATATCGACTTTCTTTATTGATCCCGATGCCAAACGGCAGGGCGTTGGCCGCGCCCTTTGGGGCGAAGTCCAAGCCGCCGCGAGGTCGCAGGGAATGTCCCTGCTCAAGCTGGACGCCGATCCGGCAGCGGTGTCGTTTTACCAAGCGATGGGATTCGAAACTGTCCGCGAGGTGCCATCAGGATCCATTCCCGGACGAGTTCTGCCGCAAATGGAATTGACGCTGCCACCGGAAGCGTAGGGCGGGGTTCACCCCCGCCACCACGACAAATCACGACATCGGCAAACGCACCTCAACCACACGCGCCATAATCGATGCGCCAACGGGCAAGATTGAGGTATCCAGAACATATTCAGGATTGTGCAGCGGCGCAGTGCCGCCATGTCCAACCGTGCAATAAGCGCCCGGCACCACACGCAGCATATCGGCAAAATCCTCTGACCCAGTGACAGGCGGAGCATGAGGATCAAGGTTCTCAACCCCGACAATATCACCCGCCGCCTGCATATAGACATCCGACAGTTCATCATCGTTGATCAAAACGTCGAACACGGACCGCAGATCAAGCGTGATCTCGACCCCATGTGCGATTGCAAAGCCGTCACAAAGGGCCTGCATCCGCTGCGCGGCCAGTTCATACATCTCATCCGCGAAATAGCGCACCGTGCCCGCCAATGTCGCGGTCTCTGGCACCACATTATAAGCCGATCCCGAATGGATCTGAGTGATCGACATTACCAGAACCTCTTGGGCGGGGATGTTGCGGCTGAGGATGGTTTGCATCTCGCTGGCCAGTGACGCGGCAATGATCAAGGCGTCGCGAGAATCGCTCGGCTTGGCGGCATGGCTGCCTTTGCCTTTGATATGGATGTCAAAGAACGCCGCCCCTGCCATTGCCTGCCCCTTGCAAATCCCCACCTTGCCGGGCTTGCCATTGGGATGGTTGTGCATCCCGAAAATCTCATCACAGGGAAATTGTTCAAACAAGCCATCCGCCAGCATCTGTTTGGCCCCGCCAAGCCCCTCTTCGGCAGGCTGAAACACCACCACCGCAGTGCCGTCAAAATCCCGCGTTGCGGCCAGATGCTTGGCTGCGCCCAGCAGCATCGTGGTGTGGCTGTCATGACCACATGCATGCATCACACCGTCGTTCTTTGACGCGTAAGGCAGGCCCGTGGCCTCATGGATCGGCAGCGCATCCATATCGGCCCGCAGACCCACACGGCGATTGCCCTGCCCCTTGCCACGAATGATCCCGACAACACCGGTCTTGCCCAAACCCTCATGCACCTCGTCCACACCATAACTGCGCAGCTTTTCCGCAACGATGCCGCTGGTGCGCACTTCGGTAAAGCCGATCTCGGGATGCGCATGAAGATCACGGAAAATGTCCTCCAGCTCGGGGACGCTGTCGGCGATTGTGGGCAAGATATTCATGAAAAAGGCTCCGGGTTGTTTTTTGCGCATGGTGGGACGAAGCCCAGCAAACCGCAACCCGGAACCGTAGGGCGGGGATTACCCCGCCAATATGCCTGAATCAGTTGGTCAAACCGGCATGACGCATCGCGTCATCAACCATCACTTTGGTCTCGTCCGACAGGGCAGTCAGGGGCAGTCGCACCTCATCAGAACACAGATCAAGCTTGGACATGGCGTATTTCACACCCACCAAACCCGGCTCGGTAAAGATGGCTTTGTGCAGCGGCATCAGACGGTCCTGAATATCAAGCGCGGCGCGATAATCGCCAGCGGCGCAAGCCGCCTGCATCTTGGCCAGCATCGCGGGGGCCACATTGGCCGTAACCGAAATGCAGCCGGTGCCACCTTGCGCGTTAAACCCATGCGCGGTCGCATCTTCACCCGACAACTGCACAAAGTCCGGGCCACATGTCATCCGCTGATCGCAGACGCGCGCCAGATCACCGGTGGCGTCTTTTACGCCCACAATGCGCGGCAGCTTGGCCAGTTCACCCATCGTTGCTGGCGTCATATCCACAACGGACCGGCCAGGAATATTGTAGATGATCACAGGCAGGTTGCAGCAATCATGCACAGCGGTGAAATGCGCGATCAAGCCGCGCTGGGTTGGCTTGTTGTAATAGGGCGTCACCACCAAAACCGCATCGGCGCCAACAGATTCGGCGTGACGGGCCAAACGAATGCTTTCCGTCGTGTTGTTGGACCCAGCACCTGCAATGACCGGAACCCGGCCAGCAGCGGCTTTGACCACCTCTTCCACGACAGTCTCATGCTCGCGGTGGGTCAGGGTCGGCGATTCGCCTGTTGTCCCAACCGGCACAAGGCCATCACTGCCTTCGCCGATGTGCCACTCCACAAGTTTCTTCAAGGTCTCCAGATCCAGCTCGCCGTTGCGAAACGGCGTGACGAGGGCAGGCATAGAACCTGTAAACATGTGCACGCTCCTTTGTTGTGCTGGTCGGCAGAATTGCCGAACTTCTGAATGACCATTGGCGCGGGTGTGATTTGATTACGGTGCGCTACGGTATATGTTTCAAGGCTCTAGCCTCTGACCCATGGGAAATGCAAGCAATGACACGCATTCTGACGCTCTTCGCGCTTGTTTTTATGCTTGCTGTGCCCGCTTTGGCCGAACGGCCCCGCCCCTTGGCCAAAGCGTTGGAGGCGATGCGCAGCGGAAATTGGGACAACGCCAGCCGGATCGCGGCCCGTGATGGGCAGATAGCCGCCGATATTGTCACATGGCATCACCTGCGTGCCGGGCGCGGCAGCTACGCCGAGATTGCCGCGTTTCTCAGTCGCCGAAACAACTGGCCCGGAGAGGCATATCTGCGCAAACAATCCGAAACCGTGGTGATCGGGCAAGGCGACCCCAAAATCCTGCGGTTCTTCAAAGACCACCCGCCGCAAACCCCATTGGGTGTGCTGGCTTACGCCGCCGCGCTGAGCCGTGATGGTCAGAAAGACAAAGTGGATGATTTGGTGGTCCGCACATGGCGCAGCTTGGACATGGACCGGCCTGCGCAAATCCTGTTTCTCGCCGATCATGCCGCCTTGCTCAAACCTCATCACGCCGCCCGGTTGGAGGCCCTGTTGTGGAAGCGCAAACATGACGCCGCACGCCGGATGTTTGATCTGGTCAGCACCGATTTGGTTGCCCTCGCCGAAACCCGCATCGCGCTGCAACGCCTGTCGCGTGAGGTGAACACGCTGATCGAGGCCTTGCCACCCCAGCACGCCAATGACCCGGGGTTGCAGCACGACCGTTTCGAATGGCGCATTCGCAAGGGCCTCGGTGGATCGGCAAAAGAACTGCTCCTTGCGCAATCGACCAGTGCCAAAGCCTTGGGGAAACCCTCCGCATGGAGCAATCGTCGCCGTGCCCTCGCCCGGTCCGAGATGCGCGCAGGCAATGGCAAGCGGGCCTATCAATTGGCATCGCAACATTTCCTGATCGAAGGGTCCGACTATGCCGATCTTGAATGGTTGTCGGGCTATCTGGCGTTGCGGTTCCTCAAAGACCCCGCAGCGGCACACCAGCATTTCCTCAACCACGATAGCGTGGTGCAATCGCCGATTTCACAAGGCCGTGCCGGATACTGGCAGGGCCGGGCGCTTGAGGCGATGGGCGACAAAGACGGCGCTCAAAGAGCCTATGCCGAGGGCGCGAAGTTCCAGACATCGTTTTACGGGCTGTTGGCCGCAGAGCGGGGCGGATTGCCGTTTGACGCCCGCCTTTCTGGCGCAGAAATACCGCCGGATTGGCGAGCGGCAACTTTTGTCAGTGACCCGCGGTTCGAGGCAGGCATCTTGCTGCAAGCCTCGGGCGAGCTCTCGCTTGCCGAACGGTTCTGGTTGCATCTGGCAGATGGGTTGGATGAAACCGGGTTGGCGCAGTTGGGGCAAGCCGCCATTGATTTGGACCAACCGCACCTTGCCGTCATGATTGGCAAGCGGGCGGCGCGGCGCGGGCTGACCATCGCCGCCCCCTATTATCCGCTGCATCCCCTGTTGGAGCTTGACCTGCCAATGGCGCCCGAGATGAACCTCGCCATCGCCCGGCGCGAAAGTGAATTTGATGCCGTGGTCGTCAGCCACGCGGGCGCACGCGGCTTGATGCAACTGATGCCAGCCACTGCCCGCGATGTGGCCGCTGATCTGGGGATTTCCGGCCTGCACACCACCGACAGACTGACCGCTGATCCGGACCACAACGCACAGCTGGGCGCGACCTATCTGTCGCAGATGGCCGGGCGGTTTGATGGCAATGTCTCCATGGTTGCTGCGGCATACAACGCCGGACCCAGCAGGCCTGATCGCTGGATGGCCACCTACGGCGATCCGCGCAAAGGTCAGATTGATATCGCCGATTGGGTCGAAATGATCCCGTTCCGTGAAACGCAAAACTACGTCATGCGGGTCACGGAAAGCCTGCCGATCTATCGCGCGAGACTGGGCAAAGATCCGTTGCCGATCCCGTTTTCTGAGGAACTAGTGGGCCGCAGCCTTTTGCCGTTCGCGCCAAAAGGTGAATAGCCCTGCCGCCACGATCAATCCTACCCCGATGGCGACATTGCTGCGGATGGTTTCTCCAAAAAAGCTGATCCCGATCAAGGCCGCAAAGACCAGTTGCAGATAGGCAAAGGGCTGCACCGCGCTGGCCTCTGCAACCTCGTAACAGCGGATCAACAACCAATGACCAGTGACGCCTGTTACGCATAGACATCCCATGAACATCCAGTCTGTTGCGGCCATCGGCTCCCAAAACCATACGCCAGCGAATGTCATGGCGATTGCACCGGTCACCCCTGTCCAAAAGAAGCTGGTGGCGGTGCTGTCGCGCCGCGCCACGTAGCGGGTGAGCAATCCGTAAACGGCGAACATCGTTGCAGACAACAACGGGATCACCGCCGCCGGATCAAAGACCGACATGCCCGGCTGCAAGATGATCAACACCCCAATGAACCCTACCCCAATCGCCGCCCAACGTTGCCAGCCGACCCGTTCGCCCAGCACCGGACCAGAGAGCGCGGCAACCAACAGTGGATAGCAGGTGAAAACCGCATGGCTTTCTACCAAACCAAGAATGGTAAACGCTGCCACCATAACACAAATTTCCGCCGCAAGCAGAACGCCGCGTAGGGTTTGCAGCAACGGCTGCCGGGTGCGCGCCGCGGCCCGCATGCCCCCCGGATTGCGCCGAGCGATCGCAATCACAAAGGCCGCAAAGAACCAATAGCGGATCATCACCACCATCAGAACATTGTATTCACCCGCCAAATGCTGTGACAGACCGTCCTGCACCGCGAACACAAAAGTGGTGGCCACCATCAAGGCAATGCCCAGCGGAATGTTGTTGGATTGGCTCATTACGATTGTATCTTTGCGCGGGTCATATGCCGCTTGCGCCCGTACCCCGAAACCCGCTCCACTTCAAAACCTGCCGCGCTCAACCCGCGCCGCACAAAGCCTGCGGCGGTATAGGTTGCAGCCGTTCCATACGCTTGCGTATGCATGCCCACCGCCATCATCAATTCTGCCGACCAGAGCTCAGGATTCTTGGCCGGTGAGAACCCGTCAAGGAACCACGCATCGGCCATCCCATCCCAGCGCGGAAGTGTTTCCCGGGCGTCCCCAACGATCACTTCTGCCCGCACGCCCGGCAGGTCAATCACACCGCCCTGCCCCGTCCACGCCTTGGTTAGCAGGTCACGTTTGCCGCCAAATTCGGGAAAGACCGCATGGGCCCGCGCCATATCTTCCGGCGACATCGGATACGCTTCAAAACTGGTAAAACAAAGCTGCCCCGCCACGCCGCTGGCTGCGAAGGCATCCCATGCCACCAGAAGGTTCAAACCTGTACCAAAGCCAAGCTCGGCAATCTGGAAGCCATCCACAAACCGTTCCGGCAGGTCATTGCCCGCCAGAAACACATGCTCTGTCTCGGCCACGCCATTCTCAAGGCTAAAGAACGGATCATCAAAGCGGGTCGAAACCGGCACCTCACCATCGCGCCAAAGGATCTGATCTGTCTGGTTCTGCACGGCGACACCAAGTAAAGGAGGGACAACGCGCCGACACTGCGCAAAGGAACGGAGCTTGGCAATGGTTGAAATCACAGTGCGCGGAGCAGGGATTTTTGGCCTCTCGGTGGCCTGGGCCTGCGTACAGCGCGGCGCCAAGGTCTGTGTGGTTGATCCAAGCGGCCCCGCGGCCGGCAGCAGTGGCGGATTGGTCGGCGCATTGGCCCCGCATGTGCCCGAAAACTGGAACCCAAAGAAAGCGTTCCAATTGGACAGCCTTCTGATGGCCGAAGGCTTTTGGTCGGAGGTTGAGGCCGCAGGTGGCGGATCGGCAGGTTACGCCCGCAATGGCCGTTTGCAGCCGATCAACGATGACGCCGCTCTGGCTTTGGCGCAGCGGCGCGTCGAAACAGCCAAGGTTCTTTGGCAAGACAACGCCATCTGGGAGGTCATTGCAGCCAGCGATACCGAATGGGCGCCAACAACCCCGTCCGGCCTATTGATCCGCGACACGCTCAGCGCTTTGGCGCATCCTCGCAAGACTTGCGATGCCTTGGTGAAAGCACTCACCGCCAAGGGGGCCGAGATCACCACCAATGCGCCTGATCGCGGGCAGGTGCTATGGGCCACCGGGGTGGCGGGCTTGCTTGAGATGACCTCGAACCACCACCGCAGTGTTGGCAATGGCGTCAAGGGTCAGGCGGCATTGCTGCGCTATGATGCGCGGGGTTTGCCGCAGCTTTTTGCAGGCGGTGTGCATGTGATCCCGCACTATGATGGCACCGTCGCAATCGGCTCCACCTCCGAGCGGGAGTATGACACGCCCGATCAGACCGATGCGCAGCTGGATGTCGTGATTGATGCGGCGCGGGCGGCTGTCCCTGCATTACATCATGCCCCGGTGCTGGAACGTTGGGCGGGTGTCCGCCCCCGCGCCCGCAGCCGCGCACCGATGCTGGGCGCCTGGCCCGACCGGCCCGGTCATTTTATCGCCAATGGTGGTTTCAAAATCGGCTTTGGCATGGCCCCAAAGGTGGCACAGGTTATGGCCGATTTCATGTTGGAGGGGCGTGACACCATCCCGGACGGCTTCCGCGTTGAGGATAACCTTTAAGGCACTATGCTCGGGCCTGCATACATTGCCGTCCATCCGGCCCACGCACCCAGAGATCGCGCCCCATGCGGCAAAACTCAGCCGTTTCGAAATGCATCAGCGGGGCGGTTGCCCGGAACTGAAACGTGGTCAGCGGGCCAAGCTCGGCCTCTGCCAGTAACATCAGCTTTTGCGCCAAAAGCGGGCCGTGTACGACCAATCCGTCATAGCCTTCGATCTCGCGGGCATAGTCCAGATCATAGTGTATGCGGTGCCCGTTGAACGTCAGCGCCGAATAGCGAAAAAGCAGAGTGGAGGAAAAGGATGCCGCGACTCGGCTTTCCTCATCCATCCGGGCGACAGGCGGCACAGGTTTGATCGCATCCGGCGCCGGATCTTCGCGAAACACAAGATCCTGCCATTCGGTGAGGCACAACACCCCGTTTTGGTGGATGTCATGGCGCATCGTCACAAAGGCCAACGACCCTGTGCGCCCCTCCTTGTGGGCCGCGCTTTCGCAGTGTGATGTTTTGATTGCCTCAACACCTGTGCGCAGCGGGGTGTGAAACTGCAACCGTCCCCCGGCCCACATCCGCCGCGGCAATCCCATATCGGGGATCAATCCGCCCACTTGCGGATGGCCATCCCGGCCAAGCCCGTCAGGCGGCTGCGGATCCCAAAAGTAGAGCTGGTGAAAGAACGGCGGCAATGCATCGCCTGCACTGATGGTCGGCCTTTGCCCTAGTGCCACCTGCATCGCGGCCGCGCGGGCGCTGTCCATCACATCGCTTTGACTTGTTTGTTTTGGCTGTGCAGGGTTCATGAGATCGGTCTAGCGAAGGAAACCCCATGCCGCAATCTGAACCCGCGTTTACCTTGGATGTTCTGGATCATCTGGTTTTGACAGTGGCCAGCATCCCCGCGACCGTTCGGTTTTATCAAGATGTGCTGGGCATGCGGTCTGAAAAATTTGAAACAGCCTCAGGCGAGATCCGCCAAGCGTTGAAGTTTGGCACATCGAAAATTAACCTGCATCAACACGGACAGGAATTTGAACCCAAGGCGCAATGCCCCACACCGGGCAGCGCCGATCTGTGCTTTCTCACCCAAACCCCGATCCAAGACTGGCAACGTCACCTGGCCGCTCAGGGCGTCACAATAGAAAGCGGCCCTGTCGAACGCACAGGTGCTACAGGGCCGCTTGTGTCGATCTACATCCGAGACCTCGATCAGAACCTGATCGAGATTTCGGTCCAGCAATCCTAGATCAATTCGCGCAGGCTTTGCATCAGGGCGGTCAAATCCTTGGCGTACATTTCTCCCACCAGATGACCATTTTCATCAAACGCCTCGAAAGAACTGGCGAGATGGATCTCCGGCCCTTGCAGGATCATCGGGCGAAACGGCACCATAAATCCGCGCAAGACCATCTGCGCCCGGACGCCGCCCGCACGGCCCGCCGCCGCAGACATGACCGCCACGGGTTTGCCGTTCCATGGGTTGCCCTCTGCCCGGCTGATCCAATCCAGCGCGTTTTTCAACACACCAGAGGGGCCAAAATTGTATTCCGGCGTAGAGAGGATCACCGCATCCGCCGCAGCGATCTGTTCGGCAACCTTTTGCACGGCGGTAGGCACGCCTGTGCTGGCCTCATCATCCCCGTCATACAGCGGGAAATTGATGTCGGCCAATGCGAATTCGCTGTCACCAAACAGCCGTGCCGCTTCGGTCAGCAATTTGGTATTTGTCGCCTCTCGGCGCAAAGAGCCGGAGATGCCAAGCAACTTGGGGGAGGTCATATCAAACATTCCATTTTGTTTTCTCTGTCCCCTTTATCTCGTTCTTCCGCGCAAAAATGCAAGAAGCCCCCGCGTTATGCAGGGGCTTTGTGCGAATTTGCAGAGGTGAGTCCGATCAGGCGTTGGGCAAGATCACGATCTCAACCCGGCGGTTCTGCGCTTTGCCAGCCGGGGTCAGGTTGCTCGCAATCGGTTGGCTTTCACCCCGACCAAAGGCCTGTACACGGCCGGTTGGTACGCCATTGCCATAAAGCACATTGGCCACAGCATAGGCCCGACCTTCGGACAATTGTTGGTTATAGGCGGCATCGCCATCGCTGTCTGTGTGGCCGATGACCTGAACCGTTGAGTTGGGGTAGGACTGCAAACTGCCAGCCAGTTTGCGCAGATCGCCCATCAAAGCGGGCTGCAACGCCGTGCTGTCCACGGCAAATAGGATATCCTGCGGCAAGGTCACAATCAGACGGTCACCGGTGTTGGTGATCACCACGTCAGAGCCCATCTGCTGGCGCAACTCGGCCTCTTGTTTGTCCAAGGCATAGCCAACGCCTGCGCCCAATGCACCACCGATCAACGCACCCTTAAGGGCACCATCGCCGCGGTTGCCGTCACCTTTGGACAGCGCCCCCAAAAGCGCACCTGCACCCGCACCGATCAAAGCGCCGTTCTTTGTCTTTTGATTGGGATCACCGGGCTGCGCACCGAACCGGCCCGGATCAGTACATGCGGAAAGCGCCAATGCGCCGGCCAAAACGCTGGCCAATGTGAGCTTGGAAGAAATCATACTACTGCCTTCATGTTGCTGGCCCCGTTCGGGCAGGGCATCTTGATATGTGGCAATATATAACGGTGCTGAGCGGAAAAAAGTCAGGGGGAAAAATAAGTCGGCGCAAACCCGCGCATCGGCTCAGGCCTCTGCACGGGCGGCCTCGAACGCCAGCATCGCGCGTTTGACCGGCAAGCCCCAGTGATAACCGCCCAGCGCCCCGGATTTGCGCAATGCGCGATGACACGGGATCAGCCACGACACCGGATTGCGCCCCACCGCCGTACCCACCGCCCGGACCGCGCGCGGATTGCCGATGGTTTCGGCAATGTCGGAATAGGTTGTGACCTCACCAGACGGAATGCTCAGCAGCGCTTCCCAAACTTTGATCTGAAACGGCGCACCGATCAGAAACAAGGGCGCCTTGTCCAGCCCGCTGTCCTTTGCGCCAAAGGCCGTCAACACCCATGGACGCAGCATCATCGGATCTTCGACAAAGGTCGCATTGGGCCAGCGCGAGGTCAGATCCTGCATCACAACGTCTTCGCCCATCTCTGAGGCCAGGGCCAAACCGCAGATGCCCTTTTCGGTGCCCATCACCAGTGCCAGTCCAAAGGGGCTGTCAAACCAACCCCAATAGATCGTCAGCCCATCCCCCTTGCGGGCAAATTCACCGGGGCTCATCGATTCCCAACGCAGAAACAAATCATGCAAACGCCCCGTGCCGGACAGCCCTACCTCATGCGCTGCCTGTAATGTCGTGGCATTGCCGCGCAGCATCTCTTTGGCCTGCCCCAACATCAGATATTGCTGGTACCGCTTCGGCGACACGCCGACCCAGCGCGAGAATATCCGCTGAAAATGCGCGGGCGACATGCCCATCTTTTGCGCAAGCTGATCAAGCGGCATCATGTCTTCGGAGGCATCAATCAGGTCAATGGCGCGGCGCATCACCTGAAAATGATAGCCATCATCAGAGGCAGGTGTGGGAATGGGTGTGATCTGTGTCATGCGTCCAATCTAGGCAGACAGGCGGCGCCAAGCGACCCGAAACTTGCGCCTTCGCGATTGAAGCGCGGCCAAGACTTGCCCCCCGGCCCCATTCCGCGCATACCGATGCCATGGCAAAACAGCTTGATTATCATACCATCCGCGAGATTTTCACCCGCTTTCAGGAGGCAGACGCCGAACCAAAGGGCGAGTTAGATCATGTGAATGTCTACACCCTCGTCGTGGCGGTCGCATTGTCGGCACAAGCCACCGATGCAGGGGTTAACAAAGCCACTCGCGCCTTGTTTCAGATCGTGGATACCCCGCAAAAGATGTTGGATCTGGGGCTTGAGGGACTGACCGAACATATCAAGACCATTGGTCTGTTCCGCCAGAAAGCCAAGAACGTCATGAAACTCAGCCAGATTTTGGTGGATGATTATGGCGGCGAGGTGCCAAACAGCCGCGCAGCGCTGCAATCGCTGCCCGGTGTAGGCCGCAAGACCGCCAATGTGGTGCTCAACATGTGGTGGCAGCAACCGGCACAGGCCGTTGATACCCATATCTTCCGCGTGGGAAACCGCACTGGCATTGCGCCGGGCAAAACGGTAGACGCCGTCGAGCGTGCGATTGAAGACAACATTCCTGCTGATTTCCAGCTGCACGCGCATCACTGGCTCATCCTGCATGGCCGTTACCACTGCAAGGCCCGCAAACCGCAATGCCGCACCTGCATCATCCGTGACCTTTGCCAATTTGAGGACAAAACTGAATGAAGACCTACGAACTTGTTGGCATCGGGAATGCCGTTGTTGATGTGATCACCCAAACTGACGACAGCTTTCTGGGGCATATGGGCATCGAAAAAGGCATCATGCAGCTGATCGAACAGGAACGCGCCGAAGTTCTTTATGCCGCGATGAACGAACGTGTTCAGACACCCGGCGGCGCGGTTGCCAATACGATTGCGGGCGCAGGGGCGCTTGGCATGCAAACCGCCTTTATCGGGCGGGTGCGCGATGATGCGTTGGGTCATTTCTATGCCGATGCAATGACGGATCACGTCATTGATTTTGTGAACCCGCCTGTCGCGAATGGCGATACGCCAACTTCGCGTTGTATGATCTTTGTCACGCCTGATGGGGAACGGTCGCTGAACACCTACCTTGGCATTTCCACGGGCCTCAATTCAGGCGATGTGCCAACCGAAGTGTCGGGCAATGCCAAATTAATGTTCCTTGAAGGTTATCTGTTTGACCACGACGCGGGCAAAACCGCCTTCCGCGAGGCCGCACGTGCCACCAAAGCGGGCGGCGGCAAGGCAGGTATCGCGATATCTGATCCGTTTTGCGTGGAACGTCACCGTGATGATTTCCTGTCTCTGATCAAACATGATCTGGACTATGTGATCGGCAACGAGGCCGAGATGCAGTCGTTGTTCGAAACCGATGACACCGAATTGGCCCTGTCCAAAACCGCCGACATGTGCCCGATTGTAGTGTGCACCCGGTCCGGCGATGGCGTCAGCCTGATCCGCGATGGCCAACGGGTGGACGTGCCTGTGCAATCCGTGACCCCGGTAGACGCCACCGGCGCAGGTGATCAATTTGCCGCCGGTTTCCTGTTTGGCCTGTCGCGCGGCTGCGAGTTGGAAGTGTGCGGACGCATGGGCAATCTTTGCGCAGGCGAAGTGATCAGCCATATCGGCCCGCGCCCCCAGCAAGATATGCTTGCGGTCTTCCGCGCCGAAGGGTTGATCGGCGCATGATTAAGGACGGGCTGTACGATATTCCACGCGGCAAGATCGCGACAATTGCGACCCATCTGGAAATGCTGGCCCCTGCGCCGGCACGCCCTGTGCCAGCGCCCGAGGGCGTTTCTTTTGAGCAGATCAAACCTGATCTGGACCGATACCGTGATCTGTTCACCCGTGTTGGCAGCCTTGATTGGCTTTGGCACGGGCGGCTCAAGATGAATGAGGCCGATCTACAGGCGATCCTATCCGATCCAAAGGTCGCTATTTATACGCTCAGACTGGATGGTCAGGACGAGGCTCTGCTGGAGCTGGACTTTCGCCAAGACGGCGCATGTCAACTGGCCTATTTTGGACTGACCGCCAATCTCATCGGCAGCGGTGCAGGGCGGTTCATGATGAACCAAGCGATCTCGCTCGCTTGGGCGCAGGACATCACCCGCTTTCACGTCGACACCTGCACGATGGACAGCCCGCAAGCCCTGCCATTCTATATCCGCAGCGGATTTACCCCCTGCGCCCAACAGATCGAAGTGCGCGATGACCCCCGTTTGGACGGCATCCTGCCCCGCAGTGCTGCACCGCATGTTCCGATTTTTGACTAGTCCAGCGGACAACTTTCACCGCGAAAACACTGCTGGATCACCTTGATCTGATCCGGGCTCGGGTTGGGAAAAACAAAGCCGCTGCACGGATCGATTGACATCGTGTAGCGGCCATCCGCCTTTTCGACAAAGGCCAGCACGTCCATGCCATCCACAGCACCGCCGCACCAGGGGCCAAAGCAAAGCACCTCAAGCGTGATCTCGCGGTCAAAGTGATGGATGAACCCCGCCATCGACAAGGATTTGCCGGTGATCCGGGCCGGTATCTCAGTCTGTTTGGGCGGTGCGGGGTCTGTCATGCCTTTTGGCAATTCACCCTCATCAAAAGACAACTGCCCACGGACCACAACATAGGTCTGGGGCGCGGCGCTGGCAGCGTGGAACCCGCGCGCGACGGAAGGTTCAGCACAAGACAGCGCAAGCGCAGGCCAAGGGGCACAGATCGCGACGAGAAATGCCAGAATGCGGTTCACAGATGCGGCTCAAACTCAGCCAAAACTGTTTCGTAGACCGCACGTTTGAACGGCACGATTTGAGGCACCAGATCGGCAGTCGGCAACCAGCGCCATTTTGAGAACTCAGGATGTTCAGTTTTGATATTCACCTGATCATCTTGGCCCTCAAACCGCATCAGGAACCATTTCTGTTCCTGCCCCCGAAACCGACCTTTCCAGATCTGCGGAACAATGTCATGCGGCAGATCATAAGGCACCCAACCGGCGGTTTCAGCCACCACCTGCACCAGATCACGGGTCACGCCGGTTTCTTCTTCCAACTCTCGTAGTGCCGCGTCGCGGGGGTCTTCGCCCTTTTCCACACCGCCCTGCGGCATCTGCCAGGCGTCCTGATCGCGGTCTTTGCGCTGTCCAACAAAGGCGGCACCCTCCGCATTGATCAGCATCACGCCCACACAGGGGCGATAGGGCAGTTTGGCAATTTCATCGGGTGTCATTGCAGGGCTTTCTCCATCTCCGCGCGGTCCAGTGTTTCACCAAGCCGCGCCACGCTTTCATGCCGGATAACACGAAAACCAACGGCCAGAAAGGCAGGCTGCGCCATCAGGCTGGCATGGGTCCAAAGCCGCCCATGCCCGGCATCCTGCGCGGATTTCTCAAGCATCTGATACAGGCGCCGGAACAGTCCCCGGCCCTGCGCCTCGCCGCGCACAAAGGCCATATCGACGTATCCGTCGTTGCGCAGGGTCAAGAACGCAAGGGCGGTGCCGGCTTCCACGGCCATCCACACATCCTGCTGGGCCAACCGTTGCGCCCATTTCGCGCCGCTGTTTGGCGAGGATTGCCAAGCCGCCCGCTGTGCCTCGGTGTATTTGCTGACGCCTTTATGGATCGCATCAAACATCACTTCGCCCAATGCATCGGCATCCTGCCCCTGTGCAGGCCGTATTTTCAAATCTGTCATTCTGGCTTGCCCTTGATCCTTCCTTGGCGTCCAATCAGGAAGGTGACGCCGCGTTGCGCGTGACTTAGCGCATCACATCAGGTGTTGTCACCGGCAACCAGCGTCCTGCCAGAGAGGCCCGAACATGTCCAATTTCCCCCATATGCTTGCCCCGCTAGATCTGGGCTTTACCACGCTCAAAAATCGCGTCCTGATGGGTTCGATGCACACCGGTTTGGAAGAGACCAAAGACTGGAATCGCGTTGCCGAATTTTACGCGACCCGTGCGCGAGGCGATGTCGGCTTGATGGTCACAGGCGGGATTGGTCCCAACCCCGAAGGGTCCGTGGCGCATGGCGCGGCAATGATGGTCAGCCAGCAAGACGTGGACAACCACAGCATCGTCACCAGCCGCGTGCATGAGGCTGGCGGCAAGATTGCGATGCAGATCCTTCATGCAGGCCGATATGCGTTTTCGCCCGACTGCGTTGCCCCTTCTGCGATCAAATCGCCGATCTCGATGTTCGCCCCCAAAGAGCTGGATGCAGAAGGCATCGAAAAGCAGATCAGCGATATCGTCGCCTGTGCCGCCCGTGCCAAACAGGCCGGATATGACGGGGTCGAGATCATGGGCTCCGAAGGGTATTTCATCAATCAGTTCCTTGTCACACACACCAACAAGCGCACCGATGAATGGGGCGGCTCATACGAGAACCGCATGCGCCTGCCGATCGAGATCGTGCGACGGACCCGCGAGGCCGTGGGCGAGGACTTCATCCTGATCTACCGTCTGTCGATGATTGATCTGATCCCCAACGGCTCCACCTATGATGAAGTCGTGCAATTGGCACAGGAAATCGAAAAGGCCGGTGCCACGATCATCAACACCGGCATCGGCTGGCACGAGGCCCGCATTCCCACCATCGCAACATCCGTGCCGCGTGCGGCCTTTGCCTGGGTCACCAAGAAATTGATGGGCAAGGTCGGCATTCCGCTGATCACCTCCAACCGCATCAACACACCAGAGGTCGCCGAAGAGGTGCTGGCCGATGGCTGCGCCGATATGGTGTCGCTGGCGCGGCCCATGCTTGCCGACCCTGACTTTGTCGCCAAGGCAATGGCAGGGAAATCCGGCCATATTGCCCCATGTATCGCCTGCAATCAGGCCTGCCTCGATCACACATTTGGCGGCAAAATCTCAAGCTGTCTGGTCAATCCGCAGGCCTGTTATGAGACCGAGCTGACTCTTGACCCGGTCACAACCGAAAAATCCATCGCCATCGTCGGCGCGGGTCCGGCGGGCCTGTCCACCGCCATCGCAGCGGCGCAGCGCGGGCATAAGGTAACAGTTTTTGATCGGGCAAGCGAGATTGGCGGGCAGCTGAACCTCGCCAAACAGGTCGCGGGCAAAGAGGAATTCTGGGGTTTTGTAGATTGGTATCGCACTATGGTCGCCGATCTGAACATTGACGTGAAACTGAACACCGAAGTGTCAGCCAACGATCTGGACGGGTTTGATGAGGTTGTCATCGCAACCGGCGTCATCCCGCGCGATCCGCAGATCCCCGGCCAGAATGGCGATAACGTCGTATCCTACATTGATGTGCTGAACGGCAGCGCCAAGGTTGGCGAAAAGGTCGCCGTGATCGGCGCGGGCGGCATCGGCTTTGACGTGTCCGAACATCTGGCGCACGAGGGCGAAAGCACCACGCTGAACCTGCCGGAATGGATGCGCGAGTGGGGCGTGGCCGATCCCGCCGAATACCGCAGCGGTCTTGCACCCGAAGGCCCTCAGCCGCACCCAGCGGCACGGGACATCACGATGTTGCAGCGCAAGACCACCAAACTGGGCAAAGGGCTGGGCAAGACAACGGGTTGGATTCATCGTGCCTCCCTGACCATGAAAGAGGTCAAGATGATCGCGGGTGTAAACTACGAAAAGATCGACGATGCCGGCTTGCACGTCAGCTTTGGCGAGGCCCGTGAGAATCCGACCGTGGTTGAGGCAGACACAATTGTGTTGTGCGCTGGCCAGTTGTCCGACCGCAGCCTTGCAGACGCGCTTGAGGCCAAAGGCAAGACTTGCCATGTGATTGGCGGCGCCGATGTCGCAGCAGAACTGGACGCCAAACGCGCCATTGATCAAGGCACACGGCTGGCGGCTACGCTTTAGCATAATCAAGCTTGGTGGCGGGTTTCGCACCCGTCACCGCCATTGCAAGCGCCCCGCATCCCCTGCACACTCGGGCCATGGCAATTTGCGTCTTTGATATCTTTCCCGATGGGACCACCAAGCCGGTAGATGATACCGCGCTGACGGGGGCAGGCACCTATCGTTGGTGGCATTTTGATCTGAATGATCCGGCGCTAAGCGAATGGTTGCCCGGACATCTGCCCGCTATTCCTGCCGGTGCCCTGATCCAACCAGAGACCCGCCCCCGGTGTGATGCCTATGAAAACGGTCTGATGCTGAACCTGAGGGGCATCAATCTGAACGCGGGACAACCGGCCGATCAAATGGTTTCGGTACGGATGTGGGTTGATAACGATGTCATCATCACCGTGCGGATGCGCAAGGTTTTTGCCTTAGAGGATATCCGCCATGGGATCGAAGCTGGCGCTGCGCCCGCGACCCCCGCCGCTTTTGTCGAAGCGCTGGTCTCCCGCCTTACGGCGCGCGTGCAGGAAGAGGTCATGGAGATCGCCAAGCTGGCCGAGTTTTATGAGGCCGATCTGGATGACGACACCACACCGCCGCCCAAAGACCTGCCCGCGACGCGGCGGCGGGTGATCCGTCTGCGGCGCTATCTTGAGCCGCAGCGCACCGCATTGAACAAGCTGGCGGCGGTTGATCTGCCCTTAATGCCGGAACCGGACGGGTTGCGCCTGCGCGAACTGGCGAACCGCACCACATTGGCAGTTGAGGAACTGGATGCGCTGCGCGACCGGCTTCTGACGGTGCAGGACGATCACGACCTTTTTGTTGCGCGCACCCAGGCGCGGCATGGGTATCGGCTGTCTGTTGCAGCGGGGGTATTTCTGCCGCTTGGGTTTTTGACCGGGCTTTTTGGCGTCAACATTGGCGGCATGCCGGGGCTGAACCACCCCATGGCGTTTGCGTGGCTTTGCCTGTCAATGGCAGCACTTGCCGTCGTGATGCTGCTGGTTCTCAAGCTCAGCAGATGGCTGTGAACCCACATCGGAAACAGCTGTTTCCCTGTTTCCATGCCATGAACGATCCCGCAATTACCACGCAACTGTCCCACCCCTGCCCCGTTCCTGCCTGAATTGCGCGTCATACCTTTTCCTCGAAACAAGTATTTTGAAGGAAGCCCAAATGGACCGCCTCACAGAAATGGAAGCTTTTGCCACCGTGGTGGATCAGGGTGGCTTTACCGATGCCGCCAAGAAGATGGGGATTTCCAAATCCGCCGTCTCCAAACACGTCTCGTCCCTTGAGGCGCGGCTTGGCGCACGGCTTTTGAACCGGACAACCCGCCGGGTCTCGCCCACAGAAATTGGCTTGGCTTATTACGACCGCGCCCGCCGCGTTCTCAATGACGCTGGCGAAGCGGACGCATTGGTAACATCCATGCAATCTGCGCCCTCTGGCCTGCTGCGGATTTCGGTCGCAACAGACTTTGGCGTCAACCACCTGTCACCGGCCCTGTCGGAATTCCTCAGCGATTTCCCGGATATCACGGTGAATATGGTCCTGAACAACCGCTATGTTGAATTGATCAGCGAAGGCTTTGATATGGCTGTGCGCATTGGCGAATTGGAAGATAGCACCCTGAAGGCCCGCAAGCTGACGGAAACCACCAAACGCATGATCGCCAGCCCAAAATACTTTGAGCAATACGGACGCCCCGAAAAGATCGACGATCTGAACGACCACAAGCTGTTGCACTATTCCAACCAGTCGTCAGGCAATGTCTGGAAATTGACCGCCCCGTCCGGTGAAAAACGCCAGGTGCGCACCGCAGGCTGGCTGTCTGTGAACGATGGTCAAAGCTTGCTGAACGCGGCAATCTCGGGCCTTGGCATCGCCTATTTGCCAAGCTTCCTTTACGCCGATGCGATGGCGCAAGGGTTGGTTGAGGACGCAATTCCCGATCTGCCGATGGAAACCCAAGGCATCTACGCGGTCTATCCGCCCGGCCGGTTTACCCAGCCAAAGGTCCGCGCCTTTATTGATTTTCTGGTCCATGCCTTTGCCGAAAAAGGCCCAAGCGACTGGTAAGCAAACACCAAACCCCTCGGTGAAACTTCGCCCGGCACCCATCCATTGGTTGCCGGGCTTTTTTGTGGTCAGTTGGGCGCAGGCAGCAGCACTGCTTCGACACGGCGGTTGTCGGTGCGCCCTGCTTCGGTCCGGTTTGTGGCGATGGGGGACAGATACCCAACCGCCTCTGCTTCCAGCCGCGCGGCTGAGATGCTGTGGACCTCAATCAACCGCCTACGCACCGATTGGGCGCGTTCCCGTGAGATATTGATGTTGGCCTGCAAGCCACCAACAGAATCCGTATGCCCCACCAACGCCAGCCTCAGGTCCGGTTGATCGCGCAACAAATCAGCCAAAGCCTGCAAGCTTGCAAATGGTCCCTGCCCCAATGTTGTTGTGCCGGTGTCAAAATCGAGATCTGACAGCACCGCATGGCCCGCGTTCAGCAATGCAGAGGCCAGATCCCTTTGGCTAGCCGGGTCAGGCGGCGGTGCCTCCTCCCCCGCGGCCACCGGCACCTCGGCCTTGGCCGTGACGCTTGTGGTCCGGTCGGCCAATGCGCCCGCTTGAATGATCTGGATATAGGCAGATGTCGCGGAGGTGCTGCCGAGAACGGTCACGACCTCTTGGACCGCGCCATCGGTTTTGCGCACCGCCGTGACAAAATGAAACGCCCGGATGTTAACATACATGTTCGGGCCAGGCAGGGTTTCTGTGGCGAACCGGAAATCAAATCCGCCGCAGGCCGCGCTGGCGCAATCCAGCAATATCTCAAATCCAGCATCGACAAGCTGCCTGCGCAACGGGACAATCACCTGCAACGGGGTCAACCCCGGCGAACCAAGACGCCACGCGCCGCGCCGCACGTCACCTTCCACAGACAATACAGGCACCTCGCCTGCCTCAAACACACCAACAGGGGCGGCATAAAGATCGGGGGATGTGTTTCGTTCCACCGTAGGGCGGGCATTGACCGGCAACGCCAAATCAAGCGCCAGCACCGGCCCGGCCATCAATGCCGCGCCAAACGCAGCACCAATCAGGCAGGCAAAGCGCCGGTTCATCGCGCCTGCGCGTGGTATTCTTCGTTGGGGCGCATATCCGACGCGCTGGCCACGCGGTTGGTCATGTTGAAAAACGCCGCAACGCTGGCGATGTCCCAGATATCCCGGTCGGTAAACCCGGCATCGCGCAGCGCTTGGCGGTCGGCCTCAACCACATTGGCACTTTCTTTGGTCAACTTGACCGAGAAATCCAGCATCGCACGCTGCTTGTCTGTGACCTTGGCCACCTTGTAATTCATCACCAGCGCTTCGCCCAATTGCGGATCGCCCGACAATTCACGCACCGCCGCCCCGTGGGCGACAAGGCAATAGTAACATTTGTTGACCGAAGACACCGCCACCGCGATCATCTCCCGCTCCAGCTTGGTCAGCGCAGAAGCGCCCAGCATCAGGTCGTTGTACATCGCGGTAAAGCTGTTCAGCTTTTCGATATCAAATGCATAGGCCTGAAGAACATTAGGGATCATGCCCAGCTTTTCCTGACACACATCAAAATATTTCTGCGTGGCTTCCGGCAATGGATCGACCATCGGCAGGTCAAGTGCGGTCGGCATAGTATCGGCCATCTGCGGTATCTCCTCAGGCAGGGTGTTGGCGGTAATGATAACCGCCCGCCGGGGCAAAGCCCAGTGCGCGATATAGCGCATTGGCCCCCTCGTTTTGCTTGACGCAAAGCACCGCCAGATGGTTTGCCCCCTGATCCTGCCCCCAGAACGCCGCCTTGCGCATCATCCAATCAGCAACACCCTGACGGCGCTGTTCCGGGCGCACTTCGACAGCATGGACCATGCAAATACCGTCATGAACGGCGGCAAAAGCCACACCGCCCGGCATCTCGTTCCAACGTGAAAAAATACCGGTTTTGACCTTGGCCCGCGCCATCACATCCAAACGCGCCGGACCAATCCCGCCCGCAGCCCAAATCTCGGTCATGATCGCCAGGGGTTCCCATACGGCAAAAGCAGTAACACGCGGAATCGGCTTGTCCGTCAGCCGCTCAATCGGGAGGGTATAAATCGTGACCGGATCAACGATGTCATAGCCTTTGCCAGCCAACATCGTATCCAGCTGATCCTCGCCATCACGCAGCATGAACAGCGGGGTTTGGCCCATGCTACGCATCGCATCCTCTGCCGCTGCGATGTCGGCCTCTGTCACCGAACCATTGGCCGTTGCCGCAGACACCCGTTTGCCGCCACCCTTGCCCTCGCGCAAGGTCCATGGGCCTTGGGTCCAGACCCGCGCGGCAGGCCATGTTTCATCACTGGCCTCAAACAATTGTTGCGTTGTCGGGGTCATTGAAAGATCGCCTCAAGCTGGGCAATGGCGGCATCCACCGCATCCGGGTCATTGCCGCGGATCACCACATGCGCGCCATACTTGCCGTCTTTCTGAAATGGATAAGACCCCATGGACAGCAGCGGAAACTGTTCCGCCAGATCCCCCAAAGGCCCGGCGATATCCCCCTCACCGCGATCCACGCGCAGCGTCTGGCTGATCAACGGGGCGCCCCCCGTCAAGGTTGGCAGCACCGATTGCACCATCGCCTGAAACACCGAAGGTACACCAGCCATCACATGCACATTCTCAAGCCTGAAACCGGGCGCAGCCGAAACCGGGTTTTCGATCAAATCCGCCCCGTCCGGGATGCGTGCCATGCGCAGCCGCGCAGAGTTCAGCTCAGTGCCGGATTTTGCGTAATGCTCTGCCAGAATGGCGCGCGCGTCGTTCCGCACATCAATTGCACGGTCAAAAGCCGCCGCGATACAATCGGCGGTGATGTCATCGTGAGTGGGGCCAATACCGCCAGAGGTGAAGACATAGTCATGCACGTTGGACAACGCCTGCACCGCCGCAATGATCGTGCCGCGTTCATCCCCGACAACACGCACCTCCTTGAGATCGATCCCCGCCTCTGTGAGTTCCCCCGCCAGATGATACATGTTGGAATCGCGCGTTCGGCCGGACAGGATTTCATCTCCGATTACCAGCATGGCAGCAGTGGGGTTGGTCATGGGCAAGTTCCTTGAGCATGTGCTCTCATCGGTATAGGCCCGCATACATGCGCTTTCAAACCGATCTTGTCCCCGCCCGCCTGATCCGCCGTTACAAAAGGTTTCTGGCCGATTGCACATTGGAAGGATCGGGGGTCGAGGTGACGGCCCATTGCGCCAACCCCGGCTCCATGATGGGCCTTGCCGAACCGGGAAGCCGCATTTGGCTGGAACCCAACGACGACCCCAAGAAAAAGCTGAAATTCGGCTGGCGGCTGGTGGATCATGAAAACGGTCATTTCACCGGCGTCGATACCGCATTGCCGAACCGCGCCGTGCGAGCCGCCTTGCAAGAGAAGCAGATCGCGGCGCTTTCGAACTACGGCACTGTTCGGCCCGAAGTGAAATACGGCGAAAAATCCCGCGTTGATTTCCTGCTCAGCGAAAGCGGCCTGCCCGACGCCTATGTCGAGGTCAAAAGCGTCACCCTGTCGCGCCAATCGGGTCTGGCGGAATTTCCCGATAGCGTCACCGCACGGGGTGCCAAACATCTGGGCGAATTGGCGCAGATGGCCCGCGACGGGCATCGCGCGGTTCTGCTGTATCTGGTGCAACGCACCGACTGCACCCATGTCGCCATGGCCCAGGACATCGATCCCGCCTATGCCGCTGCTCATGCAGAGGCGACCAAGGCCGGGGTGGAAACCCTGTGCATCGGGACCCATATCACCTCTCAAGAGGTAACTCTTGCCGCGCCTCTGGCCCTTGGCCGTCCGGCGATGTAAGAGGGGCCGACCCTAAAAGATGGAGAAACCGGTGAACGATCAACACCGTGGCCGCCAGACGAAAGACGGCATTCGCATTTACGACCCTTCCGATTTCGCTGGCATGCATGCCGCGGGCAAACTCGCCGCGACCATTCTCGATGAGATCGCCGAACATGTGACCGTTGGTCAGACCACGGGCGAATTGGACCGGATCATCGAGGACAAGGTCAACGCCGCGGGCGCCAAGTCGGCCACGATTGGATACAAGGGCTACAAACATGCCAGCTGTATTTCGGTCAATCACGTGGTCTGCCACGGCATTCCGGGCGACAAGAAGCTTAAGGACGGCGACATCCTGAACATCGACGTGACTGTGATCGTCGATGGCTGGTTCGGCGACACCTCGCGGATGTATGTCGCGGGCAAACTGCCGCGCAAAGCCGAACGTCTGATCGAAGTGACCCATGACAGTCTGATGCGCGGAATTTCCGTTGTGAAACCGGGCAATACATTTGGCGACATCGGCCATGCGATCCAAACCTTTGTCGAAGGTCACCGGATGAGCGTTGTGACCGATTTCTGCGGTCATGGTCTGGGCCGGGTGTTCCATTCGCCGCCCAACGTCCTGCACTACGGTCGCCCCGGAACAGGCGCGGTATTGGAACCGGGCATGTTCTTTACGATTGAGCCGATGGTCAATCTGGGCCGCGCGGAAACTAAAACGCTGGCCGATGACTGGACTGCCGTAACCCGTGACAAATCGCTTTCGGCGCAGTTTGAACACTCAGTGGGCGTGACCGAAGACGGCGTTGAGATTTTCACACTGTCACCGGCCAACAGGTTTCACCCGACCTACGGCTAAACCCGCAATGACAACAATTGAAAAGGCCGCGCCCGCCACAGCGCGGCTTTTTGATTGTAGAATATTTGTCGCTTTAGGTAAGAAGTGTTGCCATAATTGTAGAATCATGTTCATTTGCCCGAAATTTGGGAGGACGGCACATGAATTGGCAGGACATTTTTGCAACCCGCATGGACCGGATGAAGGCCAGCGAGATCCGTGAACTGCTCAAGCTGCTGGATCAGCCGGACATCATTTCCTTTGCCGGCGGCATTCCCGATCCGGCGCTGTTCCCGACCGAAGCCTTTCAAAAGGCGCTTGGCAACGCCCTGTCACCCAAGAACCAAAGCACCGCTTTGCAATATTCGGTTTCCGAAGGCTATGGCCCGCTGCGTGACTGGATTGTCAGCAAAATGACCGAGATCGGCGTGCCCTGCACCCGCGAAAACGTCCTGATCACATCCGGCTCGCAGCAGGCGCTGGATTATCTGGGCAAGCTGATGCTTTCGCCCAATGACACCGCCTTGCTGGGGTGGCCAACCTATCTGGGCGCGTTGGGGGCGTTCAACGCCTATGAGCCGAACTACGACCGGCTGATCCCCGGCGGCAACCGATCCGCTGAAGACTACGCCCAAACCGCGAAAGACAACGGCGGGCGGGTTAAATTTGCCTATATGTCCGTGGATTTTGCCAACCCCACCGGCGAAACGCTTGACCAAATGGCCCGTGAGAACATTCTGGATCTGGCTGATGATCTGGACATTGCGGTGATCGAAGATGCCGCCTATCAGGCGCTGCGCTTTGGTGGCGATCCGATCCCGCCGGTGCTGGCCTTGGAAGTGGCGCGCAAGGGCTCGATTGACGTCTGCCGGACCCTTTATTGCGGCAGCTTTTCCAAATCCCTCGCCCCGGGCCTGAGGGTTGGCTGGATCTGCGGCGCGGCGGATGTCATCTCGCGGCTGGTGCTGATGAAACAAGCCAGCGATCTGCATTCATCCACCATCAACCAAATGGCTATTGCCGAAGTTGCCAACACGATTTTCGAAGATCACACAGCAAAGCTGCGCCAGACCTACACCGCACGCCGCGATGCGATGCTGTCGGCGCTGGAGGCACAGATGCCCGACGGCGTGACATGGACCAAGCCCGAAGGCGGCATGTTTGTCTGGTTGACCCTACCCAAGCATATGGACGGCGGTGAATTGCTGCGCCAATCGCTTGAGACACAGCGGGTGGCCTTTGTGCCCGGTCAGGCATTCTTTGCCGATCGGTCGGGCAAAAACACGTTGAGGCTCAGTTTCTCTCTGGCCGATGACGCCCAGATCGCCGAAGGCATCACAAGGCTGGGCGCGGCCATTCGCGCAGCGCTTTAACCTGCCGCCACGTGGCGCAGTAGCGTCACGTGGGTGTCACCGTATTTGCGTTTGTCGAGCCGCTCAAACCCTTCCGGCGCGTGCATTGGGGCGTTTTCCTCCCAGATGATCATCGCATCGGGAGCCAACCACCCACCGGTCCGCGCCGCTGCCAAAGCGGTCTGGCCCATGCCCTTGCCGTAGGGCGGATCCAGAAACACCAGATCAAACGCCGCGTTGGGCCATGACCCAAGCCGTGTTGCATCATTGCGCATCAGGACCGTTTCGGCCTCGGCCCGCAGTTTCTCAATGTTCTCACGGAGCAGCTTTTGCCCAACCCGCCCGTTTTCCACGAAACAAACTTCGGTCGCACCGCGTGACAATGCCTCAAGCCCCAAGGCCCCGGTGCCTGCAAAAAGGTCAAGCACACGGGCGCCGTGGATCACATCATGATGGGTCAACATCGAAAACAGGCTTTCGCGAACCCTGTCGGAGGTCGGGCGCAAATGCGCCGCAGTGTCACCCTTGCCAACATTTGCCAGCGCGGTTCCGCGGTATTTGCCTGCGATGATCCTCACGCTTTCAAAAGCGCCTTAAGATTGGTGGCTGGATCTTCGATCAACGCCGGATCAGGGGATTTCCCTGCCTCTATCATCCGCTTTCCAACCATATAGCCGCGTGGATCGTTCATCGCATCCACTGCCAAAAGCTGATCGCCCTGATAGTACCAAAAGCTCACGCTGTCTTCATCCGTACGCCGTGTCACAACCCGGTCATACCCCGTGTTCAGCCCGCCGATTTGCAGTTTTACATCGTATTGGTCCGACCAGAACCACGGCTTTGCCAGATAGTCCTCTCCCGCGCCCATGATGTTCTGCGCAGCGCATTCTGCTTGTTCAATTGCGTTGGGCACCGATTCTAAACGAATGCGCCCGCCTTGGTGAGGGAAGGACGTGCAATCCCCTGCTGCCCAGACACGCGCCGCAGAGGTCCGCCCCTGCGCATCCACCTTGATTCCGTTCTCAATCTCTATACCTGCCGCTTCGGCAAGGGCGATGCTGGGGCGAATGCCAACGCCCACAATCACAAAATCCGCCTCGATCTCGGATCCATCGGTCAGTTTTGCGCCGCTCACCGCGCCGGTGCCGGTCAGATGGTCCAAGCCAACACCCTCAAGAATTTCAACGCCATGTGAGCGGTGCACATCACGGAAGAAATCACTGGTCTCAGGCGCGGCGACCCGTTGCAGAATGCGGTCCGCCATCTCGACCAATGTCACCTTGAGACCAAGCTTGGCCGCCACGGCTGCCGCCTCAAGCCCGATATAACCGCCGCCCACGATCAGAACCCGCGCCCCTTCGGCGAATCGCGGCGCCATGGCATCGACATCCGCCAGATCGCGCACAGTGAACACCCCCTCCAGATCACCACCTATGGCCGCAGGCAGGCGGTTGGGAACGGACCCCGTGGTCAGCACCAGATCATCATAGGACAACACCTCATCGCCCAGCGTCACCGTTTGCGCGGCGGTATCAATCGCATCGACGCGCTGCCCCATCCGCAGATTGATGTCATGTTCGGCATAAAAGCTCTCTGGCCGCAGAAAAAGACGGTCGAGCGTCATATCTCCCATCAAATAAGCCTTGCTCAGCGGCGGACGTTGATATGGCGGAACCGGCTCTGCTCCGATCAAGGTGATGCCGCCGTCAAAGCCGCTGTTGCGCAGCTTGGCCACACAAGAGGCACCTGCCTGCCCTGCCCCGATCACGATTACTTGGCTCATGGTTGCATTCTCCCGAATTCGCTGGCCGCCTGTCGCCGGAAACCTATATTGAGCGGCACATCAAACGCAATGTCACGAAAGGTCTAGCTGATGACAATCTCTCAAGGGGACGCCCTGCCCGACGCCACACTGGTGCAAATGGGCGCTGAGGGGCCAACGCCCGTAAAAATGGCTGACAAGGTCAAAGGCCGGAAGGTCGTGATCTTTGCGGTGCCGGGCGCCTTTACCCCGACTTGCCATTCCGCACATGTGCCAAGCTTTGTCCGCACCAAGGATCAATATGACGCCAAGGGTGTGGATGAGATTATCTGCGTGTCCTGCAACGATCCCTTTGTGATGCAAGCATGGGGCGAGGCGACGGGCGCAACGGCGGCGGGCATTACCATGCTGGCCGATGCGCAATCGGAGTTCACCAAAGCGATCGGCATGGAATTCGACGCCGCCCCAGCCGGGCTGATGTCACGCTCCAAGCGCTATGCGATGCTGGTCGATGATGGCAAGGTGACGTTGTTCCAGCCTGAAATCCAAGCAGGCGTTTGCGATCTGTCGGGCGGTGAAGGCCTGCTTGAGAACATGTAAACCAAAACGGGGCGCATCCGAATGCGCCCCGCCTTTGTCTCGATTGTCAGGCTGATTATTCTGCCGCTTGCACAATGGTCCGTGTCGGAAACGGAATGTCGATCCCGCCCTCGTCCATCGCCTCTTTGACCTTGCGGGTCATGTCAGCCTTGAACGCAAAATAATCGGATGCATCGCACCAAACCCGCACCAGAAAATCAACCGAGCTGTCGCCAAGATTTGTCACTTGAATGAACGGTTCGGGGTCTGAGTGGGATCGGCTGTCGCCCATGATTGTATCCCGGATGATCCCCTCTGCGGTCTTGAGGTTGGCGCCATAACCCACGCCAAAAGTCCACTCGGCGCGGCGCTTTTCGTTGACCGAATAGTTGGTGATCACATTTCCCCAGACTTCGGAATTGGGCACGATCACCTGCACATTGCTGAGATCGGCCAATTCGGTGAAGTTCAGGTTGATCTGTTTCACGGTTCCCATCTCGCCAGCGACCTCGACAAAATCGCCAATCTTGATCGGACGGAACAGGATCAGCATGACGCCTGCCGCGACATTGGACAAGGTACCCTGCAAGGCCAGACCAATGGCCAAGCCGGCAGCACCAATAACCGCAACAACGGATGTGGTCTGCACACCAAAGGTATTGAGCACAAACAAAACCGTAAAGCCCAGCACAACATAACGCACGATTGAGCCAAGGAAATCGAACAACATCTCGTCCAGATGTTTGTTGCTCTTGCCCAGCTTTTGCACACGGCGTTGCAGCCAACTGGACACAATCCAACCCAGCAGCAGGATCGCAAGCGCGCCCATGACAGAACCAACGGCACTTGCCAAAAATTCTATGGTCAGCAAATCGCCAATCGTTTTGCCCTGCCAGATCTCTGTGTTCATCAGGTTTTCCATCACTGCCCCCTGTCCTTGTCAGGCGCAAACAGGCCGTCCATCTTGCGTGCCAACTTGGCGTCTAACGTGCTGAGACCGTCGACGCTATGTGTGGTCAACGTCACGGTCACGCGGTTGTAAGTGTTTTGCCATTCAGGGTGGTGATCCCACTTTTCCGCCCAAAGCGCCACGCGCGTCATCCAGCCAAAGGCGTCCGTAAAATCGGGAAACTTGAAGGATTTGCAGATCGCATCGCGTCCGTCCACCATGCCCCAGCCAGTGTCAAAAAGCGGCTGCAACACGGTCTTGCGTGTCTCTTCGCTTAGTCGTTCTGTCATTCCTGTTCCTCAATCTGGACCTGTTTGAAAGGTCCGTAGTCCGTCAATATTTCAATCTCGCGGTCCACCGCATCGCGTTCCGCCTCAAGGTATTCACCAACTGCATTTGCAAACCCTTCGTCGCGCAGCCAGTGCACCGACCATGTTGGCGTCGGCAGATAGCCCCGCGCCAGCTTGTGTTCGCCCTGAGCGCCCGCCTCTACCGTTGCCAACCTATTTGCAATCGCAAAATCAATGGCTTGGTAATAGCAAAGCTCAAAATGCAGACAGGGGTGATGCTCTGCACAGCCCCAATACCTGCCGTACAACGCATCAGCGCCAATAAAGTTCAATGCACCTGCAACCCAGCGCCCGTCGCGCTGCGCCAGAACCAACGCGATATCGTCCCTCAGGGTCTCATGCGCGATGTCAAAGAACGCACGTGTCAGATAGGGCGACCCCCATTTTCGTGCGCCGGTGTCTTGGTAAAACTGCCAGAATGCGTCCCAGTGTTCGGGTGCGATCTGATCCCCGGTGAAGGTCTCTATCGTGCCGCCAAACGCTTGTGCCTGTTTGCGTTCCTTGCGGATGTTTTTGCGCTTGCGCGAATTGAGGTTGCCAAGAAACCCGTCAAAATCCTCATAACCGTCATTGCACCAATGAAACTGCTGGTTCTTGCGGATCATCAGGCCCATGTCCTGCGCGCGCAGTGCCTCTGCTTCGGTGCAGAACGTGGCGTGCAACGAGGACAAATGATTGTTCTGCGTCAACTGCACCGCGCCCTGCACCAAGGCCGCCATGCCAGTTTCCTCAAACCCCGGACGGGTCAGAAACCGGCGTCCGGTCGCGGGCGTGTGCGGGACAGCGATCTGAAGCTTGGGATAGTACCGACCACCTGCCCGTTCATAGGCATGGGCCCAATTGTGATCAAAGATGTATTCGCCCTGACTATGGGATTTGGCATAAAGCGGCGCAACCGCGATGATTTGGCCGCCAACCGCCGCCGTCAGATATTGTGGTTGCCAGCCCGTGCCAGGGCCAACACTGCCACTTTCCTCCAGCGCTGACAGAAACCGATAGGTGGTAAAGGGATCAACAGCTCTCGCGCCATCCGCCGCCTCGGGGCAGGCGCATGCATCCCACTGATCTTGGCCAATTTCGGCCAGATGCGGCACCACGGTGATTTCGATTTCTTGCGCGCTCATTTTCTGCCCTTTTGCCTGTGATCCAATGTGTGGCTTTCCTGGCGAGGATCAAGCATCAAGCGCGGCGTTGTACCCCTCAAAGGTGATGTTGTCCGCAATCTGGCGGGCCTGTTGTTCAACCTCAAGGCTGCGCACCGTCCAACAACAGATCATCGCGCCCTGCGCTTTGATCTCTGCCACGCGGCGGCGGTCCAGATCATCCACCTCATGGCTGATGAAACAGGATCCGGTCCTGTCATAGTCGGGGATCTCACGCAGATGGTCACAGGTGGACTTGGACAGCGGCCATTCATCATAACGGTAAGCGCTGGTCACAATTCCGCGTGGCACATCGGGCAGCAAATCGCGCATCATCGCCACGGAATTGGGATTGAATGACATGACCGCAACCGGCCCCGCATACCTTTTGAGCGCGGCGGCAGTTGCCTGCTCTAACGGCCCAAGATTGGTGCCCATAGCGCCGTCTTGATCTTTCAGCTCAATCAACAGCGGCACCTGCCCCGCGACCAGCTGCAACACTTCAGACAAGTCGGGAATACCCTCATCCCCGCCCCTGAGCGGCACCGCTTTCAGATCAGCCGCGCTGCGCAACCGCACCGCGCCGCTGTCATGGGTCAAACGATCCAGCGCATAGTCATGAAATACCATGGCCGCGCCATCGGCGCTCAGCTGGACATCAATCTCGATGCCATAACCGGCCTCTATCGCGGCGCGAATGGCAGCCCGGCTGTTTTCGGGCCGCCCCTGCGCCACATCATGCAAGGCACGATGCGCCAATGGCAGATCAACAAATCCACGCGGCAAGGTCATTTGATTTCAAAGATGCCTTCGATTTCAACCGCAACGCCAAGCGGCAGAGAGGCCGCAGAGACCGCGGATCGGGCGTGCCGCCCTGCATCGCCCAATGCCTCAACCATAAAGTCGGACGCGCCGTTGATCACCTTGGGTTGATCGGTGAAATCGGCAGTGGAATTCACAAAGCCGACCAATTTGACGACGCGAACAAGCCGTTCAATGTCGCCGCCACAGGCCGCCTTGACCTGAGCCAGCAGGCTGATCGCGCAGGTTTTGGCGGCATCCGCCCCTGCGGCGACATCCATGTCCGCACCCAGCTTGCCAGTGATCAACCCATCCGGGCCCATCGAGATTTGACCAGACACATGGACAAGGTTTCCGACCTGGACAAACGGCACGTAATTCGCCGCAGGTGCAGGTGCATCGGGAAGGGTCACACCCAGTTCGGACAGACGTGCGGTAAAGCTCATGGCGTTTTTCCTCAAAATGGTTTTCTCGCGGGACGCTAGTCACTTTCACCGCCGCAGAAAAGAGCCCAGATCAACTTTCCCGCCATGCCCGCACGAAATAGTCGGTCAGCGGTTTCACGAGGTAGGACATCGCCGATCTGGGCGCTTGAATAACAAAAACTTCGACCGGCATCCCTGGCAACAGAGGCATATCGGGCCCCAAATCCTGGAGCGCACCCGCCGGCAATTGTACGGTAATGTTATAGTGGCTTTGCCCCCCGTTCGGACCCGTGATCGCATCCGGGGAAACATGCACGACCTGCCCGTTCAGTTCTGGGGTTTCCGGACGGTTGAACCCCGTCAGCCTAAGGCGGGCGGTTTGGCCGACATGGACCTGGTCCACCGCTTTGGGTGTGACCCGTGCAATAACGGTCATCGGCCTGTCTTGCGGCACAATATGCAACAACGTTTCGCCTGAACGGATCACCGATCCTTGGTGTTGTACGGTCAAGCGGTGGACAATCCCGGAGACGGGTGCGCGGATCACCAATTTGTCCAGCTCTTGCAAAATGGCGTCTCGTGCGCCGGTCAGTCGCGACAAATCGCTGGACAGGGTGTTGAGCTGCGCGATGATCTCTTCTCGCCTGGTCTCTCTTTGGTGCAATGCATCCAAACTCAGGCCCGTGATCCTTTCATTGGCAGCGGCTTCGGCGCTGCGTAGCTCTCCCTGTTGTCCGGTCAACCGCGCATGTTCGCGCCTAAGCGCAAGCACCGATGCCGCCGGTGTCAGGCCGCGCGCCCGTAGTGCCTCTTGCGCGGTCAATTGCTCTTCGATCAGGGCAATCTGCAAAACAACCGCAGCCCGCTGCGCCCAAATGCCCGAGATTTGCGCTGCAATTTGATCTTTGGCGGTGGCGATCTGGGCCTGTCCGTCCCGAAACATCGCTTCGCGGGCCTCAAGATGGCGCCGCTCCCCTTCTTTGATGCGGGCAATCTCCTGTGGAACCACTTGGACCGCAACCTGTGGAAAATCGATCTGCGCGGTGCCGTCCTGCTCTGCCTGAAGACGGGCACGTCGCAGAGTAAGTTCGGCGATATTTTGGTTAACGGCGTCCTCTCGCAATTGTCCCGCAGCACGATCAAGCTGGAATAGCACATCACCGCCCCGCACGTGCTCCCCTTCGGCCACAAACACACCCGTTATCCGCCCGCCGATTTCGGACTGCACACTCTGGCTGCTCCGCTCAACCGCGAGCTGGCCTTGCACCACAATCGCCCCGGAAATTTCAATCTGAACCGCCCAAAACAATACGCCGCCCACAAGAGCCAAAAGCACTATAGCGCCCGCAATCACATGGCGATGGCACCCAAGGTTTGCCTGCATCATTTCAACCCACCGGCCTGCGCTGGCACCTGCTGAATTGCGCCGGCATTTTTGACCATACCGGCCAACACCTCGTTCTTTGGTCCAAAGGCAACGCGCATCCCGCCGTCCAATACCAACAACATGTCGCATTCCTGAATGGCGGCGGGGCGGTGCGCCATGATCAAGACCGCCTTGCCGTTGTTCTTCATCTGCCGCACCGCATGGTTCAGGGCCAGTGATCCGCTGTTGTCGAGGTTTGCGTTGGGTTCATCCAATATCAACAGCACCGGATCGTCATAAAGCGCCCGTGCCAGGCCAATCCGCTGTATCTGTCCACCCGACAATCGCACCTTCCCGGCATCGATCACGGTGTCATACCCTTGGGGCAAGGCCAGTATCATGTCATGGGCGGCGGCCTTTTGCGCGGCGATCACAACCTTGCTGTCCTCGGCATCTTGCCTGAGCCGCGCAATGTTCTGTGCAATCGTGCCATCAAACAGGGTTGGTTTTGGGGGCAGGTATCCAATGTATCCGCCCAGCGTTTGTGGCCCATTTTGACCCACAGTTGCACCGTCTAGCCGCACCTGCCCCCCCGCCATCGGCCAAGCCCCCATAACTGCACGGGCCAGCGTGGATTTTCCGCTGGCAGAGGGTCCAATGACCCCCACAGCCTGCCCCGGTTCCAATTCGAAACTGACGGACTTCAAAGTTGCGCCTTTGTGTCCCGGCGGCACGACGGTCAACGCATCCACGCTCAACCGCGCAGCGGGCGTGGGCAGATCGATACGTGGCGGCGGTTCGCCAACCTCGCCCAACAGCGCCGCCAAACTGCACCAACCTTTGCGCCCCTGCTGCAAGACCGGCCAATGGTTCAGCAGCGCCTCAACAGGGGCAATCGCCCGCCCCATCAGGACCGATCCGGCAATCATCGCCCCGCCCGACATCTGCCCCCGCAGCACCAGCCATGTCCCAAGGCCCAGCATCACAGATTGCAACGCAAGCCGAAGGGTTCGGGTCAAAACGCCAAAACTGCCGCCAATATCCGCCACGGCCAACTGGTTTGTCACTGCCGCCGCCCGCGCGTCCTGCCAGCGGTGAAACACGGCCTCGGCCATGCCAAGCGCATGCACGGTTTCTGCTTCGGCTCGTGCCTGACTTTCAATCACCTCTGCCGCCTGCGCGGCAAGGTCCGCCTTGGCCTGCGGATCACGTGACAGGATTTGGTTGGCGATTGTGGCCAAAACCAAAAACACCGCACCGGCCAATGCCCCCAGACCAAGAACCGGATGAAAGGCAAAAATCGCGGCAAAGAAAAGTGGTGTCCAAGGCAAATCGAACACCGCGATCAAGACCGGAGAGGTGATGAGCCGTCGCACCACGTCAAGGTCCCGAAGGCCCTGCCGCGTGCTATCATCCGGCAAAAGCGCCGATTTGCGCAACACCGCATCAAGCACTCTTTTCTCCAGATCCGCCTGAAATCGTAGGCCGATCCGTGTCATGATCCGGCCACGCAGATGATCCAGCAGCCCAAGAATGCAAAATAGAAAAAGCACCAAGCCCGACAAGGCAACAAGCGTTTCCTGAGAGCCAGAGCCAAGCACCCGGTCATACACCTGAAGCATAAACACCGGCCCGGTCAGCAAAAGCAGATTTGCAAACAGGCTAAACACCACAACAACAAGGTAAAGCGACCGGCTTTTGCCGCGCACACGTCGCAGCTCTGCCTCGCCGCGTTTGATTGCCCCGGATTTCATTTGGCAGACCCCGACCTTAACCGCCCGCGCCCCGGCGCAGCACCGGGGCGGGACGTGGGATTTGACCACAGGGTGTTTAATATCTTGTTGCTGTTATTCTCCGAAAGCCATCCAGCGGGCCGCGCCGCCGACCCGGACAGATGCGCCGGGCACCCCGGACACTTCAACCGTCAGTTCGGAAGGCATGCCCATATCTTGGCCCTGCGCGATCACAAATTGGCCCCCGTCTTGCAGACCATCCCAGTTCAGATCCACCAAGGCACCGCCCAGTGCCGCTGCGGCCGCGCCTGTTGCGGGGTCTTCGACCACACCGCCGCTGGCAAAGGCATTGCGCGATACAATGTCTCGCGGGGCGCGAAAATGCAGCAGGCTAACTGTGACCAACTCACGATCATGCATCAACGCCTGCATCGCCTCAAACGGATAGGACATTTCCGCCAATGTCGCGCGGTCCTTCAACGCCAATATCCCATGCCGCACCCCGCCAAAGCCAAGTGTGGGCGGAAAAGCAGGGTCCAGATCATCCCGATCAAGGCCAAAATAGCTCAGCAAAGCCAACAACAGGTCATCCGCCATCGGTTTGGACCATGTGTTCGGGGATTGTAATGCCGCATGCCAATCCGCGCCGACCTGCATTGCGTCTACCGTGATGTCATCATCTCGCAAATGCAGCTCATAGGTGCCGGCCCCGTTCTGGCGGCCCAAGGCTGCGCCCAGCGCAATTGTTGCATGACCGCAAAACGCCACTTCTCCCACCGGAGCGTAATAGCGAACCTTCCAAGCGCCCCCATCCGGGGCGGCAAAGGCGGTTTCGGAATAGCCAAGGTCAGCCGCGATATGCTGCATTTTAGCGGGTGTCGGGAGCTGATCCGAGATAACCACTCCTGCCGGATTGCCGCCGCTGCCACCTTGAGAGAAGGAGGAGATATGTAAGGGGGTCATGTTACGCCTTTCTAATGTGTCAGGCGAAGTTGACACATACTCCAATCAAACGAAAATGAATGAATGTGCGCCATATCATCAACATTTAGAATGCACGCTGCACTATCTGTCTCCACCCTCCGGATTGGGGGCAGACGAGCCAGAGCCGCTTGACCCGAAAATCTCATTCAGGATCTGGTCAATCACGGTACCGGACCCACCACCATTGCCCGTGTTTTGGCCATCTTGGCCCTCATCCGAAAAATCGCTCAACGGTGCAGGCGCCGACATCGGCAGATCCTTGAGCGGCAACCCCTCATGCACCCGGCTCATCACCTCGCGCCAGATATCAGTGGGCAGACCCCCGCCCGTCACACCGGACAGCGGGGTGTTGTCGTCGTACCCCATCCAGACCCCCGCAACATAGTCGGCGGAGAACCCGATAAACCATGCATCCTTGGCTGCCGATGTGGTGCCGGTCTTACCCGCCAGTTGCCGCCCGCCGAATTGCCCCCGTTGCCCGGACCCTTCGGAGATGACCTTCTCCATCATATAGACCAACTGCCGCGCCGCGCTTTCCTGAATGACACGTTCGCCGATCCCGCCGCCGGTGCCCATCAACGGCTCTTCATCCCCCTGCAACCGCAGTTCAACCAAGCCGTAAGGCGTCACCGAAGAGCCGCCATTGAGAATGCCCGCATAGGCCCCTGCCATCTCGATCAAGGTGCTTTCCGATGCGCCCAGTGCCAAGGCCGGACCAGCGGCAAGATCACTTTGAATGCCAAATTGGCTGGCGACCTGGCTGACCAGATCACGTCCAACGCTTTCGGAGATTTTCACCGCCGGAACATTCAACGAATCCTTCAAGGCCTGTGTCATCGTGACCATGCCTTCAAACCGCTTGGTGTAGTTCTTGGGGCACCATTCGCCCGATCCGGGGATCGTCATGCAAAACGGCGAATCGTCGATCAGATCATTGGGCGAATAGCCAAGATCCAATGCGGCCGCATAGACAAACGGCTTGAACGCAGACCCTGTTTGACGCAGCGCTTGTGTGGCCCGGTTAAAGGCACCCGCAACCTTGGTCTTGCGCCCGCCCACCATCGCCCGCACAGCGCCATCCGCCGACATCACGATGATTGCCGCCTGCGCCTTGGAGCCCTTGCGCACCTTATTTTCGAACACCCAATTCAACCCCTCCTCAGCAGCGCTTTGCATCCGCTGATCCAGAGTCGTCTTAATGATCACGTCTTCTGTGGTGTTTCGAGTGAAAAACTCAGGTCCGGTCGACATCACCCAATCGGCGAAATAGCCACCTGCCTTGGCCTCTGCCGCCTCAGACAATTCTGCCGGATTGGCCTGCGCCTGTGCCGCCTCGGCCTCAGTCAGATACCCTTGTTCGCGCATCAACCGGATCACAGTGGCGGCACGGCTTTGCGACCGGTCCAGATTATTGGTGGGCGAAAGGGTTGTCGGCGCCGTCAGAAGCCCGGCTAACATGGCGCCCTCCGCTGCACTGACCGCCGCAGCCGGTTTGCCAAAGAACCGCTGCGCCGCCGCTTCGGCACCGAATGCACCGCCACCCATATAGGCGCGGTTCAGATAGATAGAGAGGATATCGTTCTTGGTATATTTCACCTCCATCGCCATAGAAAACAGCGCCTCTTTCGCCTTGCGTTGCAAAGACGTCCGGCGGCAAGCGGATTCATATTCCTTTTCGGTAACGCCCGCATTTGGGTCAAACGGTTCGCCAAGACACAAAAGTTTCGCCACCTGCTGGGTGATGGTTGAGCCGCCATGGCCCTGCAAGGGGCCACGTCCCTCGCTGAGGTTAATGCGCACCGCAGAGGCGATGCCGCGCGGGCTGATCCCGAAATGACGGTAAAAGCGTTTGTCCTCTGTTGCGATCACCGCATTTTTAAGGTGCCGCGACACGCTGTCTGCGGTCACCACGCCGCCAAACTGATCGCCGCGCCATGCAAAGACATCGCCGTAGCGGTCTTGCATGGTCACCGACCCACGCGCCCGGCCATCCAGCAGCGCCTCAAGCGGCGGCAATGTGGTGTAGAAATAGCCGACAGCCAAAGACAGTACCAAAACCACAACGGCCGTGATCCGCCAGGTGATCTTCCAGATCAGCCGGAAAATCCACCGGAACATGGCCGAGAACAATCCGGTGATCCCACCCCGTTTGGCACGCTTGGGCGCGGCCTTGCGTTTGGTTGCGGGTTTCTTCGGCGCAGGTTTCTTGGCCGGCTTTTTCGCCGCCGCCTTGCCCTTGCTCGGATAGCGTTTGTCCGCCACCAACGGGCGTTTGCGCTTGGATTGGTCACTCATTTCGTTGCCTGCCCGGCCTGTTTTTTTCACACTCTACCTTGGCGGCACCCGATTGTTTAGCGCCGTCACCCCCATTCAACATCAAATTTTCGCCCCCTTTTTAGGCAACATGTTGCTGGCGCACAAATTTTAGGCGCTCACGAGCGATTCCATCCTCAGATTCACCTCCGACTCCTTCCATTACCGCCGTCTGTTCCGATTTTCTGCACCTGCACAATGCAGGGCAACCCTGCCAACCGGAAGAGGGCCAAAAGGTGAAACTCATCATTGCAACGATCAAACCATTCAAACTGGAACAGGTCCGCGAAGCGCTGACCGAAGCGGGCATTCGCGGTTTGATGGTCACAGAAGTCAAAGGCTTTGGCGCACAGTCAGGCCATACCGAAATCTATCGCGGCGCTGAATACGTCGTGAACTTTGTCCCGAAAGTAAAACTGGAACTGGTCGTCGCTGACAACATGGCCGACCAGATCGTCGAGGTGATCTCGACCTCCGCACGCACGGGCAAAATTGGCGACGGCAAAATCTTTGTTCTCGACGTCAATCAAACCGTGCGCGTGCGCACCGGTGAAACCGGCGAAGACGCCATCTGATCTCCTCCCTGATCAAAAGGAACCCCATCCATGACCAAGATCAAATATCTACCGCTGGCCGCCGCAATCGCGCTGGTGCCCACATTGGGCGCCGCGCAAGACGCCGAATTTGCCACCCTCGAACAAACCACGTTCATTTTTAACACTCTGCTGTTCCTCATTGGTGGCTTTCTGGTGTTCTGGATGGCCGCAGGCTTTGCCATGCTCGAAGCCGGGCTTGTTCGCTCAAAGAACGTGACCACGCAATTGACCAAGAACATGGGCCTGTTTGGCATTGCCGCCATCATGTACTGGCTGATCGGCTATAACATCATGTATCCCGGCGATGGCAATTGGATCATCGAAGGGGTGTTTGGCACCGTTTCGCCCAAAGACATCAAGACAGACATTGATGCAGGCGGCTATTCCAACGCGTCTGATTTCTTCTTTCAGTTGATGTTCTGCGCAACAACGGCCTCCATCGTGTCTGGCACCATGGCTGAACGGGTCAAACTGTGGCCCTTCCTGATCTTCGTGGTGGTCCTGACCGGTATCATCTACCCGATCGAAGCCAGCTGGCAGTGGGGCGGCGGTTTCCTGAGCGCAATGGGCTTTAGCGATTTTGCTGGCTCAACCCTCGTACACGCTGCCGGTGGCTTTGCCGCGCTGGCCGGGGCCATCATCCTCGGACCGCGTCTGGGCAAATACAGCAAAGAAGGCCGCGTGATCCCGCTGCCCGGCTCCAACCTGGCGCTGGCGACACTGGGCACATTCATCCTCTGGATGGGCTGGTTCGGCTTTAACGGCGCATCGCAATTGGCAATGGGCACACTCGAAGACGTGGATGCGGTCGCGCAGATCTTCGCCAACACCAACATGGCTGCTGCCGCTGGCGCTGTCGCCGCGCTGATCCTGACGCAGGTGATGTATGGCAAGGTTGACCTGACAATGGTCCTCAACGGGGCGCTGGCCGGTTTGGTCTCTATCACCGCCGGGCCGCTTGACCCGACCCTGTTTGGCGCACTTTGGATTGGTGCCGTAGGCGGCGTGATCGTGGTCTTTGCCGTACCCTTCCTCGACAAGCTCAAGATCGACGACGTTGTAGGCGCCATCCCGGTTCACCTGATCGCGGGCTTCTGGGGCACATTGGTGGTGCCGGTCTATACCGAAGGCACATCCTTCGTGACCCAAATCATCGGCTTTGCCGCAGTGGGCATCTTTGTCTTCGTGATCAGCCTCGTCGCTTGGATGATCCTCAAGGCAACCGTAGGTATCCGAGCCAGCGAAGAAGCCGAGATCAACGGTCTGGACACATCCGAACTGGGCATGGAAGCCTATCCGGAGTTCTCCAACGGCTAAACCGTAACCACAAAGACCAAAAGCCCGGTCAATCGACCGGGCTTTTTCTATTTCGTCAGTATTATTGGCTTGGTTTCAAAAGCCGGGCACTGCCCTTCGCTTCATTTGGCAAGAAAAACTCAATCCTAGCCCTCAACCCGCGACGCCCTTGCAAAAGAACGCCTCAGACACCGGCGTCAATGATCGCCTTGGCCAGCACAGGCACTGTGTCGGCATTCAAACCCGCGATATTCATGCGGCTGTCGCCTACCATGTAAATCCCGTGCTCTTTGCGCAGCAGTTCGACCTTCTCGGGCGAGGTTCCAAGCAACGAGAACATGCCCCGATGCTGGGCCAGAAACCCAAACCGATCTGATCCAGATAGCCGCTGCAACTCCGCCGCCAGTTGTTGCCGCAGATCCAGCATCCCCAGACGCACTTCTTCAAGCTCCGCCATCCAATCGCTGCGCAGCGCATCATCGGTGAGGATCGTGGTTACGATCCGCGCACCGTGATCGGGCGGAAAGCTGTAGTTCTGGCGGTTCAGATAGGCCAGCGTGCCTTGGTTCAGCACCTGCGCCGCAGGGTCCGCCGCGATCGCCATCAACAGGCCCGTCCGTTCCCGGTAGATGCCAAAGTTCTTGGAGCAGCTCGCCGCGATCAGGCATTCCGGAACCGCCGCAACCAGTTTGCGCGTTGCTGCCGCATCTTCGACCAGCCCGTCCCCAAAGCCCTGATAGGCAATGTCGATCATCGGGGTTGCGCCGGTTTCCAGCAAGACCTCGATCACCGCATCCCATTCTGCCGCGTTCAGGTTCGCACCGGTCGGGTTGTGACAGCAGCCATGCAGCAGAACCACATCACCCTTTTTGGCGGTTTTCAGATCGGCCAGCATACCGTCAAAATCGACGCCACGCGTTTCGCTATCGAAATAGCGATAGGGCACCGCCTCAATCCCGATGTAGGACAGGATCGACAGGTGGTTTGGCCATGTCGGGTTTGACACGAACACCCGTGCATTGGCATTGGCCATGCGGATCATTTCAAACGCCTGGCGCACCGCACCCGTGCCGCCGGGGGTAGCTGCCGCGGCAATGGTATTGCGCGCCACAGCGCCGTCCAGCACCAATTCGATCATCGCATCCGAATAGGCCGGATCACCGATCAGCCCTGTGTAGACCTTGGTATCCTGGGTTTCCCAAATCTTTTGCTCGGCCGCTTTGACGGCCCGCATCACCGGGGTCAGTCCGGTTGCGTCTTTGTAAACGCCGACACCCAGATCCACTTTGGTATCGCGTGGGTCTTCGCGGTACATCTGCATCAGCGCAAGGATCTTGTCCGCTGGCTGGGTTTTCAATGTTTCAAACATTAGGCCTCTCCGGTTGCCACAGGAACGGTGGGGAACATCCCCCATTCCGACCATGATCCATCATAAAGAGACCACGAATGATGCCCCATGCGTTCAAGCGCCAAGGCCAGAACCGACGCCGTAACGCCGGATCCGCATGAGGTGATAACGGGTTTGCCCAGATCAACGCCTGCCGCTTCAAAAATGCTGCGGGTCTCATCCGGGGTTTTCAAAGTTTTATCGTCGTTCAGCAGACTGCCAAAGGGCACATTGCGCGATCCTGGAATGTGGCCAGCGCGCAATCCTTCACGCGGCTCAGGCGCATCGCCGCGGAACCGTGCAGCGGCGCGGGCATCCACGATCTGCGGGTCACCCAGCTTGGAAGCATGCGCCACCTGCGTGACATCACGCACCAACTGGTTCTGGAAACGGACCGTCATGTGCCGATCACGCGGGATCGGCGGCATGTCTTCGGTCGGATTCCCCTCGGCGACCCACTTGGGCAAACCACCATCCAGCACCGCCACGTTTTCCTGCCCCATCAGACGGAACAGCCACCAGACACGCGCAGCAGAAAACAGGCCCGCGCCATCATAGACAACCACCTGATGCCCGTCGCCAACACCCATCGCCCGCATCCGCGACATGAACTTTTCCACCGGCGGTGCCATATGTGGCAAGTCCGACCGAGCATCGGAAATCTCATCAATGTCGAAAAATCGTGCGCCGGGGATATGCGCGGCATCATATTCGGCTTTGGCATCGCGGCCCTCATCGGGCAAATACCATGATGCATCCAAAAGCCGCAGATCGGGGTCTTTCAGGTGCTTGGCCAACCATGCGGTCGACACCAGTGTTTTGGGATCATCAGCCATCGGGAATCCTTTGCAAAACAGGTCGCACACTGCCTATCCCCGCTGGCGCAGACTGGCAAGGTGGTAGCATGCCGCAAGGGCGCTGAACTATTGGTCTGGAAAGGGATCAGTATCCCGCAATGAGGGGTGATTTGAAATCTCATCCCACCACGCGCTTAACGCTGAGTAATGCCGCAACAAATCAGCAGCTTCGGGCACCCTGACGAAATAATCCATCATCGGGGCCAAATGTAGATCCGCGAGGCTGATCCGCGCACCGCCCAGTTGCAACCCCCCAGCGGCGATACTGTCCAGCGCCCGCAATGGCGCCTGGGACAGGACCAGCCCCTCCGCCACAATCGCAGAATCGCCATCCTCGCCCACGGCGGCTTGATAGAACCCGTGAGAGAACACTTTGCGCACCAATGGCTGATAAACATAGGCATCCACGATGCCCATCACCTGCGCCATCCGCGCGGCCGACTGCGGATCAGTAGGGATCAGGCTGGCCTTGGGGCCAAGATCGTTGAGATACCGCAAGATGGCCGCCGTTTCCGTCAGCACGAAATCTCCATGCTGCAACACCGGCACCCGGCCAAGCGGCGTGATCGCGGCCAAGACCGGATCAGGCTCAGCCGCGAAGGGGTTTGCCTCGACATAAGTCGCGGTAAGCCCGGTTTCGATCAGACCCATCCGCGCAATCCGCGTATAGACCGAATGGCGAAAGCCAAGCAGGTTCAGCGGCTCAGCCATGATCTTTCAACAAACGTGATTTTTGCCGCGACCAATCGCGTTTGGCCGCTGTTTCGCGCTTGTCGTGGTTTTTCTTACCCTTGGCGATACCCAGTTTGATCTTGGCCATGCCGCGATGGTTGAAATACATCACCAGCGGCACAAGGGTCATGCCCTTCCGCTGGGTTTCATTCCACAGGTTCGACAATTCCTTGCGCGACACCATCAACTTGCGGCGGCGGCGCTCTTCGTGACCGAAGGTTTTGGCCTGCGCATAGGGCGCGATATAGCTGTTCACCAGCCACAGTTCCCCATCCTCAACCGCGGCATAGCTTTCCGCAATATTCGCCCCACCCTGACGCAGTGATTTGACCTCGGAACCTTTGAGAATGATCCCGCATTCGATGTCGTCATCAATGGCATAATCATACCGCGCCCGGCGGTTTTCAGCGATCACCTTGTAGTTCGGATCGGATTTCGAAGAGGATTTGACCTGTGACATGCAAAGGGATGTAGAACGCCGCCTGCCCCAGCGCAAGGTGAGCCAGACCAAAGACTGGGTGCAGAGGTGACCTTAGCCATAACAAATTGGCCAAACTCTCGCCTCAATTCGGTGTCAGGAATTGAGGCCGCAATATCGCCGATTCAGCTTACCATGAGGGCAGAATGCACAAAACCATTGCCCTCGTGGCCCTGATCTTAAGCGTGTCTCAATACACTGCCGCCATGGCGGATCCGCTGCGCATTCTCGTCATGGGGGATTCCTTCATGACCTCCAATGGCTCCGCCGGGTCCGCCGTACCCAGCCTGCTGCGCCGCGATCTTCAGGCCAATGTCCAAAGCCGCGCGGTGACGGGTGCGCGATTTGTCTACCGTCTGCCAATCACCGGCGCCTTGGGCATGAACATCACAAAACAATACCGCCCCGGCCCGTGGGATTTTGTCGTGATGAACGGTGGCGGCAACGATCTGTGGATGGGCTGCGGCTGCACACGCTGCCGCAAACGCCTCAACCGTCTGATCTCCCCTGACGGGCGCAAGGGCGAGATCCCCAGTGCTGTGAGCAAAGCCCGCAAGAGCGGGGCGCAAGTCATCTATGTTGGATATCTGCGCAGCCCCGGCCTTGGCTCCCCTATCGAGCACTGCCGCAAAGTGGGTGACGCATTGGAGGCCCGGATCAACGTGATGGCGAAACAGGACGCTGGCGTCAGCTTTGTCTCCTTGGCGGATATGGTGCCGCATGGCGATCGCAGCTTTCACGCCGCGGACATGATCCATCCCTCGCCCAAAGGCAGCGCCGCCGCGACCCAAAGGATTGCCCAAACCATTCGAAATATTCAGAAATAACGATCAGTCGCCCAGTTTGGCGTGAACCTCATCCAGATCGATCTCCCCCACAGGCATTTTGTTGCCGGGGTTATCAAAATCATATTTGAACAGTGCAAAATCGCGTTTGTAGATCTCGCGCACCAAATGCATCGACAGATCATCAAAGTAATCTTCCACCGGATGCGCGCGTTTGGGTCCATGCCCTTCGCTTTCGTTAAAGCGCGGAATATCCGCCAACTTGACCGCATGCGGTGTCTTGATTGCATCCAGAACATTCTGCATGCCGTCATTGAAGCTCTCGGTCCAGACGATTTTGTCATACTTGCCGCCGTTCACGATGAACGTGCTGACATGGCCGGCCTGCGCGGACCAGTGAATGTCGGGGTCCATGGGGCGCCGCCAGCGGATTGTGTCCCGCGCGAAAAGCAGAAACCGGCGAAAGCTGGCGATCTGGTCAAACTCCTGTTTGCCATCTTCGCCGCCAACTTCGATCCCGTATTTCTGGATCAGAAGCGGCACCAGATTGCCGCGATATCGCCGACCGTTGCGCTGAATGCCGCAAATTTTATCGAAAAACGACGACAGAACGCGGGTGTAAGGGTTGCGCACACAGGTAAAGGCAAAGGACTTATGCGCCGTCACATTGCGGGTGATCGGATCTTGTGACGCATCCAGTGCCCACTTGTGCAGACCGGACTGCGCATCATGGATGTCGCCATCAAAAAAAGCCCCATGATCAGAGTAATACATGATTTGCCCGATGGTCGAGCAGGCACATTTTGGCACCACCCGATAGACCACGCTTTCGCTTTCCGTCATCCATGTTCCGGGAAACCCCATAGCGTTCCTGCCTCCTGCCGGTTGCGACTGTTTTCACAACAGTTTCGCGATAACCCCAAAAAAGGGATAAATTCTGTTTATTCAATTCACCTTCACCATTATCTAGGTAAACAAACAGAGGTAAAGAGGCAGTTCGTAACAGGTATGGCAAAAATCGCCTACATCCTGCTGTGTCACAAAGACCCGGCTGCCATCATTCGGCAGGCCGAGCGGTTGACGGCGGCTGGCGACTATATGTCGATCCACTTTGATGCCTCCGCAGATGCGGACGCCTTTCGCGAGATCCAAACCGCCCTTGCCGACAATCCAAACGTCACCTTCGCGCACAAGCGTATCAAATGCGGCTGGGGTGAATGGTCACTGGTTCAGGCAACGATCTATGCCGTGCAATCCGCCGTTGATGCCTTCCCAAGGGCCACGCATTTTTACATGCTGTCGGGTGATTGCATGGCCATCAAAACCGCCGAATACACTCACCGCTTCCTTGACGACAACGATGCCGATTTCATCGAAAGCTTTGATTACTTCGAAAGCGATTGGATCAAGACCGGCTGGCGCGAAGAACGCCTGATCTACCGCCACTACGTCAACGAACGGACCCACAAGAAACTGTTTTACGCGATGTTCGAGGCGCAAAAACGCTTTGGGCTCAAACGCAAAATTCCTGCTGATCTGCAAATCCAGATTGGCAGCCAATGGTGGTGCCTGCGCCGCAACACTGTTGAAGCCGTCTTGGAGTTCATCAAAAAACGCCGCGATGTCTTGCGGTTTTTCCGCACAACCTGGATCCCGGATGAAACATTCTTTCAAACCCTGGTCCGGCATCTGGTCCCAGAAAACGAAATTCGCGCACGCACGCTGACCTTCTTGATGTTCACCGACTATGGTATGCCGGTCACCTTCTACAACGACCACTACGACCTGCTGCTCAGCCAGGACTACCTCTTTGCCCGCAAAATCAGCCCCGAAGCACAGGATCTAAAGCGCCGGCTTGGTCTGCTTTATGCTGCCGAAGGTGTTGATTTCCAGATCAGCAACGAAGGGCGCAGCCTGTTCAAATTCCTCAGTGGCCGTGGCCGCGTTGGCCGCCGCTTTGCCACTCGCTTTTGGGAAACAGAAAGCACGCTTGGCCGTGAACGCGAACTGCTGATCGTGGTCTGCAAAAAATGGCATGTTGCCAAACGGGTGCTCGAACGCATTCGCCAGGTGACCAATGTTCCGGCCATCGAATACCTCTTTAACGAAGAGGACACGCCGCTGCCCGATCTTGGCGGCATCCAGAACACTCTGGAAAAACGCACACGCCACCGCCGCGCCTTGATGCGGATGCTCTTTGACTACTATGAAACCGACCGCCTGATCGTCTGCATGGATCCCAGCAATCTTGACCTGCTCAATGATTTTGCCTCGGACCGGTCTGTCACCCGGATAATGGAAATCGAATGCCAGTTCTCGGATGACTACCTCATCGGCCACGCCATGCGCGTCGGCCTTGCGGGCGACCAAACCTCAAAAGACACGCTGGCCCGGCTGCTACCGACCATTCGCAACGACATGCTCCACGAAAGCGATCAACTCAACGATGCTGAATTTGAAAACCACTGCCGGATGCGCGAAATCGCAGGCTCAGACGAAAACGCACAGGAACTTGGTCATTTTCTGAACATTCCAATGGACAAAGCAGCAGAGATCACACGCACTGATCACCTCTTTGCCGACTGAACCTGCCCTTTTTGGCCTCAAATACTCCAGGGGGAGTTTGAGGGGGCATGCAGCCCCCTCATCAGCCTAAATCATGCGCGGCAACGCCGCCCAATTACACTAGGATTTGTCCTTGGCCCGCCAGGTGCCGATCCAGCGGCTGAACCGACCGCGCTTTTCCACCAAATCGTCCTCAATGGCTTCCAATGTCGGATCAATGCGCGCCATGCGGAACCGCCGCCAGCGCACCCAGATCGCATAGGCGATGGCAAAGAACAGGGCGAGAATAAAGATATTCAACCATGGAATGCCTTTGGCGGCATCCGGACCATCCACTGCGCGGATCGAAATCGCATTGGGAAAAATCGACAGGAACTCATTGCGCCAGCCATAATGCTTGATCGCGACATACTTGGCCGCTTCGCCTGTGGATTTGGCATCTGCCGCCTCGGCCTGCAAGTTCGACGTATCAAACTTGAAATAGGGCGGCCATCCCCAGCCTGTATCCTCATTGCGGTAAACCATCACATCACCTTTGGCCCGCCGCGTCTGGATAAAGAACACATCGCGGTTCACCGCTGTGCCATCATTGCCCACATCCGCCTGCGCCCAAAAGATCGAGTTTTCGCCAAAATCAATCCGCTTTTCATAAGTGTCCGTGACCCGCACGATATCCACTTGCGGCAGCGTGTAGTGAAAGAAAGCCCCCGCCAGCACCCAAAAAGTGATCCAGAAAACCCATTTGATAATCGCCATCTGATGGCTCCTTCAGGAAAAATTGGTGAGGTAGATGATCACGCCGACCACCACCACCGGAACAACATAAACACCCAGGATCAGCTTGCGCCGGATCGATCCATCGTATTTCTCAAGCCCGCGCTGCACAAAGGTCTCGCGGTTCACTTTCTGCGGTCCGTCCTGCCACTTCTGCCGCAGCTTTCCCTTGCGCACCGCGCGGGAATAAAACGACAGGCAGACATAGATCACCGTCAAAACGATAAATCCAACCACCACAAGCCGTGCCAATGCAAGCATCCTACCGCCTCCTTACCGCGCCCCAGGGGCCAACCCGCGCAATCATCTCTGACACCGGATCGGGCTTGGCCCTGTGCGGCTCTTCCATCGGTGCATCATGCCCGAAAAGTGCGGCCCGCGCACCGGCTTTGTCCACCTGATACTCGGCCACAAGAAAATCGGCAACATAGGCCTTTTTGGTCTCGGCCCAGCCTGCATAGGTGCGATAGAACAGCTCCTTGTGGCAAATGAACATCTGCCGCGCATCCTTGGGCGCCAGCTCCGCCAGCAGCATGTTCACCAGCGCGGCGTCCTTGGTATCCGAGGCCCGCAGCGTATAGAAATAGGCCGGATGATCCGAGGTGATCCGCGGCCATGCCCCGCCATTCTCGGCCCAGCGCACCAATGCGCCCAGCGCATGAAACTCCGGCGGCAGTTTGTCCCCGTGATGCCGCGCAAGCCTGCGCATATCGGCCCGATTGGCCCCAGAAAGATCCACGCCCAGATCAGCCACCGCATCGACCAGAATGAAATCCATCTTCTGCCGCAGGATCGCCGCCGCATCCACGCCCCGCGCCTTCACAATCGGCTCCACCAGATCGTTGTATTCAAAAAACTTCGCGATCTGGTTCCGGTTGCCTGCATCAAACACGTATTTGATCGGCAGATCTTCCAGCCCATCCTTACCCGCTGGGGCAATCAGCGCCGGATGATCCAGATCCTGAAACAGATACAGCCCGCCAAAATGCGCGGTCCAAAAGTTGCGCTGGTCAAACCCCATCTGCTTGAGCTTTACCGGATTGCGGATCACATCCCCGGTCTTGCCCGCCAATGTGATCATCTGCGCAATCAACACATCATCAAACCAACCGTCCGGCTCGCTCTTGAACCGGTCCACCAAACCGCCCAGCTTCTCCGCATCCCGCAGGGTGCCGCCCGTTGTATCGGCCTCAATCTCGACCCGGCGAATATCAAACAGCCGCGCCGGGGTGCTGACGTCATAAACCGAATTAACCAACTCCCCCGTCACCGCATCCCGCGCAGTCAGGGCAAAAAGCTGCGCCTCATTGGCATCCATGAACTGCTGCAAGATCTCCCGCGAGGTGGAGAATTTGGTGTTCAACAAAGGACAGCTGCGTTGCTCCATGCTCAGCAGGATAAACTGCCGGTTCACCCCCGCATGGTTGAGATAGAGATGATCGTCCAACGCGTCACCGACCTCTGGGGAATAGCCGGAAATGTCGATGTGGAAATCGCTCAGTTCCGTGCGCTTGCCCGTGAGATGCTCAAGCGCCCGATTGTAACGCTCCACCAAGGCGGGGCTGTCCACATGGAACAGATTGCCGAACATGAGGCCGTGTTTGATCAAGCGATGCATCTGCGCCTCCCGCCATGCTGCATTGTCAGTCTGCCCTGCATCTGCAAAGCAGATGCGCGCCCTTCCCTTCCCCCCACGGGGAAGGGCGCATGGAAGTCCAAAAGGCAGGCTTGCAAAATCTTCATCGCCCCTCCTGACTTGAAGAAGAAACAGCATATAAAAAGGCAACCGGAACCGTGATTAAGCTCGCGCTGGCTGACAAGAATCCTAACATTAGGAGGTTCAGCAGGTCCTCAGAAAAGCTGAGAATAAGAACACTTAGTAGAACGGGCACAAGCAGTGAAATTGAGAGCAAAACGGCCATGCGGTGGCCTTTCGGCAACAATGAAACACGCCGTTTTGTCGCTCGCAGAGCAAAAAGCGATATGAGGCCAATGACCAAACCCGCTGCAAATGGAATAACCAACTGGCCCATCAGTGGCCAGCCATTGTGACAGCGTCAATGCAGCTAGAAAACACTTCTATGGTGCCTTGCTGTTTCACCCCTCACCCCCCTTCAAATACCGCTTCTTAGCCTCTTCCATCCGCCCCATATCCCGCACGGCATTCTCGATCGCCACCTCATCCGACTTATCCGCATAACGGAACTCAGAATCCGCATACCGGTTGATCTCCTGCACCACCATCTCCACCGTGATCGGCTGGCGCATCTCGTTGATCATCGCCTTCTTGGTCTCATAATCCTTGAACAGGAACAGATCAGGCGTTTCCATCCATTCATCCGGCAGTTCAAAATCCATCGCACGCACCTTGACCGCGTCCGTGATGTTCTTGATCGCCCGCCCGGTGAACCGCGGATCGGCCTCTTGAATACCCTTCAGGTAGGTGCCCAGCTTGTTGATCGTGTCCAGCTCCCCAATCTCACCGCGCACTGCCTCATAGACCTTCAACAGACCGTCCTCATGGGGCCGCGAATGGCTTTCAAAGGACGCCGCTACTGCGGTCTTGATCGCCTGCGCTTCAAACACATTATGATCGCCCAACGGGATGTCATGGTTTTTGCCCATCAGCAGATAAAGGATATCCACGTAATCCTCCCGCGTTTGTGGCCCATCCACCAAGAACCGCGCCCCGGCCCGCTGGCGCAGGGCATCGTCAACATTCTCGGGATAATTCGAGAACATCCCAAAGGTGCAGTTCCCCCGCACAACGGTATTGGCCCCGGCAAAGCTTTCCATCAGGACCGCCGTGATCTCAAGCTGGCCCGCCGATGATTGCCGGTCACCGCGTTTGCCCGCCAGTTGGTCAATATCATCAATCGTGCCAAAACCGATGACCGAGGGATCAATGATGTTGTTGATAAACGCCTTGGCGTTCTGCCCCGATTTGCCCTGATAGCTGTCGATATTATCGGTGCTCAGGTTCTGATAGCGAAACGGATATCCGGCATTGCCGCAATACTCTGAAACCAGCCCCGCCATCATCTGGATCAGCGTGGTTTTCCCCGTCCCCGGTGCGCCATCCCCCATAAAGGTAAAGATGAAGCCGCCCAATTCGGCAAAGGGGTTTAGACGGCGATCAAAGTCATAAGCCATCAACATCTTGGCCAGCTTCATCGCCTGATATTTGGCGATATGGTTGCCCACAACCTCATTGGGTTTCTTGAACGTCA
>Ga0316204_10001950_pt1 | contig 50932 bp, 45 predicted proteins | sample 6monrhotite_MG_2_FD_205661 | JGI IMG/M metagenome (GOLD analysis project Ga0316204, IMG submission 205661) | Microbial mat bacterial communities from mineral coupon in-situ incubated in ocean water Damariscotta River, Maine, United States -... | ecosystem: Environmental > Aquatic > Marine >... | reverse complement strand
GCGCCAACATAACCTCGAAATGGCCGCCAAGGTTCAGGCGCTAACCTCTGAGTTTATCGAAAATCTCACGGGCGCATCCCTGACAGGTGAGACATTGTCGAACTTGCTGAATCAGGTAAATGAAAAAGGGATTGTTTGGAGCACCGCTCGTGGCGAGGCTTTGGTCAACAAAAAGGCGATCGAGCTGTTCACCGCTTTAATAGAGCAACAGGGACAAAAAGCGATTGCCACCGACTCCGTGGAAACGTTGAAAGCGGTTTTGAGTGAAAAAGTTTCCCAAATTGCGCTGACCCCAGGGAATACGGAGATCCAAGTCAAAGCTGAGGCCCTGTCCACAGCCATCATCCGCCATTTAGAAACCAGTGATATCGCTGAAAAGTCGGTTGCTGAGGTGGTCGCTCATGTGAACCAAGAATTGCTTAAATTTGCTTGTGACCAGACCAACGAAATTGTAAAAGCTCGGTTAGTGGGTATTTTACAGGAAATGGTGAACAACATGGGTCCCCACTCGCTTTACCCGGAAACTGAAAACGCAATCAAACTGAGCTTGAATACCCGAGCGGTTGACCTTGCACAGGTACCGGGCAACGAGGAAATGATCAGTAACGCAGAAACCTTGTTGAAACTTTACCTCAAAGGCTCAAACAAGGCAGAGGTTGTAGACCAAGGCTCAATGGCGGCCATCAAAAAAGCGTTGAACGAAGTCATTGTCGACTTGATGGAACAAACCGGCAAAATTGAGTCCGAAGCCAACCGGGTGTTCAACGAAATCCTTGAAAACTGCGGCCCGAGCAACATCGATCCCTTGGTTCGGATGAAGATCGAGTCGGTGCTATATAAGGTGTTGGTGAAACAGTTAGCGGTATACGGTAACAAAGAGCTGACATCCAAGGCCTTGGAGCTGATCCAGGAAATGGCCCAAAGCCTGCCTCATGAGTCTTCGGTGAATGACTTGATCATGAGCCACAAGGTCCGCCAACCAGACACTTTATAAAGGGGCCAGCTAGTGGAACAACTTTCAACGACCCATCACCCAAGAGAGTCCAGCTTAGGCCAGTGGATTTACCCAGTGATCAGCCGGAGGGCTGGAGGTTTGTCCTTGGGGCTCAACCTCAATCTAGATAAAAATTGTTCCTTTGCATGCCCCTATTGCCAGGTCGACCGCCGCATTCCTTCACCGGCTGACCCACCACCGGCTTTAGGATTACTCAAAGAACTAGACCAGTTTTTACAAGACTACGAAGCCCAGGGCCAATACCAGGGTCACCAACTCAAGGATATTTCTATCGCTGGAGACGGAGAACCAACTTTATACAAAGAGCTACCCCAGCTGCTTGAAGGTCTGATCAAACGACGTTCCCTCAGTGAGTCTTCCTATAAGATGGTGTTGTTCACCAATGGCACTCACCTCAATCGAGCTGATTTATCGCCCCTTTGGCCTCAGTATTTTGCCCAGCAGGGCGAAGTATGGTTCAAGTTAGATTTTTGGGACCAGCACAGCTTCGAACGGGCCAACGGGAAACGGACCGAACATCAAGCGATTTTAACCCGCTTATTGAGCTTTGGTCGGTCTCACCCAGTCACCTTGCAAACTTGTTTTTTTCGCCACCAAGACGAGCCAGTCAACCTAGATTTTGCTGATTTATGGTCTGATCAGCTCTTGGGGTTACTAGCTCAAGGCTTACAGGTCCGTGAAATCCAAGTTTATACCCTAGCTCGCAAGCCGACAGACCCCCGTTTAGTCCCTTACGACGATTCGACCATGGACCGAGTGGGCCAGCAGATTCGCGCATTAACAGACCAGCCTGTTGAAATCTTTTACTCACATTAAAAAAAAATGTACCGACAACTAGCCAAGCTTCTCTACCAATTTGAGCCTGAATGGGTCCACCAGCGTACCATGAACCTGGGACAGGGGGTTTCAAACGCAGCGTCCCTGATCTCCTTGGTCGAGTTTCTATTTGGTTTTGAGGACAGCCGACTGACGACCGAAGTTGGATCTTTAGAGTTCCCCAACCCCATTGGGCTAGCCGCCGGGTTTGATAAAGACGGCCTCGCCGTCCCTCTGCTTTTCGCCTTGGGTTTTGGGGCCGTCGAAGTCGGCACGTTAACCCCGAAAGCCCAGGCAGGCAACCCTAAACCCCGGTTGTTCAGGCTTTTGGAAGATCAAGCGATCATCAACCGAATGGGTTTTAATAACGATGGGATCGACGCTTTTGTTCGCCACGCTAGTACACTTCAGTGCAAGTATCCTTTAGGGGTTAACCTAGGCAAAAATAAACTCACTGAGAACGACAAGGCAGCGGACGACTACTGTATTGGGCTAGAAAGATCCTACGCCGTGGGTGACTATTTCACCATCAACATCTCTAGCCCAAACACTGCAGGACTCAGGGACTTACAGTCCGAGACAAGCTTGCTGCCTTTGTTAAAAAAGATTTTGGCCACACGGGATCAATTGAGCGGCCAAACAGGAAAAAAGAAACCACTGTGGCTGAAAGTCGCCCCTGATTTGACCGACGATCAATTAGAAGTCATTTGCCAAATCGCTTTGGAACTCAAAATAGACGCACTGGTACTCACCAACACCACCTTAGACAGAGGGAACATCAGCGACCTGAATGCATCACAGGCTGGAGGATTGTCCGGCAAGCCGCTGCTGTCTCGGTCCAATGCAATCCTGTCCAAGGCTTTCGAATACACCTCGGGCAAACTGCCGCTTGTGGGCGTTGGTGGCGTGTTTACCGCTGAAGATGCTTGGAAAAAACTGGAGCTCGGGGCTAGCTTTGTTCAAATATACACCAGCTTAATCTACCAAGGCCCGTCTGTAGTCAAAAGCATAAACAAAGGTCTGGTGAAACAACTGAATCAAAATCGAGCGATCACACTACCTAAAAGAGTTGTGCAATGACTCAAGAAAAATTATGCTAAAGGTTACTCTCCAGGAGAATCATGTCTAGTCATCAAGAAGAAGCCCACGGTAGCGTCCGGGTGATGCGGTTTTCAGTCGGCGATTTAGGTTTCGCAATTGCCATCACTGAAATCAGAGAAATTATCCCCAAGACTGAAATCAGGTCCGTCCCTCAAGCCCCTGGCTTTGTTGAGGGCGTGTTAAATTTACGAGGGGAAATCATCCCGGTAGTCGACTTGCGGAAACTCTTCGGTGTTGAGCCGACGACAGCGGAATATAAAATCATTCTCCGGCAGGTGAAACAAGTGACCGTTGGCTATATTGTCGACCAAGTTTCCCACGTGCTGTTGCTGTCTAAAGCTGAGATTTTAGACCGACCTCCTGTTGTGATCAAAGGTTTACCTAAAGAATGTATTTATGGACTGTTCCAGCAAGAGGAAGAGACGGTGATTTTGATCGACCTATCCGAGGCGATGAACTCAGAAGAAGTACATAAAATAAACGAGTTAATGAGTCAGGTATGATGAAGGGATGGTTGTTGTTAGCCGCTGTGGTCTTGCTTTTCGGGTGTGATAAAACCTCTCCAGAGGATTCCTCCCAAAACCCAGACTTTTCCCAGTTTGCTGTGGTCGCAGACATGCAGCCAGCGCAGGCCGGCGTCGTTGCACCAGATTTTTCGTATACCCTGCTGGATGGCCGGACTGGGAAGCTGTCTGATGAACATGGGAAAATCGTTATGCTCAACTTTTGGGCCACTTGGTGTTACCCTTGTAAACGTGAAATGCCTGATTTAGATAAACTTCAGGCCTATATGAAGGGTAAACCCTTTCGGTTATTGACGGTAAGTGCCAGCCAAGGAGTGGAACAAGTTGCCCCTTACACGAGGAAATTCCCTTACCCCTTTGACTATGTTTTAGACCCTCAATCGATTTTATCAGAACTGTATAAGGTGGACATGTTACCGACCACCTTAATCATCGACAAAAATGGAGTCATCTTAGCTAAGGCAATTGGCCCTAGGCAATGGTCTTCACCGGAATTTTTCCGGCAGATGGATATATTAGCCAAATAAGGAAGCCTATGTTTAATATCGGAATGACAGAAATGTTGCTGATTGGAGCGATCGCATTGGTCGTTTTAGGGCCAAGTAGGCTGCCTGAGTTCGCTCGGGCGCTTGGCCGAGGTTTGACAGCGTTCCGCAGGGCAACCAATGACTTCAAATCTACGGTTCGTGAAGAGTTCGAGCAGGCTGCTGGCCCAGAGGCGAAAGACTTAGCTAACATTGCGAAAGACTTCAAATCCACGGTTCGTGGAGAGTTCGAACAGGCCGTTGGCCCAGAAGCGAAAGACTTAACTAGTTTAGCGAATCAGGTCCGCCAAGGGGTGGCAGCAGGACCAACAAAAGATTTAACTGAAGCGTTAGAAACAGCAGCAAAAGTGATTGAGTCAGGGCAAGTTCAGTTTGAACGGCCTCGACCCATTGATTTACCCGAACCCAAGGTGCAACCTGCTCTAGAGAAGGAAGCTCCCAAAAAACCTAGTGAGTTGAGTTAAGATGGAAGAGCTAAAATCGTTTATCCGTAATGTGCCTGATTTCCCAAAACCGGGGATACAGTTTAAAGATGTCACCACTTTATTTGAAGATCGTTATGGTTTCCAAATGTGCTTAGACGCCTTTGAGTCGATCCTGAGGTACATGCCCTTTGATAAAATTGCAGGGGTTGAATCCAGGGGTTTTGTACTTGCGGCACCCATGGCAGACCGGTTGAATTGTGGTTTGGTCTTGATCCGCAAACAAGGCAAGCTACCTGGAGAAACCATATCTCAAAGCTATGATTTGGAGTACGGCACCGATGCCTTGGAAATGCATGTGGGCACCGTGAAACCAGGTGAGCGGGTGCTGATCATGGACGACTTACTAGCCACCGGTGGTACCTTGGAGGCAGCAGCGAGCTTGGTCCGTCAGCTCGGTGGTAAAGTCGAAGCGATCGCTTGTATCATTGAGTTGATCGGCCTCAATGGCCGTGATAAATTGGGAGACACCCCTTTTATCACCTTGCTGAACTACCTCGAAGAATAAACCCCTCAGTCCAGGTTCGGCCAGTCTAGCCGGGCCTGTTGCAGCGTTTCTAGGGTTCCGATATCAGACCAGTAAGTCTCACCGATATCAATCCCTTGAACCTCCACACCACAGGCCACCTGTTTGAAGTATTCATCGATCAACGAAAACTCAACAGGCTTGATGAGTCGGTCAAAAAAAGAATGGTTGACCCCGTGGATGCCACAAAAGTTATAAGCAGCCACCGGCCCCACTGGCTCAGTGGACAGTAGGTCGCTCCCCTTTCTTTGCAGCCCCACGACCCTGCCTTCGGTATCGATCAACAAGTTTGACGCCGCAGGCGCACGGTTGACCGCCAAACTGACGTCAGCGCCATGGGCTTGATGCTGGTGGATAAACCGGGTGAAATCCAGCTTGGTTAAAACATCAGCATTCACCAGCAATACATCCCCGGTGAACCATTTTTTTGCTTGAAAAACCCCGCCGCCGGTACCCAAAATTTCAGGTTCAAAGGAAACCGAAACCTCATCAAAATCCTTAGCTAAGCTCCTGTGAGCATAGTCTTCGATTTGTTCCGCCAGCCAGTGACTGTTCAACACCAACCGTTTGATGCCCGCTTGTTTCAACGAGGCTGCCAAGTGTCCCAACATGGGTTTACCTGCAACATCAATCAAAGGTTTTGGCGTTTCTTCGGTTAGTGGTTTGAGCCGAGTTCCCAACCCCGCCGCAAAAATCATGGCAGTATCCATCAGTCCCTCTTCAGCCCTGCAGGTGTTTCTCCAGCAGGCGACAGGTTAGGCCTGCTTTGGTCCCCTGGGACCACGGGGATTTTGTATTCGTTGGTGACATCGACCCGGAAGTGGCCAGACCTTGCGGAACGTAACTTCAGCTTCGCTGAGGTGCTGACTGCGGCCAATTCCTCAGAGCTGCGGACCACTTTAGGGGTAAGGAAAACCAACAAGTTTGTTTTCCTTACCGTGGAGGTCTTGGTTTTAAAAAACCACCCCAAAATCGGGATATCGCCGAGGCAAGGCGTTTTGGACTCAACCTCGGTCATTTCATCGCTGATCAACCCACCTAGAACAATGGTTTGACCATCGTTGACAACCACCTTGGTTTTTAGCGACCGGTTCAAGGTGGTGATAGCCCCTTGGGAGTTCAGCGAGTTCACCCGTCCTTGGACTAAATTGCTGCTGTTTTGGTCAATTTTCAATTCGATGGTGTTGTCTGCGTTGATCTGGGGAGAAATTTTGAGCATCACCCCCACTTCTTTGTAGTCAATCGAAGTGGTTTGGTTCCCCTGTGGGTCTACCTTGGTGCTACCCAAAGTGGGGACAATTTCTCCGACTTTTATTTCTGCCTGTTCGTTGTTTAGAGTGAGGATTTGAGGGTTCGATAAGATATCGATTTCTGTGTCCTGCTGGGTCGCCTTGATGAAGGCATTGAAGCTAGAAAAGGATTGGGTCCCAAAAGTGATCGGTCCGCCAAGGATACCGACCGCTGCCCCACCTGTGGTGGTTGCTGGAAAACTTCTGACCCCGCCGCTTGAACCCACGCCACCGGCGGTCACAAAGGCATCTTTTCCAGAGACACTTGTTTGTTTACCTGCCTGCCACTCAACCCCTAGATCCAGGCTTTTATCGAGTTTAATTTCCATGATCAAGGCCTGGATAAAGACCTGCGCCCGGACAACGTCCAATTGATCAATCACGTTTTCAATGGCATTGAAGGCCGCTGCGTCACTGAACACGACCACCGAATTCGAAGGTATATCGGCGATCACCTGCATCTTATTCGGTTGGTTGCCAGCTGGCCGGAACCGCTCCAAAACCTTTGAAACTGTTTGGGCATTTGCATTTTTCAGCGGGTACACCCTCATGTTCCCACCTTGGGACCGGTTTTGTTTATCCAACCGTTTTACAAGAAACCTCGCTTGGCTTAAACTATCTGGATAGCCAATCAAAACCAGACTATTGGACCGGGGGTCCCCTACAATTTTGATCCGTTTGCCTCGGTTGGCGTTTTGATCAAAAATCCGGTTCAACATGGCTTCAGCGTCTTTGGCACTCGCAAATTGCAACGGCACAACCTCCAACACAGAGGAAGCAAACTTATCATCTGGCTGGTCTAAGGCGGCTACAATCTGTGCAAACCGTTCTGCCGATTCTCGGGTGTCTTTGAGGATCAAAGCATTGGCCCCATCTTGGACCACTAAAACAGCATTACGGCTTAAAATGGGGCTGAGGCTGTTGCGGATTGTTTTTGCGTCAACATATTTCACAAAGATCAGCCGGGTGACATAATGCCTAGCCTTGCCTTTACCGTTGATCAATACCGGCCCGGAGGTTCCCTTGATGTTTCCTGAGGGCATGATCCTGATCATCGAGCCTTCTTCCACAGCGGCTAGATCATTGGCGAACAGGATGGAGTCTAAGATTTTCCCCAGCTCTACCGGGCTCGGAGAGACCGGGGATAAAACGGTGATTTTTCTATTTTTGATTTTGTCAGCATCGTAGATAAACCGTTTGCCGGTCGCTTTTGAAACCATCTCGATCACCAAGGGCAGACCCATCTGTTTCAGGGTCGTTGCCCCCCGACCAGCGAAGAGGTCAGGGGTGACCATCAAAATACTAACCAGTAAAATCCAGCTTACCTTAGTCATTCATCATCAAAGTGGAGGTCATAAAATCCGCTTGAGGTACCCCTCAGGCCATGAGTTTTTTCGGTAATGACACCGGGCATGAACATCAAACTGCTATCAAGAAACGGGTTTGATGTTTGCTCTGTATCTTTTCTACCGCTCAACAATCAACTAGGCTATTCAATTCGCTTGCCTAAATGCTCAGGGAGGTCACCTTTTTTCTAGGAGGCCCTTTTGAAGCCCAATAAAATCTTGGCAGCAGCCATTGCAGCCCCAAACCCGTTGTCAATATTCACCACACTGATCCCAGCAGCACAGGCGTTTAACATGGTTAATAAAGGGGCGAGCCCTTCGAACCCGGCGCCATAACCCACCGAGGTGGGTACCGCAATGATCGGCTGAGCAACCAATCCACCAACCAGCGAAGGCAAAGCTCCGTCCATCCCGGCAACCACGACCAAAACGTCCGCTTGTTTGATCCTATCCAGCTCATGAAACAAACGGTGGACCCCGGCGACCCCAACGTCTTCAAACCGAGTCACTTGGACCCCCAAAAACTGAGCGACAGCAGCCACCTCTTCGACAACCTTCAAATCCGACGTCCCGGCGCTCAACACCGCCAATTTCCCCAAGGGTTCTGCCGACGACCAGTCCCCAAACAGGGTTTCGGCCGCTTCGTTGTAGGTTAGCGATGAATTTTTTTGGCACAGTTGCAACGCTTTTGTCGGCTCGACCCGAGTGGCCAAGCAGCGTTCCCCTATTTTCTGGAAATGCTCAAAAATGGCTTGTAGTTGCAAGGCTGTTTTCCCTGGACCATAAATCACCTCAGCGAAGCCTGTCCTTTCTTTGCGGGATAAATCCAACTGGGCAAACCCCAAGGGTTCAACCGCTTTGATTTGGGCGATGGTTTCATCAAGGTTCAGCTTGCCGCCTCGAAAATCCTTCAATAATTGCTCAAGTTTCAACGGACAACCTGCGGTTTAAACTCCCTGTTTGGAACCCCGATAAATCCACAGAAACCCATAAAAAACCAAGTTTCTGGAAGGCCTTTGTGATTTGAGTTTTGTGTTTTACAACTTCGCTGATCTCGCCCTCTGGGACTTCGATTCGGGCCAAATCACCATGATGGCGAACCCGCAAATCCTTGAACCCAAGCTGCCGTAAAAACTGTTCCCCACCAGCGATTTGATCTAACTTATGAGTGGTGATCGGCTGGCCGTAGGGAATCCGAGAATTCAAACAAGGGGAGGAAGGTTTATCCCAAGTGGGCAGACCCAGCCGCCTTGACAGCGACCTGATCTCAGCCTTGCTCAAGCCAGCTTCAGCCAGCGGGCTAGACACCCCAAACTCATCTTTGGCTTTGAGTCCAGGCCGGTAATCGGAAAGGTCGTCGTGGTTCGTCCCATCGACCACAACACTTGTCCCTTGGGCCTGCGCAAAGGCGCAAATTTCTCGGTAAGAAATCTGTTTGCAAAAATAACAACGGTTGGTTGGGTTTGCAGCAAGTTTAGGTTCCGCCAACTCTTCAACCTCAATCACATGGGGAGCAGTGCCCAGTTCCCTGGCATGGACTAAAGCTTGGTCCAGCTCTTGTGTGGTTAAGGATTCGCTTTTGATGGTCACAGCGGTGACCTCAACCCCGGACTTCATGGCAAGGGCAAGCAAGTAAGTGGAATCTACCCCACCAGAGTAACACACAACTAATTTTCCAAAATCGGCCAATTGCTTGATCAATCTCTGTTCTTTTTGATATAGGTCAGCCATCAGCCACTTTATATATGTATCAATTGGGGGGGTAATGCCCGATGCAGTATAAAAAGGCTATCGTATCTTTGATGATTCTACAACTGTTTCGGGCAATAACAGGACCAATGAACATGATGAAACTTAAAACGAAAGCGATGATCCTCGTTATCGGAGGTCTCGCTCTATTGGGTGCCTCAGGGATCGTCACCATTTATAGCACCGCCAATGAGATTGCGGCTAAGCAGACCGGGGAAACATTACGGATGTTTTCTGAGTCCGCCTTCCAAACCTTACTCACCAGCATGAACTTCGGCTCTGCTGAGATGAACGAAGCGGCCTTGGAAAAGGCCAAGTCCATTGAGGGCGTGAAGGACATGGCAGTCCATCAATCTAAAACGGTGATTGAGTGGTCGGGGTCAAAAAAGGGCTACACCACTGATCCCGAGGTTTTGTGGGTCTTTGAGAACAAAAAAGGGAAGCTCATTGAATCAACCGATCAAGGCCATTTAGTGCGTATTTTAAAGCCCTTTCTGGCGCAAAAAGACTGCATCTCTTGCCACCAAAATGCCGAGGTCAACCAAGTGTTAGGGGTGATGGACCTGACCATGTCACGAAATAAAAGTGATGCCATGATTTTCTCCAGTATCCAGCAGGTCTCGATTTGGGTGGTTGGGATTATTTTACTTGCTGGAGTGGTGATTTCCGTCTTGGTGCAACGTGGTGTCATCACCCCGGTAGATAACCTATTGGTTATCTTAGAAGATATGGCCAAAGGAGAAGGGGACCTCACAAGACGGTTGCCGGTCAACACCAACGACGAGTTTGGTAAACTCGCAGAAACCTTCAACCAGTTCATTGGTAACCTGGGTGAGATGATCAGCGAATCACAAAAGGCAAGCGGAGCGATCAACGAGAAGCTTGTTGAAATGATGACTGGCGCAGAGGCGACGGTTGATGCGATTGCTGAAATCAGCCACACCTCCAAGGAACAAAACGTCATCCTGCAATCCTTATCTCAAAACACCGGGGAGCTGAACCAATCCATCGAAGGGATCAAAGGCACGGTCAACGAAACAACCGCTTTCGCAGAGACGAACAAGCAAGGGACGGCACAGGGGCTCAAAGGAGTTAATCAAGTTACTCAGATCATTGATCAGATCAATCAATCCAGCCAAGGCGTATTCCAAATCATGGGAGAAATGGAAAAAATCGCTGGCCGAACAAACCTACTGTCCCTCAACGCAGCGATTGAAGCAGCAAAGGCAGGGGAAGCTGGCAAGGGTTTTGCGGTTGTTGCTGGTGAAGTGCGGAGCTTAGCGGACCAGTCCAACCAAGCGACACAAAAGATTGCAGTGCTGATCGAGCAAAACACAAAGGACCTCAATTCTGGCCAACAATCGATCAAAGAAATGACCCAGCTCTTTGAAAACATCGAAAGCAACGCCAGTCAGGTTGCTGAAGCGTTGCGCAACATCGCAGAAAAAACAGGGGTCCAAGCGGCATCCGTTTCTTCCACCGCCAACGGCGTGACGGACATTTTGGCTCTTTCAGACCAAATCAACGACAGTTGCCGCCAATTATCAACAAGCTCAGACGAGCTTCAAGGCCTCAGGGCGGAAATTCGGTCCCAAGCAGGAAGCCTAGCCACTATGATGAGCCGGTTTAAGGTCTAGCCCGCTATAGGCCCTAAACCGTAGCCTTTGGGGTTTTGTGTCTGTCCAGGGTCGTTTAAAGTGGACCCCATTGTCCAGACAGGATCCTCGGCTTTTTAAGATAGAACTGAAGTGAGCCATGCTTCATCCTGGAAGAAAATAGGAATGAGTAGCAATCACCTCAAGATGCGGAAACTAGAAAAGTTTGCGACAGCACCGTTTGAAGTTCTTTGAGCGTTTGGTCGAATGTTCCCAAAAAACAGACCACCTGACAGCTTGATAGTATTATCAAGATCCTCTATAGTTTAAAGGGGACAAAGATCGTGACTTGGGAAGCCCGCAGGGATGGTTTAAATGCTTCTTGGAGAGTTTCCTTTTATAAACTATTGATTTAGGAACCTAAATTTTTTTTCAACGAGATGAAGTATAGGTTTCAACAGGAATTCAATACCCAGCAAAGGACAGGGACACATGTTTTTCAGGATAACCTTTAGAAAGCAATTTTTTATTTTGCTGAGCTTGTTTATAGTTGGTTGTAATAACCCAAAAGATAACGGGGCCGACCCAAACGGAGGAACCGGTACAGCAGCTACAACCTCCCCAGGCACAGTGACGACAAAAACGCTTGATGATTGGATAAACGGCCTGGAGACGGCCCTCCCTAGCTGGGCAGAAATTGACCAACTCAACGCTGGCTACAGTCGTCAAGCTGGATTGACCTACTTAAAACGGGTCAACGCCTATTCGGACAAATTTGGGCAGGCGTCTGGGATTGTACCGAAGCACTTGAACTACTGGACAGCTTTAAAGTCAACCTACGGTGGAAATATTTCTTCCGCACTTCTCGCCTCTATGCCCCCTTACGTAGACTCCTCTGGAACTAACCTGACCTATCCACTCACCATCACCCAAATAGACGAACAGCTTCGGGGCTACGCGGTCGCTGTGCTTGCTCAACGCAAAAAGGGGGAGCCGGTGATGCTTGAAATCTTATATCCCCCAAACCAAATCAACCTAGGACATCCCAGTGAAGCGGCTTTCAGGGCCTGGATCGATGGAGCCTACACAGCTGAGGTTCAAGCTGAAGCGGCTGCCGCTGAACGTTTGGGAGTTGAGTACTTCGCTCCCTTTCCCATTGAGTTAGAAGTCTTTTTAGAAAATCAAACTGGATTTATCTCCACACTTACCAACGACCAAAAATTGGCTTTGGGTCAGTATTTTTCGGATGCTGCGAAAGCTGCATCCACTGCCTTTAAGGGCACCTTGATCGCCCACCTCCACTACAACTACGCCAACGGATCAAACCCCTATCAAAACGTATCATACGCAGGCTGGGGATTGTTAGCATTTAGCTTTTTCCCAAATTGTGATCAAGCCACGACTGACAGATACATTGATGGGCAATTTACGAACTATCTTTTGATCGCCAGTAGGTCCGCTGTTCCGTGGGTAGTTGGGGAGCTAGGGGTATATGATCGGTATTTTACCGCCTGTGGGAATGGAGGAACGGCTTTGACGTCTTTGGAACCAGGAATATACCAATCATTTTTAACCAAGCTTGATGCGGCGGTTCCGGCTGCAAATGGAATTTTCATCGACGATGACATGCGGGCTCAAGCGACGAAGGATAAAATCATCGCATATTTTGCGGGCAAGTGAAGAATAAAGTTCTCAGTGTCGTTCTCCTCGTGCATTCAACAGGAGTTTCTTAATAAGACTTTTTTTAGAATCCTGGAGCCGCCGGGGGGGCCGTTAGCGAAACACCTTGAGAGGCCCCGAAAATATAGGCGACAGAAAGCCGAGTGCCGGTCATTGAGTCGGTGAGCCCGGCCCAGTTTGTTTGATGTTGATATTGTTCAAAGCTGACTAGGTAGTTACCTAAAAGGGTGTAACTTAGTGATTTGGTAGTTTCGGTGGTGGTTTGATTGCTGTTTCCTTCGTATCCAGTGACCTTGGTGCTGCCTGTTTTATACCTCAGCACAAAACCTTGGAAGGGTATTTCAGCGGCCCAGGACAACTTGGTTTGTGCCTCATGGACCTGCGAGCCAAGGGCCAAATTCCCTGTTTTATACCTCAGCGGACTTCGTAAATAGGCAGCGTCAAACAAAATCCCAGATTCAGACAAAAATCCGGCGCTGGCAAGAGACTCAACCCATTCGATATCAACATGGTAGTTTTCAAGCAGTTGCACCCAGTTGATCATCGCCCCCCAAACAAATCCAGATTGACCACCATTGACACGGCCTAACTTCACCTCTTGGGTGAGTTGGTTGTAACTACCAAAAGTGGATTTTCCAAACTCGGTCGATCCGGTGGACTCCAGAATCGATACTCCCCAGCCAGCCTCACCGAAGGTCGTGCCTAGTAGCACCTCCTTGCCGCTGATTGTGTTCTGCTCTAAGGTGGCGTCATTCCAGGTCCCAAATTTTTGTTGTTCCGATTTTCCGTTTTCAAGGCGAGCTTGCGCCTGCACCCCTAGAAACGAACCGGCCCCAAAAAAACGCTGACTCGACTCAGTTCGTTTGACCGTGCTTCTATAGGTGTCAGTTACGTCATATCCACCGGTTTGGCTAAGGTTCGTCGAGCCTAAAAAAGAGACCGTCTGAAAGGCGATCGTCCCTGGATTAACAACTTTCTCAGAGGGATTGGACGAAGCCCGACTCCACTGGGCATGGGCAACCAAAGGGAACGCCAAGCTAAAACAAAGCGAAAGAAGTCTAGCGTAAGATTTCAATTCGCCTCCCCAAAATAAACAGAGAGAGCAAAAGCAAGCCTCCAAAAACCGTCCAAAGATATTCGATCACCCAAGCGACCAGCAATAGGACCCACCGAACCAGGGTCCGAATCCCTTCATGATTTTGTAAAAAAACAGCATAGGCTGGAGAATGATCGTAGTACCAATTTACAAAAGAGCGGCCCCAGCCAAACTCCATGAGAACATGATCTCTGAACGAGCGGAACACTCTCAATTTCGGGTGCAAGAAGGACCCAAAGGCAGCTGAAGCAATAAAACAACCTTTAGCTTCGTTTAGGTTTTGAGCCCCAGGATCGTCGATTGAGTTTCGAAATCTAGCGATGTCTTGTTTGATATTGATGATCGCTTGTCGGGAATTGGATATTGTATCATTGCCGATAGGAAGACCACTGTATCCGAGCCCAGACGAAGGAGCAGCGGAAAAATGCTGCAAGGGATTACAGTACACCCCTGCAGCACTGCATTCGTTTCCGTAAGACATGATGGTTAGGAATTTGTTTGTCGTATCGACATACCCGTGTCCATAGGAATAGGCCCCTCCAAGTGTAGACGTAGAGCCTGTAGTATATGCATCATGTTCTAGCCCTAAAACGTGGCCCATTTCATGAGCAAAAATTTGTCCGCTAAACAAATAAGACCAGTTCATCACAATAAAGGCTCTGTTTGGGTCGGCTGGCAGGCTGTTGATCGTCCCGGCACCAGCGACATCCAGTTGGCTAACGGCCAAAACCACAATATCGGCTCCGAATCGGTCTCGAATTTTGGGCACCTGATCCAAAAAACCGGAACTCCCATTCATCAGGTTGTATAAATCCGTTGAGAAGGACCCGCTGTCGGCGTAGTCGACGATATCATAGTGCACTGCCCGAAACTTGAGCGTGATATTATCCTCAACCATGGTATCATTCAAGTAGACCATAGCGGACTCAATCACATAATTTGGATCAATGTTAAGGGTTGTTTGATTTTTTATGTCGGTGACCGCTTCGGGGGTAAACAGGAATACCACGTCTATGGAGGTTCCATCATCTTTGGTGTTTTTCTGAGGCTCGGTTACGGGGCCAAGACGTTTGGGTTGCCAAAGGTTATCCTGCCTGGATGAAGGACAAGCCCAAGCCTCTGAATTCAAGCCTAGTTTTTGCAGCACAAATAGGTTGGCAGTCAATTGAACCAGCATATAGCTTTTGCCAAACCAAGACAGCCGACCTATCGAGCCATCCTTTTTGTGAATCAAAACCAAGCTCCCGGTCAGATCACCTTGCACCTGTCCCTCCCAAACAAAGTCAGACTCGGTGTTGTAGGTTAGTTTCTTTGGCTGGATTTGCAGTGATTGAGTCCCGAGCAAGTCTAAGGTAAACACCTCTTGCTGCTCAATGGGCCGGCCCATCTGCTCCCAATCAATACGGATCAGTTTTCGGCCTGCTCTCTCGCTTGGTTTTAAAGTGGATTCCCACTGTAGAACCTGCTTTTGCTCGTCACTGCTGATCCCTTGAGATTCGGCAGGGGTGAAGAGGGCCCCGGCATAGGACAGATTTAAAAACCCAATAAAAACAACGATAGAAAGAGCAAACTGTTTATTCATCACTAGCTAGTTCCTCGACTCGAATTGGTTCTCAACCAGCCACCGTCACAGGTCGATTCAGATTACAGTCAAAAATTCGTCTGCTAAACCAAGCATATTTAACTGCTAGGTGAATTTGCTCAAAAGTCGAAGACAAAAAATATATTTTCACCTTGCTGAGGTGAGCTTCTATAGTTACAGTATTATAAACGAAAAACAATTCCAAAACAATAGCTAATCTGAGGAAATATGAAAGCTTTCATCAGAAATCTATCGATTCACCCAGCGGCCTTCTTGTTGCTGGTTTCCCTCGGGCTGTACGGCTGCAAGGACTCCAACCAAGACACGACGGTAAAACACTTCCCTCACATCGCAGCCTCTCCAAAAGTAAGTTTCACCGATACAGACCCAGACTCAGGACAAATTGGAGGCAACGTCATCCTCACTCCCTCAAAAGATGAAAGCGAGTTTGTGAACTATCAGGTTTTTTTTGGAACTACCCCTGTCGGTTACCTTTCAGGAAGCGACACCATCGCCCAAGTGACCCCCACCGGCACAACGATCACTTATACCATACCTCAAAACACAACGATCCCAACCGGGGCCGCCTACTTACTTGCGACCGGGATGACCAAAGATTCCTACTCTCCACCATACTCGCATATCATATTGTTTGACTTAGGAGCCCCCTGATTGGTTCTGTCGCAAACTTCGACACATGCTACAAAACCTCCTTTCTCCGTTGGTCTAAGCAGCCAGCGAATAGAAGATTTCAGCCGGACTATGAACGGACTGATCCAACTGAGGTGGTCGGCTTTTTTAGGACAATCAGTGAAGCTCTAATCGGACTCCCAACAAGCGGAACGATGATTAATAAAAGAAGAAACTACAACGCTGAATTTAAAGCTAAAGTAGCCCTTGAAGCGCTCAAGGGTGAGAAGACCATTTCAGAGCTTGCAGCTAAGTATGAAATCCACCCGACCATGATACATGGCTGGAAACGCTCCTTACTTGAGGGGGCCTCTGGAGTGTTTCAAAAAGGCTCAAAGAAGCATCAAGAAGAAGGTCCGACACGGGTCGAACTGTACAAAGAAATCGGCAAGCTTAAGGTGGAACGTGATTTTCTAGCGATAGGGCTCAATCTGTAGATCAAGAAGATCGAAAGAAGATGATCCAATCAACTCCAAAGGTAAGCCTCTCCAGGCAACGTATGCTGTTAGGAATCAGCCGCTCTAGCCTGTACTATCAGCCTAAAGAGGCTAGTCATGAGGACTTGGCGTTGATGCGACTGTTGGATAAACAGTATATGAAGACTCCTTTTTTTGGGACTCTGAGCTTGCGGGAACATCTACGAAGATTGGGCCATACCGTAGGGCGTGATATTATTCGTCGTCTAATGCAGGTCAAGGGGATCGAAGCGATCTACCCAAGGACCAAGACCAGCAAGGCTTGCCCAGAGCATCGAATTTATCCTTGCCTGCTCAAGGGATTGAAGATCAATCATCCAAATTAGGTTTGGGCAACGGATATCACGTACATCCCCATGGGCAGAGGCTTTTTTATCTGGTGGCCGTGATGGATTGGTATAGCAGAAAGGTTTTAACCTGGCGGATTTCAAACAGTCTTGGAGCAGACTTCTGTGTCGAAGCCTTGCAGGAAACGATAGAAATCTATGGGACACCAGAAGCTCCCCTTTCCCTGGGACTAATGACCTAAGGCCAATCCTTCACGCCTTGGGTCAGCGACCCCGGTTCGCACCCCGGTTTTGAGGTCCACCAAGATACTGTTTGCGGCTCCCCAATAAGAGGACCGCTTGACTTCGTATCCCTCGGCTTCTAGCTCTGCCAAGACCTTCTCATCGATCCCCGGCTCCACCTCTATCCTGTCTGGTAACCATTGGTGGTGCATCCGTGGCGCAGAGACTGCCGCAGCAAGGTCCATCTTATGGTCAATCACATTGTTGATCACTTGGACCACAGTGGTGATGATTTTAGAACCACCTGGGCTTCCGGTGATCAAAAACGGCCTGTGGCTTTTCCGTACAATGGTCGGGGACATCGAACTGAGCATCCGTTTTCGTGGAGCAATGGCATTCGCTTCGCCCCCAACCAAGCCATAGGCATTCGGCACCCCTGGCTTCGCAGAAAAATCATCCATTTCGTTGTTGAGTAACACCCCGGTGCCTGCAACCATCACCCCTGAACCAAAGCTAAAGTTTAAGGTATAGGTGTTGGAGACCGCCATCCCGGTTTTATCGATCACACTATAGTGGGTCGTATGCGGGCGGGGATAACCTCGGAACCTGTGGGGTGATATTTTTGAAGAAGGGATCACTTTTTTCAAGCTGATCCGCCTCGCCGTTTGTTTGGACAGACGTTTCGAGATCAACCGAGACACCGGAACCTTCACAAAGTCCGCATCCCCGAGGTAAAAAGATCGGTCAGCGTAAGATTGTTTCATGGTTTCAGCCAACAAATGGATCGTTTTGGTCTGGTTAGCCCCCAATTTCCCCACTTTAAATCGCTCCAACACATTCAGCATTTGCACCACATGAACCCCACCCGAGCTGGGCGGAGGCATCGACAAAATTTCATACCCTCGGTAGGTGCCTCGCACTGGTTTACGTAAGGCGGGCTGGTAGGAACCTAAGTCCAGTAGGTTAATCAACCCGCCGTTTTGCTCCATTTGTTTGGCGATCAAAGCAGCGACCTCTCCCTTATAAAACCCATCTCGGCCTTTTGCGGAGATCTGCTTCAAGGTCTTGGCTAAGTCCGGCTGTTTGAACAATTCGCCCACTTGGTAACTCGAACCATCGGCCTTAAAAAACACCTGGGCGGTTTCGGGCCATCTTTTGAGGTGAGACTCACGGTGTTTGATCGAATTCACCCAATCCTGGTTGACTTCAAAGCCTTCCTCAGCAAGCTTGATTGCCGGTGCCAGCACCTGAGCTGGAGACAGGGTACCAAACTTCTTCAAGGCCAATAACATCCCTGCGACGGTACCAGGAACACCGGCAGACAAGTGGCTGAATTGGGATTTATTGGGGTCTACATCCCCCTGATCGTCTAAAAACATATCTTTTGTCGCCCCTAAAGGAGCCCGCTCTCGGTAGTCCACCGCAAAGCTTTGGTGTTTATTGCGGCTCACCAACATAAAGCCGCCTCCACCGAGGTTCCCGGCACGAGGGTAGGTCACCGCCATCACAAACCCCATGGTGACCGCTGCATCAACGGCATTACCGCCGTCTAAAAGCACTTGGTCTGCGATTCGTACCGCCGTAGGGTCGCTGGCGACCACCATGCTGTGCTTCGCTGAAGAGACAGATAGTTTCCCTGGTAAACTCGCCGACTCAATGATCGGTGCCTGTCCAACAGGGTTGGGTACATCCGCCCATAGAGGGAGCGGGGAAAGGCTGGCACAAAGCAGCAAAAAAAGTAGGGGGTTTTTCATCAAGACTCCTGGTTGGCCAAACCCTACCACAGCCCTCTAAAGCCAGCAACCGGGTCGAGTCATACCATAGCACGCTGTTATATAAGAGTAATATATTCACTTATTTAAAGCATCTGTCCGCTATTGCTGGCAAAAGCACACCGATGAACCGTCATAGGCTGAGAACTCCACCCCCGTCCAGGCCCGCAAACCCGGGGGTAAAACGAACCCCATACCGCTTGGGTTGATTAGCTCGTCTGACAAAATCCTCACGCCGGTAGGCAGAGCCTAACCTTTTGATTTGGTGATTTGCTGGATCAAGTTGATGAGGTCCACCTTCTTAAATGGCTTGCTCAAAAAGTGGCTCATCCCTGCATCAAAACATCTTTGCCGGTCGGATTCAAAGGCATTGGCTGTGACGGCAACGATCGGGATCGCGATATCTACTCCAGCATGCTCGCCAGAGCGAATCTGGCGAGTGGCCTCCAGCCCATCCATCACCGGCATCTGAATGTCCATCAAAACCAAGTCAAAGGCTTCCTTAGCTAAGATTTCTAGCGCCTCCTGACCGTTTCCGGCAACTTGGGACTCAATCCCGCTTTTGTTGAGAATCCGCAAGGCCAATTTTTGGTTGATCGGGTTATCCTCTACCAAAAGGATTTTAGTGCCCGAAACATCCGGCAAGCCAGCATTGACCAGCGCAGTTTGGACCGCTTCTCCTTTGCGGCAAGGCAGGGTGAAATAAAAGCAGCTGCCCTCGTCGACTTCGCTAGCCAACCAGACTTCCCCACCCATCAATTGGACCAGTTTTTTGGTGATCGCCAGCCCAAGTCCAGTGCCACCATAGAGTTTTGTCGTTGAGGAGTCCGCTTGGATAAAACTATCAAAGATTTTTTCCTGTATTTCTGCCGGAATGCCGACCCCGGTGTCTGAGACAGAAAATTCAAGAACCACCGTATCTTCGGTCTGGGCCAACTCCCTCACATTGACTGTAACTCCCCCGACCCAGGTGAACTTAAAAGCATTATCAATCAAGTTGACCAACACCTGGCGCAACCTCAACGGATCAACAAATATATAGCGGCTCACTGCAGGGTCAACCGTGCAATTGATAGTGATACATTTTTCTGCGAAACGTATGCCGAAGGACTCACCCAAGAGATCTATTTCCTGGTGTATGTCTAGGTTTTCCAGGGCAAGTTCAAAATCTCCAGACTCTATCTTCGAAAAGTCTAAGATATCACCAATCAAGGTCAACAGACTCGTTGCGGAATCTTTAACAATCGTCAACGACTCACGGTTTTGGAACCCTAAATCCGACTCCAGGACTTCGTTGGTCATCCCGATGATGGCGTTCATCGGGGTTCGGAATTCATGGCTCATGTTCGCTAGAAAGGTGCTTTTTGCCTTGTTTGCCTTTTCCGCAACTCCTCGCAACACCTGGGCATTCATCATCGCCGAATTCAACTCAGAAGAGTGTACCTCAATGTCTCTCTTGAACTGCCACACACGTGTTTCCAGCTTATTCAGATACTTAAACAAAAAGAGCAGCAATACGCCTGTAATCAAGATGAACAAGAGCTGCTGGACCAAATTGACTTGTGAGGCGTTGGACTCCTTTGTGATGTCTGAGAGCACCAGGATATACCCCAGTGCCTGTGTACTAGCGTCACGGAGCGGAATGGCCCCAACATGGAAATGTCGCCCTTTTTCGCTGACTTCAAAACCTTGGGTTCCAAGCTCTTGTCCACCTTCCTCCTGCTCGGAGAAAAAGCTTTCGCTACGATTGAGGATGGAGGGTCCGACTTCCTTCAGGCTGGAATCAATGATGACATGCTTTTCAAAGGTACCCCATTTCGCCTCTCGATCCAAAAGCCTCATGCCTTCCTCCCAAGCAGGCCGGTCTAAATGCTTTTTATTGATAACAAAAACAAGGTCACTACCCAGATTTCGGCTCAGCTTCGTCGTGATGTCATGGATTTCATTACCTAGCTCAATATAACCAATCAGCTTGCCTTCAAGAAACCAAGGATAAACGCTCCTTAAGGTGAACTGTCCGTAACTCCCTAGCTCAATCCCAGAATAGAGCCACCCGCGTTTGGCTGCTTGTTCAAGGGTATAACGACCGATTTTGTCGCCACGGCGAGTGGGGTTATGAACCCGTAAAAAACAAGTTCTATCTGGCTCAATGAAGTAAAAATGAGAGATCGAGTACTGACTTTTGATGTAGGCAAACAGAGGAGCCGCTGCCTTTTTCAACCCTTCCAAGTCTCTCTTCTGCCATAACCGCAAAACCTCCAGGTTATGTGAGACCGAATAAATCTGGCCGTCCAAAAGTTTTTTATTTTCCTCAAGCAGCTGTGCGAACAAAGAGTTGGTACGGATCACATTTTTATGTTCCCGTGCCTCCCTTACGTCGGTACGCTGAACGTGAGTGATCACGGCGTAAGATATCCACAGCAGGCTCAAGACAATAGTAAAGATAATCAGTGCACGCTTCATTGCCCCTCGAATCTCATGCGATAACAGCCCGGCCTGTAAGTGCCGTCCCTGGGATGGGTGTACCCAAAGCCTAAAGGATTTACTGCCTCGTCGCAATGGAATTATAGCCCGGTAAACCAACGGATTTTTTCCGTCGGATGCCCGTAGGTCAGGTCCGTATTTACCAACTAAGCTCACCTTAGTGAAAACACCAACCAATTGGAAAGTACTGTTAATATATATTTTACCTAAAAATTAAACCAGAGGAAAATTAATTTTAAGGTATTTTTTGGCGGAAAGAGACAAAGGGCTTTATCTGTATTGGTGACGCCTCAAGGTGAGGCGTTTTTGATGAGGATTTAATGGAGACTCATTCGATATTCTGGATCTGCTCTCGTAATTTTTCTAACTCTGTTTTCAAATTCACCCCAATCTCCGTAATTTTACTGCTGCTGGACTTTGAGCAAAGGGTGTTTGCCTCTCGGTTTAACTCCTGGGTCAAAAAGTCCAACTTACGGCCCACGGGTTCGTCGGCTTCCAGTATTTCGTCAAAATGCCTTAAATGAGCCTCGAACCGTTCAATTTCTTCGGTGATGTCCGCCCGATCAAGCTGAAACCCGATTTCTTGCATCACCCTGGGGTCTTCAACATCTAAAGTGAGGCCCAGCTTGGTCAATGCCTGACTCAACCGGTTTTGGGCGTGTGCTTGAAGTTCCAACGCCAAAGGTGGGACCGCTTTGATTAGTTTGCCCAACTGATCCAAGTGTTGCCGCAACACAGGGTTCAACAAGCGACCTTCGGTTTCCCGCATTTGTTGCAAGCCTGCACCGCCTTGGTCCACTGCTTTGGCGAAGAGGCCAGCGTAATCATACTCATCCCCTTCAGACAGGCCGTACTTAATCAGCCCTTTGACTTGCAACAAGTCGCTTAAGGCGACAGAGACCGGCTGTTTCAGCTCAGCTTCAAAGCCGGACAACGTCTTTTTGAGGTTTTTCATCACCAGCGGGTCGACCATCAACCGATCTTCTTCCGCGCTTTCACTGGTCAGAGTGAGTGAAGCATCAACCTTCCCTCGGTTCACAAAACTACGCAGTCTTTTTTTCAAGTCCTCTTCCATGGTCGAAAAAGCCTTTGGTAAAAAGACCCTTGCGTCTAAGAACCGGTGGTTCACCGAGCGCAGCTCAATAGTACAAGTTTTTCCTTGATGCTCTACTTCAACTTTGCAATAGCCGGTCATTGATTTAATCATGGGTTCCTTTGAGGATGTGTATTAAGTGTAGGTGTAGGGTATCATTTATGATCGGCTTTTGTCGTATTTTTCTCGGGCTGTCGGGCTGAGCAGGCATTCATAAGCTTGCCCCACCAACCGAGTCATCCGTTCGGCCTCTTGCTTGACCCAATCAAAATCGCTGGAATTGTGTTTATCGGGGTGATATTCCTTGATTTTTTTCCGGTAAGCCTCTTTGACTTCCTGAGTGCTGGCGGTGGGAGAAATCCCTAACAATTGATACCAATCCTCGCTGTCTGGCGCCGATGGAGCTTTGGGCCGCTTTTGGGATTTTTGCTGGTTTTCATTTGCTGAGGACTGCTTCGAAGACTGTCCGTTGGATGTAGATTTTTTTTGTTCTTGATCCTTCGATTTTTCTTCGGTTTTTTGCTCTGCACCCTCTCCGGTGGCAGCTTTTTCGCCTGTACCCGCTGAGGGTTTCTTTTCGGTTTGTTCTGTTCGAGCCGAAGTTTCTTGATCGGTACCAGCGGACTTTTTTCCTCGGCCCTTGCCGAGTTCAAAAAGGTCTTGGTGCATCAAACTCACTTTTTCAAACAACACAGAGAAGGTGGCTTTATCGTCGTTGAGGTCGATTTTGCATTGGTTGATTTGGGCCTCTATCCTCGCAAGTTTAGCGTGGTAGTACCCCATTTTGTCTTGTTTGCGTCGTAACGCCAACAGCTGTTCGGTTTTTCGGATCAACCCAATCAGCCGCCGTCTCTGGTCGCCGTCCATTTTTTTGAACAAAAAGTCTGCTGCGATGGTGGGGTGTTTTTCTTTCCATCGCCAAATCAAATAGCCCAAACCAACGGTTAGAATCAGCAAAAACAAAATCCAAAAAAAGTTGGCGATTTTCTGGTTGGACCGCTTCGACTGGGTGAGTTTCAGGTATCGTTTGGCGGGGTGGTATTGTGGGTCTTTAGCCAATACGCCTTCCAAAAGTATCTGGGCCGCTTTATAGTTCCCGACTTGATACTGCTCTTTCGCCACATTGAGGTTTTGTTGGTTTTCCACCTTTTGGAACACCTGCCTGCGCAATACCCGGCTTTGGCGAAACTCAGCGTCGTCCGATTTGACCTGTCGAATTTGCTCTAGCGAGGCGTTATAGTTCCCGTTGTCCGCCTCAATTTTTGCTAGTTGGTACGGGCTGTTTGGGTCCAGTGCTTTTTTGGGTGAAACCCTTTGGGCAGGGAACTGCCCAAATTTCTTGCTGCTGCCTTCAAAGGCATCAAAACCGGAGTAAACCGCCCCCGTTCCCGTTTGGACCAAAGATTCTTTTTTTGGCTCCCTTTGTCCTCGCTCTAAATCAAACAGCCGGTACCCAAAAACCTCCAACTTGCCATCTTTGTTTTTGACCACATAAAGCTTTTGTTTGAGGTCATCACTTTGTAACTTCGCTGGGCTGGTGGATTCGTCCAATTGGAATTCGCTGGTTGGCCGTTGGTGTAACATATCCCAGCGGATCAACTGGTTGTCTTTGCTCACCGAATATAAATTTTGACCATCTGGAGACTCCACACCCGCCACTTCGGACCGGTGCGCTTTCAGCCGTTCTGCCGGTTGCTCTGAACCAGCGGAGTAAATAGAAACATCTGAGCTGCCCTCTTCGCTCAAGGCGACCCGCCGGTCTTTGAGCGGGGTCAGGTCTGTGATCTTCTGATCCGCCTGCGCTACCACACGAGAAGCTTGTGCTGCAGGGCCATGGGTGTATAGCTTATCTCCCTCAGCCCAATAAACGTCGGTGGTATCTGGGGCAAAGTGAGGTTCACTGAGCTGTTCCCCTGGCTCCGGCATGACATCAAGCCTCTTCACCGGGGAGTGCACCGACGACAGGTCGTAGGTGACCATATGACTTGGGGAAGCAACCAATAGCTGGCCATTTGCCCCGAACTCAACACTTTGAGCGGCAACCCCAGGCACTTCAAATTGGCTGATTTGTTCCATGGTTTTTGAATCAAGCAAAGAAATCAAGCTTGATTGCCCCAAAGGCGTCACTTTGGCGATGATCGGCCGGTGGGGGTCGAAGACAAACAGGTTTTTGTCCGCCGCTAAGGCAGGCAGCGTGATTCCAACCACCAATAAAATCAAAAGAAACAGACGCATTAGATCGACTTTTCAGGGTAGCAAGGTCGGGCTTTGAGGTGATAAACCGGCATCCCTTTGGATAAAAACAGCCGTTCAAACTCAGTATAAACGTTATCGTCCTTGTACTCTGATTGATGCAAGTCCCATGACAGTTCGATCACTTCAAAGTAGGGGGTTTCCTTTAAAAGCTCTAAAGAGGACTCAAAATACTCTCGGTGGTCTGTTTTAAACTGGAAGACCCCAGAGCTTTTGAGCATTTTTTGTAACTCAGCCAAAAAGGGAGCCTGGATCATCCGGTGTTTTCGGTGCCTTGTTTTGGGCCAAGGGTCAGGGAAATTTACATGCACCCGGTCCAAGCTTTGCGGTTTGATCCACTCCCCGAGCTTTTCCGCTCGCATCTTCGAAAGCCGGACATTTTTTATCCCCCACTTCTTCATCTTGCGGGCACCCAACACCAATCGTTTGTACCGAAGTTCAAACCCGATGAACCGTTCCTCTGGGAATTTCAAGGCTGAGTCACGCAAAAAATTTCCAGCACCGCAGCCCAAGTCCAGCACCACTGGGGCACCATCAGACAAAAAGGATTCAAGCTTCCCAGCAGGAGGCGTACCGTCCATCCAAATCAAATCGCTGTGTTCGTGGATGGACTGGGTGTAGGGGTTATTGCCTCTGATCGGCAGGTCTGTTTGGTTGTTCATTGAAACTAGATGGTGCTTTGTCTTGGCAAGTTAAAGTAGGTTTGGTACTTTTCTGAGGAAATAAAACTCTTCAAATGGAATCAAATGTCCCGAGCCCCAAACCGACCTTTTGTGTATGTTTTGACCGTCATTCTGGTTGGTTTTCTCCAGTTTGTCCATCCAACAACCAGCATAGCGATGAATACCGGCCCCTGTTGGGGGGTTGCCGCTGGAGAATCCTTCATACCGGGGTTAGGCTTTGGACTCACCGGGCAGTTTGGCAAGATGGCCGTACTGGGCGGCGGCAGGTGGGCACTGGACGCTAAGTATTTCGAAGCGCTGGACCGATCTGACTACCAAGAAACATCGGACGAAATTTATGTGATTCAAGACGCCGAATCCAGCCCCTCTGGCAAATACGAAACAGATGTCTACATGAACCGTTCGACCTACGAAGCCGGCTATTATGGTTCGATATCCAGCAACCTTTGGTTGATTTCCTTAGGCGATTTATACCGCAACAACTGCGAATCCAGCTCCGAGACCTTAGAACTGTCCTTTTCCCCCTTACGGTTTGATCATTTTTATGACAATTGGATGTTTTGGCTGCCCATGGCGGTATTGGCTGCAAACAGCGCCAGCTATGGGGACGGAAACATCACCCGGTACCACCTCGGGACCAGTCTGAGCGAAAAACAGCTCAAACAAGACGCCTGGAAACAATATTACATGGTTGGTTTTGGGGAGGAAATGTTTTTTAGAGGGACGGTGATGCAGTCGATCTATTCGGGCCTGACCGAAGGGATGGGGTTCAGTAAAGGCGCAGCTCAGCACCTCTCAGTCCTCAGTTCTTCGGCGGTGTTCGCCGTAGCGCACAACGGCGCTGGCTTCACCGCCAGCCCAGGGATTGCCTTTGCCTCAGGTGTCTACCTTGGCTATGCCTATATGCCCAAACCAGGGGAACAGGATTTAATGACGGCGATTGCGATCCATTCCTGGTGGGATATCTTGGTTACCTACACCATCTTAAATCATTCAGAATACAGTTCCTCAGAATCCAAAGTGGAAGTCCCGCTGCTTTCCTTTGCCGGTCAGTTTTAGCCATGCCCCTGGTTAATAATGAACCAAATACTCCTGGGTTTGGCAGGCGCTGTAGGTTCCACCCTGGCAAGCCGCCGGCTCATTGAGGTTTGTGGAGTGGGTGGTGGTCACGCTCAGGCTGCCGATGGCTACACCGGTTGCCTGGATTTCTTCCCGGATCGTTTTCAACTGATTTACCGCGTTGACAGCGTCTCCAACATTGGACACCACGATCGGGAAAGTCGCCTCCAGGGGCGTATAATCCACCCCATTCAGCTTGACCCCGATGATCTCCACTGCCGCTGTAACCACCGGGTCTTTGATCAGACTGTCGTCGTAAGAAGCGCACCCTTGCGGCGGCTGATTGCTCAAACAGGAACGGTGTAAGGTCAACGAAAATGCATCGGTCCCGACCGAATCATAAGTCGAAAAAGACTCGGTGAACCCATAATAAATCGAGGTGTCTTTGTGGGCCGTATCGCCCAATTCGCCGATGGTGGCCGGTTGAGTCCGAAGGCCCACTGCCACTACCTGCCAGTTCCCGGCGCTTGGAGGAGGCACCTTGAACTCTAAATACGGCAAGTCAGATGGCAGTGGGGTAATGGCAAAGTAATTCACCGAGTTGGCCAAGTCGTCCTCAAACCCCTGGGCGACTTGATCATTGATGGTCACCGAAGAAGTGTAGGGCGTATCTCGGCTGATCACCGCTAGGGCACCAACCAAGATCGCCTTGACCTCCGTCGCCGATGAATCCCCCTGATGGCTGATGTTCGGCTGGGCGGAAGATTGCAGGCCCGTATCCCTGTAGCCCAATTGTTGTTGTAGGGCCTGCAAGTCAATTTGGACAGTGGTGGGTTGCCGGGGGTTATCGTTCATTTCCTTACACCCCCACAAACCCAATGGGATCAGCAAAAGGGCGATTTTTTTCCATGTTGAGAGTCGTGCTTTCATCGTTCCCTTTAGTTAAAAGGTCGCACTGCCGTTGATCCCGTGGACGGTCCGTTCATACAAGACCTTGTTCGAGAGGTTCAAAAGATAGCGGTAATGGTACTTCAAAGACCAACCGACACCCTGCCACCCAAGGGCAGTTTGGTAGCTGACCGGTAGGTCAAGACGGGTTTTGCCCAGGGGCGTATTCGCCGACAGCGGGACTTGATTTTTGTATTTTTCATATTCCACATCAAAGCCGATATCGAAAAACGGCCCCGCCCACTGGTTATGCCAGTTAAACGACATGATCAAATAATCTTCGACCGAGTCGTCGGTCCCCTGGCTAGCGGTGCCCACCGACATCACGGAGTCAAACCGGTCCTTGTCTGGGTCCGTTTGTTGGTACAGCCATTTCAGCCCTTGCTGCGCCCCGTCCTCCTGCTCAAGCTCAGCAAACTTCTTGGTGACTAATTCCAGGGCCAAGGTGTGTTTCGAAACCCCGGTGTCATCTTTGGTTTCCCACAACAAGGCTGGGGTGATCCCATGGTACTGGGCGTAATCCGCCGCCCCAAGGTTCAAATCAGTGAAGAGGTAATCGGCCTTGATAAAAAAACCATCCCCCACCAAATGTTTCCAACCCGCACCAGCAAAGAGCACTTGGCTGTTGAGTAATTCGTTCGCCGCCTTGTCATAGGCCCGGCTGCTCGCCCCAAAGATCCCATTGTAGTCCCCTTTGTATACCACCAGCAACGCCTTGAGGTTTTTGAGTTGATCGGTCTGTTGGCTGTCCTCAACCACACCTTGCAACTCCAAGTCACCAATCTTCACTGGGGAACTGAGGTCTTCAGTGGGGTTATCGTCCGTTTGAGCCACCGCCTCAATGATCAAGTTCCATTTGAGAGGGTTTGAGTCTTCAGCAGCCTCGGCGGCGGCAGGCTCAAATAACACCAAAAAACTACGGTTTGATACATTACCCGCTTGGTCCTCTGCCTGCACTTCAATCAAGGTCCGTCCAGGGTTGAAGTGTAGCTTCCGGGTGATCAAGAGGGTTTTGTTTGGCTCCACTTTCTGTAGGTCGCCGTTGATTTTCACCGAAACAACGGGGTCATCATCGACCACCACAAAATGGACCACCAAGTCAGGAGAGGTGATCTGTTGCTTACGCATCATGCTTGGGGTCATGATCCGAGGGCCTAGGGTGCTGGTGGCCACCTTGGTTTCTTCAGGGGTGACTGCCAGTGCAGCCGGAGGGACCAGCTGCCCAGCAGCGGCAGCTTGATCTGCTGTTTTTGGGGCCGTTGGTTCAATGCCCTGCGCTAACGATATGGGTTTAGGTGACACCACAGGAGGTGCAGCAGCCGGTATTGCTGCTAGTGGTTCGGCCTCAGCAGCCGCCACTGGGTTTGATGTAGGTGTGGCCGCTGGAGAAGTTACGACAGGTGCGGCCTGCGCTGCTGCCTTAGGGGGTTCCCCCGCAGACTCTGTCACAGCATTGTCCGGCGGTTTTAAAGGCTCCTGCGCCCACCCAACAGACCCAAAAGCCACCAAAACAGCGAGGCTTGAGGCCCAAATTTTCCAGTTCCCTTTCATTTTCAATGCTCAACAGTGATGTTTAGCCTACCGGCTTTTTCTAAGTTTTGTTCAATCGCATCTTCAACATCTGTAGTCCCTGGGATATCTACCACCGGGGGTTCAGGCTCTACATATGTATCCGTATCGGCTCCGGCAGCGGTTTCAACACCTGACTCTTCGCCCGCTGAAGTAGTCGCTGTTGCAAAATCTAGATTCACCTGGGTATCCAGAGAGGCAACTTCTTGGGAGTCTTGGAAGTCCTGTTCAAAGTCATCGTCGTCGTCCTCATCCTGCTTCGAAGGTTCGCCTTCGGTCTCCTCGCTCTGAGCGGGCTGCGCTGCGGCGGGAGCGGCGACTGCTTCGCCTACATCGACTTGATCTTGTTTCGACTGTTCTAAGTCAACGGGAGCGACCAAACCCGATTCAACCAACTGGGCCTCAGTGGACAGGGAACCAGCCGTTTCACTGGTCGGTGCCGCGGCGTCTAAGTTGGGAGCGGCGGCGGTTTCTTGTCGTAAAGCGGGGGGTGCCAAGACCGGTTTACCGGCAGCCCCGCCGTTGACCACCGCACTGAACTGGTCAGGGAAGATGATTTGTTCCGGCCCCTGGTGGCCTAACAAAAAGATTTGGCCTTCCACCGTCAAGGCACTGGTGTTCCCGTTTGCCGTGGTTTCTTGGTTCCACTGGGTTCCCCGAACCCCCATCACCGCCATAGCCGTTCGAACTTGGAAGCGGTGGGACCTACGGGTGATTTTTTTCTGAGAAACCGAGGCCTTGCCGAAGACCATCTGTAGGTAACCTTTTTTGGACCGCATTTTCCAAGGTTTCACTAAGAAAATAGCGTTGGAGCCTAAAGTAAGAGAGGTTTCTTCAACGGTGGTGAATTGGACCCGAGACTGAGGGCCGACCCGGAGCAGGTCTCCCTTGAGGATTTCGGCCTTGTCGCCGGTTTGGAAAGCTAAGGCCTGCTGCCCTCGGAGCACTTGCAGGGTTCCCTGTTGGACGTCGACTTCGCCGTAACGGCTCAAGCCAAACACAGATCCTGCGGTAAAACATAACACCGCAGACAACAAAACTAGACGTTGTTTCATGAGATCCCCTTCCCATGCTGCATGAATATTGGAGTTTCTAAACTATCCGGCTTTATTATAGCACCCTGAATCAAGATGACTAGGGGGGAAATGTTTTTTTGGAGAAAAAGTTATTTTTTGCAAGGTACCCAAATCTCCCAACCCTAGACAACTCCCCTACAAGGTTCAACCTGAGACTGGCTCCCAAAGAGAATGATCGTTGGTTTTTCGAAGCTAGGCCGTTGCCTTGATGGAGCCAGCATAGACCCCTTGGCCCCGCAACTCAGCGGTGCATTCCCGGAGTTTCCCAGCCATTTGTTTCACCTCGTCACTAGAGATATCCTTACCCGGTTCACTCACACTTCGTGTTGCCCTGACACCAGATTCGGCAGTACGAGAAAAATCAGTCCCTGGCCAAGGATATATATCCCCTTTGGGGCCATGGAAGGCCCTTTCCCACTCTAATCGCTAGGGAGCCCTTTGCTCTGGGTCTGGCGGTATCGTTTGGCATCTTGCCCGTTCACATTCACCACAGGTAACTCCCGCTAGGTGCGGGGAGGCCCTAAAATGACAAAACCCCTGTTTTGAAAGTCGAACGATCAAAACAGGGGCAATGTTGGATTTCAAGTGATAGGCGATGCTTTTATGGGCCCGGTGCGAACCAGCAGCCCAAAGGCCGCCGCTTTGGCTATTTATACCGGTAGATATACACAGCACCTGAGTCTGTAGCCGTGTTATCCGCACTAGCGGTGGTCCCGTTGGTGATGGTGGTTTGGTTGCTGTCTTCCAATGGGACACCCACCGCCAGAGTACCAGCACTCAGGCTGACAAAGTTCCCGAATAAATCACCAGCCTCACCATTAGAAGCCTTGATATAGGCCTCTTGGGCCCAACTGGTCCCCGTCCGTTTGTAGACAAACACCGCACCTGATCTGCCAACCGTGTTGTCCACGCTGGATGTGGTCCCGTTGGTGATGGTGGTTTGGCTACTGTCTTCGTAGAGGGCTCCCACCGCTAGAGTATCGGTACTCAAGCTAACGGATGTGCCGAAAAAATCATTTGTCCCTGCATTCGAAGCCTTGATGTAGGCTTCTTGAGCCCAGTTGCTCCCAGTACGTTTGTAGACAAACACCGCTCCTGCAGAACTGGACCAAGTGTTGGTACCGCCGGTGGTCCCATTAGTGATCGAGGTTTGGGCGGTGTCTTCTCCGGTGGAACCGACTGCTAAGGTATCAGTATCCAGGTTTATAGATTTGCCAAACCAATCAGTGGCCCGCGCATTGACTACTTTGATATAGGCTTCTTGGGCCCAGTTGGTCCCGGACCGTTTGTATACATACACTGCACCGGAGTCTAAAAGCATGTTATCCGCATTGGCGGTGCTCCCGTTGGTGATGGTGGATTGGTTGCTGTCTTCCAATGGGACACCCACCGCCAGAGTATCAACACTCAGGCTAACTGAGGTCCCGAATTGGTCATTAGAGCCTGCATTCGCAGCCTTGATGTAAGCCTCTGGGGCCCAACTGGTCCCAGACCGTTTGTACACATACACTGCACCTGCTTGGCTGAATGTGTTATCCGCACTGGCGGTGGTTCCGTTGGTGATAGTGGTTTGGCTGCTCGCTTCTAAGATCGCACCCACCGCTAGGGTATCGACACTCAGACTGACCGTACGCCCGAACTGATCGGACCCCGCATTGACCGCCTTGATGTAGGCTTCTTGGGCCCAGCTGGTCCCGGTCCGCTTGTACACGTACACCGCACCTGAATTGGCAATGCTGTTATCCGCACTGGCGGTGGTCCCGTTGGTGATGGTCGTTTGGTTGCTCGCTTCCTCACTGGCACCCACCACTAGGGTGTCGGCTTCCAAGCTGACTTGTATGCCGAACCAGTCGTTTGCGCCCGCATTAACCGCCTTGAGGTAGGCCTCTTGGGCCCAGGTGGTCCCGGTCCGTTTGTATACATACACCGCACCAGATTGAAGGGCCAAGTTGTCCGCACTGGCGGTGGTCCCATTCGTGATGGTGGTTTGGCTGCTCCCTTCTGTATGGACTCCCACCGCTAGGGTATCGGCATCTAGACTGACAAAGGTCCCAAACTGATCACCGGCCTCCCCATTTGTCGCCTTGATGTAGGCCTCTTGTCTCCACATCTGGATTGGAGCCGTGACGGTATAGGTTTGAGTGGTGCTGTCCGACGCTGTGACGATGTATGTTACCGCCGAGCTGAAATCCTGGCTGCTGGCCCCGCTGGTTTGCGTTGATGCAGCGACCGTCACCAAAACCCCAGTGGTGGTGAAGGTAGGCACTAGAGCGGTTACTGTGGTACCAAAGGGGACGGGAGCCGCAATAGCAGTCCCCGTTATGGTGCCGGTCACATCGGCACTCAAGGCACCATTGCCTGCTGCCGTAAAACCAAAAGCGGTGATTGCTTTCGCCGGGTTCAAGGGCACAGTCACAGTGACCGTATAAGCCTGGGTGGTGTTATCTAACGCAGTGACTGTGTAGGTGACAGCAGAGCTGAAGTTCTGGCTGCTGGTCCCGCTAGTTTGGGAAGTTCCGCCGACCTTCACAGAGGCACCGGTGGTGTTGAAGCTAGGTATCAGCGCAGTCACGCTAGGGACATAAGGCAAGCTCACTGCGATGTTGGTCCCGGTGATTGTCCCCGTTACATCCGAACTCAAGGCACTGTTGGCCGCCGCAGTAAAACGGAAGGCAGAGAGGGCCTTGGTGGTACCTGAGCCAACCGTCACCGTGACACTGTAGGTTTGAGTGGTGCTGTCTGCCGCTGTGACGGTGTAGGTCACCGCGGAGCTGAAGTTCTGGCTGCTGGTCCCGCTGGTTTGCGCCACGCCACCAACGGTCACCGAAGACCCAGTGGTGCTGAAGGTCGGTACCAACGCAGCGACGCTAGACACATAGGGCAAGGACAGGGTGATGTTAGACCCGGTGATGGTGCCGGTAACATCTACGCTCAAGGCCCCGTTCCCTGCTGCTGTGAAACTGAAACCAGTGAGAGCTTTCGTAGATGAGGGGGTGTTGCTGGCTGCGGTCGCAGAAATCGTAATAAAGGACCAAGCATACTCGCTGCCCAAGGCAGAACCACCTGAGGTGGTGGCACTGGTGGTGACTTTAGCTTTGTAGGTGGTTGCGTTGGTCAGGCCTGTGTAGGCGATGGTAGCCACTGCGCCAGTATTGTCCAATGTGGGGGTGCCTAAGATGACACAGGTGGTAAAGTTATCCACGCTGAGCTGGACACTGCCAGAGCAGCTGTTATCGGTCCCATTGACGGTGAGGCTGCTGCTGGACATGGCCTGAGGGAATGTGATTTCCAGGTTGCCAGCAACCGCAATACTCGCCGTGCCAGCGGCAGGGCTGACAGAAGAAACTAACCCAGATGAGCTGTTTTGGCCGATCACGGCTGCGTCTTCTTTAGCTTTACAGCCACTGAGGCCAAAAAGTACCAGACCAACAATCAGCCCGTTCCACAAAAAATGTGATTTATTCAATGAGGTTCCTGAGTTGAAAGAGTTCATTATTTGTTCAACTGCACCAAAGGTCCTGCCTTACGGGCTGCTTCGTCCGCAGCCAAGGCCGCTTCATCTTTAAAATACAAGCTATGTTCTACATATTTGCTGATCCCACTTGGGGGAATCGGGAACTGTAGGTTCTTGATTTTTCCAACCACACAATCCCCAAATTTTACATCCCCTAACTCGTTGGAAACCACCCCAGCGGAAAACACCCCACCTTCAGGGTTGATTTGCCAGTCTAGTTTTAATTTGCCCGCTGTGACTGTAGGCTTGGTTTTCAACAAAGTCAGGTAACACCCTTGGAGGTCCTTAGCGGACTTGATGATTGTGTTTTTGACCGGTCCGGCCAAATAGGGATCGTCCTTTGCCTTGCCGCCCGATTTTTGGTCTCGATATGATAATTTAGCGAGCTGTTTTTCAAACCGGGCCTCCTGGGCCTGGTTTTGCTGGTACTGGAACCCCAGTAGTCCAAGGGCAAGTATGAGGATAAGAGGCCAAATGTTTTTCATCGCTTTTTGTAGTTTATGTCCAAAACGTTAGCGTCCAGATGCTGTGCGCTACAATTAGACCTGTGATAAATCGAAAACCGCTAGGGCTTACAACCTCAACAAGGTTTGATTGAGGTTGTAGTTGCGGTAAAGTAACATACCCAAAAGGTTATCGCCCTCGGTATAAATACCTAGGGCTGCGGATTTCTGTGAAAAGAAGCACCCTGCTCTCGATATTTACAGGGGAACCAAGAGCCAGGGCATCGTGGTGATGGTGTATAAATAGAGACGGGCAGCCGCTGAGGAGAAACCGAGCAGGGCCTTGAAAGTCGTCACAAACCTAATGATCTCCTCACAATATCTGTAAACGGGGACCGACCACTCCCAGTAAAGAATAGAGGTATTTTCATTCAAAAGCGGGAAGAAGCTTCCCCTTGAATTGGCCAAACCAGGGCATGATCGGACCGCCAGAATACCAAGCACAGGGTAGATGGTTCTGTTTTTTTGGGGCATCGAAGCCCACTTTGAATCGAGAGGGACAGGTCCAGTAGGTTATACAGGTGTTCTCGGGGGGGGGGCTTGGGGAAGGCAAAGCAGAGAGGAAAACAGCGTGGGAGCTATTTCCCCTCAGCAATCAAGAGGCTTAGTAGGAGTTTTTAGCGCAACGGAAACCGACGTCCTTCCAGCCATATTTCGGGGCGGAGCTTTCACGGTGCCAGCCGGTGGCAGATTCTTGGCGTTGTGCCCAAGAGCCACCACGGATTACTTTTTCTTTGTTTATTTTGGGGCTACGATACCGGCTGCCTGGGTAAGATTGTAAGCTGGAATCGGTCCATTCCCGGACGTTCCCAGCCATTTGTTTCACCCCGTAACTAGAGATATCCTTGCCCGGTTCACTCACACTTCGTGGTCCCCTGACACCCGATTCAACAGTCCGGGAAAAATCGCTGGAAAAGCTGGTCCCTGGCCATGGATAAAAATTCCCGTTGGGGCCACGGAAAGCCTTTTCCCACTCTGACTCGCTAGGCAGCCGTTTACCTTGAGTTTGGCAGTATCGTTTGGCGTCTTGCCAGTTCACATTCACCACCGGTAACTCGTTCTCACCATGGGCAAACTGACCACCTCTCCAGTGAGGCGGGGCCTGATGGCGGAACTTTCGTAAATAGGCGGCGTATTGCTGGTTGCTCACCTCGGTTTGATCCAAGTAAAAACTAGACAACTTCAGTCGGAATTCAGGTCTGGAAATTTCAGGCCCCTGGTTACTACCAATCAGGAACTCACCACTAGGGATCAGGGACATCCCTGGGTTTTGGGTCTGCTGAGCGGTTGAAGGCCCTGGGTTTTGGTTGTTTGTTTCTTCTCCACCAAACCGGATCAGGTCTGCCCACTCAATCACCCCCGTATAGATATTCAGCAGTTTCAACGAGGCGACCCACCGGCCCCTTTTTTGGCTGATGGTGCCGTAGATAAAAGCATCCACCCCATAAAGCTCACCCATTTTCTTGGCTTTTTGTGAGTCGATAAAGTCACTCATCGAGAGTTTTTGCTCTTCAAAGATAAGGGCTAAGTTCTCTCGATCAACCACCTGAAAGTTTCCCTCTTTGGTGATTGCTGCGGAGAGAAAATCGACCGTTTTTTGGCTGTCAAAAGGGCTGACAATGTTCCAAAAACTGATTTGGCTGATTTTTCCTGCTTTCAGCCGTCTGAGGTCTTTGTTTAGGCTAGCGTTCATCTTCAAAGCCAGCTGGTTCACCGCTTGGCTCTGCCCCTCTAGCTGCCCTACTTGGAAAATCTCAGCCCAAACCAAGGCGCTCCGTTCGGTGTCAATCGCCTTCATCACCAAGATATCTTTGTAAAACCGGCCATAAATAAACAGGTCCACCCCCAACAACTTGCCTAACTGCTTGTAGGTGTCTTGGCTGACCATGCCCGACAGGTTGAATTTTTGTTCATCTAAGATCAAGTTCAACTTGCTCCGGTCCACCACACGAAAGCTCCGGCTACGGACCATCGCCACGTTGGTGAAATCGATCAATTCATTTTTGGTTTCCACATCCAGCGCACCTTGGACCCTAGAAAACGCAACGGTTGCGTATTTTGGGCCAGCGACAGCTGCAATCGATTGAGCGATTTGTTGAGAGAGCTTTTCTGTGTCTAAACTCACAGCAAAAGCCGGAGAGCCCATCATCGCTATCAGAATCCAAAGGACCAGAGTCCGGCACGTATTGGTCATGAGAAGGTGGCTGTTGTGAGAATTGAACGGTTGTGCCAAGGATAATCCTTTCATCAAAGAGCCTTTAATCTATCAATCTGTTTTCGATAAAGCAAGTCGGGAGAACTTTATGCCATTATATGTTGTTGCAACCCCGATTGGAAACTCCGACGACCTGACTTTACGGGCCGCCAACATCCTCAAAGCCTCGGACCTTTGGTTGGTTGAGGAAATGAAACCTGCACGGCAGTTGGCCAAGTCCTTGGGCGTGATCAAAGAAATGGTCCAGCTCAATGAGCATAACGAAGCCGAACAGGCCGCAGACCTCATAGGCGCACTCAAAGCCGGTGAAAGCTTTGCCTTGACCTCAGACTGCGGGACCCCCGGTTTTGCTGATCCTGGGGCGAAGCTAGTGGCCCTGTGCCACCACCATAAAGTCCCAGTGATCCCGGTCCCTGGAGCCAGCTCTCTAACAGCCGCTTTATCGGTTTCTGGTTTACGGCTCAAAGAATTCTTTTATGCAGGTTTTCTGCCTAGAAACACCGAAGAACGCAGAAAGTCTATCCGAAGCTGGCAAGCCTTGAAAGTACCTGTGGTGGTTTACGAAGCCCCTTACCGGATCAAACCGCTGATCGCTGACTTGCTGGCAGAGCTGCCCGAAGACCGAGGAGTGCGTTTGTTTCTTTCGCTGACCAAACCAGAAGAAAAAATCTTTATTGGTCACCTGAAGGGGCTGGATAATTGGCTCGGTGAGACCCCACCGAAACTAGAGTTTGTCCTGATCGTTGACCCTGCCCCTCGCCCTGAAGTGGTGAAGGCAAAAGCGAAGCTCCGAAACAAACGGGTTTAGAGGGTCCGGGTGACTTTGCCTTTGTTAAAGACCACCTTTTTTTGCGGGTAAACCCACTGCAATTCGCCCCCTGGAAGAGCCTCTTCTTTCAAGGGTGCACCCAAGGCCAGCTTGACGTCGCTTTTGGAATACCCAATTTCAACCAGCCCCATCATGATTCGTTTGACTTTTGAGCGGGTGTATTCTCCTTGCTCTAACCGGCTCCAGACTAGGTTCAAAAAACTTGCGCTTTTGTCGGGTCGGTAGATCCCTGCCCAGCTGTACACCCAGGATAACTTCGGCACAGCCCCCTGGTAACTCACCGCCCGGAACTCCAATTCTGGGAATGCCTGGCTCTGCTCTTGAGCACCTGTGGCTAGTAAAAGATGTGTGGGGACAAGTTGGAAGTCTTTGAGGTCCGTGTTTTTTTGAGGTAGTTGCAGGTACACCTTCACCAAATCTTCTTTTTTGGCCTGTAGTTCCTGGTCTGTTTCCACCACAAAACCCGTTCCTGTGCTGATTTTTTTGGATTCCTCCAGCACCTGATACAGTAATTTATCCCCTAACCGACTGATCCCGACGACAGGGTAGGCCTCTTTTTTCCGGGTGAGCTGTTTACTTCCAGCTCCCTTTTCGGTGTATAAGTAGGTGGATTTAAGCACCAAGAATGCGCCCATGTTTGCGAAGGCGGTGTTTGATGCTGCGAAAATGCAGAAAATAAGGAGCCATTGTTTCATCAAGGTATCTCGAAAAAATCTAATCGACTTTTCCCAACCTGCTTGGTGCAGTTTGGCTCTAAGCCGGGGTATTCTATGGTGACTTCCTCTGCGCCTGACTCCAACACCACCCAAGACCTGGAAAACTCTTGTGAACGTTCGCTCAGTAGTTGAAGCGCGCGCTGTCCGAGGCCTTTGTGATAAGGGGGGTCCAAAAGAAACAGCCAAGGCCGCTGACCAGGAACCATCTGTTTCAGCCAACTCAATGCATTTTTACGGAGCAAAAAATAAGCCGACTCAGGCAAAGTACCCTGGAGGTTTTTCTCCAACTGGCCATAAGCGCCGCCATTTTCACAAAACCAAACCGGCTCAGCGCCACGGCTGTATGCTTCAATCCCCAATGCCCCTGAACCGGCAAACAGGTCTGCAACCTGGAACTGATAAAAATCGACCCTTGAACCAAGGGCATCAAAAATCACCCCTCGGGTTTTTTCTAAGCTGGGTCGGGTGTCCAGCCCGGCAGGGGCAATAATCCGCCGGTTTTTCAGCCGACCGGTAATCACCCGTAGGCTAGGGGGTTTGGCCAAACCGAAACTCCGGGACATAGGTTATGGTGGCTCCCACTTCGGCGATGGCAGATGATTCGGCTAACGCCTTACCTCGGAAGCCTTCACCTTTGACCACCACAGTGGGCCGTAGTGCCAAGATCAGTTCCGAAGCGTCTTCTTGATCAAACACCAAAATCCGTTTTACATTTTCCAAGCTCGCCAACAGACGCACCCGCTCCATTTCATTCAGCAACGGCTGGCTACCTTTTTGTTTGATGATGGTTTGATCTGAGTTCAAAGCGACCACCAACCGGCCAGAGATTTTCCCTGCTTCCAGCAAAAACCTCAAATGCCCGGCGTTGAGCTGGTCAAAATAGCCATTGGTAAAAATCAACGGTGAAGGGTCTTGTTGTTGCTCCTGCACCAACTCTTCTAACCGGGCCAGTTTAGTCATTGACTCGCCGGACTCAATGCGGTTTAGAATCTCATTCCAAGGCAAGGGCACCACACCCATGTGCCCGATTTCCAGCTCTGCCGCAATGTTTGCCATTGGGAACGCTAGACTCGGTGGGGCTTTGAGGCTGAGCATCACCGATAAAATCGTAATCACCATATCCCCCGCACCGGTCACATCAAAAACTTCATGCACCTCAGTGGGGTACAGATGGTTTTCCTGGGGGTTGGCGAAGAAAAATAAACCATCCCGGTCTACAGAAAGACTGAGGAATTGAGCTTGCACGATATCTTGGATCGCCTGGGCCGCCTGGATCAAGCTCGGTTGATCAACAATCTTGATTCCGCTGGCTGCCTCCGCTTCGGTGCGGTTTGGTTTGATCGTGGTCACCCCACGGTAAACATCCAGGGCCACCCCCTTACCAGGGTCCGCAATGATCGGGATGCCCTGAGCGTTTGCGGTGTCGATACACCAACGAATCAACTCTGGGTCAAACACCCCTTTGGCATAATTAGACAGGACCACCCCGTCAGCAAGGGGTAGCTTTGCTGCGATTCGCGCCTTGAGCTGCTCCCTTAAGGAATCACTCACGGCAGTATTGGACTCATAGTCCAAGCGGATCATCTGCTGTTGAGTGGTCAACACCCGGATTTTCACAATGGTGCTGAAGTCAGGGCTCACCACCAACCCCGAAGCGTCTAAACCAGCGGTTTCAAATAACTTTTTGAACCGATGCCCCTGCTCATCGTCACCCAACAACCCAACGGTCATCGGCCTCACCCCTAAGGCAGCCAAGTTACTGATAACACTAGCGGCCCCGCCGAGTCGGTACTCATCTCGATCAACTTTGACCACAGGGATAGGAGCCTCTGGAGAGATCCGGCTCACCTGTCCCCAAGCGTATTGATCTAACATCAAATCCCCGATCACAAGGATCTGTGGGGCTTCGAAAGTGCGGATAAAATGAGCCAGTTGGGCTTTGACAGAGGATTGGGTCATAAAAAACAGCCTGAAATTGGGTTAATCAAACCCTAGCGGCCTGATGGTGCATCGTCAATCTCTAGGCTTTCCAGAACGGGAAAATGCCCTTATTCTTCCCCCTTAACCACAGGAGAAACATGAAATATCTAGTCTGTTTAGCGTTGCTACTCTCATTTTGCTCCACCAGCTACGCAGCGGGCCAAGGGGTGACCATTGTTAGTATCGCCGCAGGAAGCTACCAAGTTGATGATACGGAGCACCATCTAACCGGGAGCCGTACGGCAATTAGCCTCAAATATCTGTACACCAAAAATTGGTCGTGGTTCTCCAGCTTGGGCTCAGGGTCAGCGCAACAAATCTACTTAGCTACAGACAACCGCCAGTATCTCTTAGAAGCCAACACCACCAGCCTCTCCGGCGGGGTTGAGTACCGAAAGAAGCTCAACAAAAAAGGGTCCATTGAACCTTTTGTGGGCCTTGGCCTCAATGCCATGAGTTATCAGCTGGATTACACCTACCCCGACAGCCAAGTAGGACAAGCTAAGGGGACCGGATTTGGGCCTTTGTTTAAGCTCGGCTCTCGGTTTCGTCTCGGGAAAAATTTCATCATCATCCCTGCATACCAATACAGCTCGGTATCCATCCAGACCGAATCTGGGGACACAAGAAACATCGTTTCTTCAGGGGTCTTTTTGGGGCTGGTTGCCGCTTTTTAAGTTACCTACGTTCATGGTCCCCACCGGTTTGGCCTGTTTGGCTGAGGCGACCTTTTTGGGTTCCAACCGAACAACCGGGTTCATCGGGCTGACAACACACATGGCCTTGGGCAACAAAGTGAAGCTAGCAGGCAACCGGCCGATCAACACGCCGTCGGCAACAATCCGGTTTTCAGCCCCCAGCCCTCTGACCTCCAAGTCGGCGAACTGGCCCCTCAACAGGTTGTCATTTTCTTGGGTCTCTTCGTTGAACAGTTGCGGCAGGCTGGTGGTGTAATTGAGCAGGTCGTGGGCGTTGAGTTGGTAATATTGAAACCGATTCCTCAGGCACCGCTTTTTTTGGGTCAACTTTGGCCCCCCTGTGATTTTATTGCCTAGCAGCAAAATAGCGCAGAGATAATTGCCTTCATACAGTTTTGACCCATGTTCAAACAAGGTGATTCGGGTCGGGGTTTTTGCACCAAAAACCCGGGAATTAGAACGAAACCATTGGACCACTGTTTTGACCAGAAGCGGAAGTTTGAGGTTCGGCAGACGGATCAAGGCATCATTGAGGATCAGCCGCTGCGCAGGCAGCCCTTCTGTACCAATACAATGACAACGAACCAAGTCAAACGGGATGGTCGGTGCGGCTTTGATCAACTCAATTTGTTGCCTCACTGAAACCGGCATTTCCAAGCCCTGGGCGACGGAGCTATCTTTGCTATCCGCCAAAAAGGCGTAATGCTGTTTGCTGTTTTTTTCCAACAAGGCGCCGTGCAACTGGTTTACCACCACATGAAAAAACGGGTCGTCACCAATCAAAACCAGCTGATCATATTCATCATAAGACTCTAACCCCTGCAGTTTTTGGGCGTCTACATGCAGAAATTCTGCCCCTGCAAAACCGGCCTCCAAAGCGCTTTGGTGCCGTCTAAAAAAGCGAGCCGTTCGTTTAGAACCTTTTGAATTGATGATAAAAAGACGAATCATGATGAAATAAGCAACCAATATTAAAGTTAGGGTACCCCCAAATTAGGCCTTGATTTGCAAGGGGGCAACAAAAAAATTAACCTGGGTTTGCTGCGAAACTGTCTTTTCATCTTGAAGCCGTTCCGCTAAGGTCTAGCTGGGCACTTATCCTCTTTTCCGGTCCTGCTGATGCCGTCCTCGCTGATTGATAAAAGTTTTCATCTGGTTTTATACCACCACGACCAACAGGTTCGCAAGGTCCAGGTCCATTCGTCCGCTTCGTTAGACGTACAGAATCTACTGATCGGCAGGCCCCCTGAAGATGTCTGCCCACTGCTTTCTAAGTTCTTTTTGACCGGTAGCTTCGCCCAGAGCCACGTCGCCATGATGGCCTTAAACCAAGCCTATGGTTTCAAGGTCGAATCGAACTTACAAAAAGCCCGCACCCTGTTGGTGTTGGTCGAACAAATCAGCCAACAGTTGGCCCAGTTAGGCCGGGCGACCGGAGAAAGCGGAAGGTTGGAAGAGGGCACCGCTGCGCTAGTCAACATGGAAGAACAATTGTTTCGCCGCACCCCACCCTTTAAGTTTGGTGCTCGAATGTTGCAAACAGACTTTGCCTCCTTCACCGAAGCGGCACAGAAGTTTGCCCTTTGGTTCCAAGAGGTCGTTTGGGGCCAAGATCAGCACTTGATGGGCCGTTTGCTACCTGCGCAAATCAATGATTGGGCGCAAAACAGCGAAGCCCTCGCCCCTCGGATGCTCCGTCGCCAAGAGTCGGTCGGGGCCATGACCACCCCAAGCATGAAACCCTTGCCGTGGGTTGCGATACCCGATTGGCACCGGATGTTTGATTCCTCCGACGCCGCTCAACTCAACTATCTACCGACCTTAAACGGGGTTTGTTACGAAACCGGGGCCTTTGCCCGTCAGGCCCAGCACGCCGGGGTCGTGAACTTTGGTTTGGCTGGTGCTGGCGGTTTATCGGTTCGAACCCTTGCCCAATTGATTGATTTGAACCTTGCCGTTTTACATCTCGCCCAGGGCCCGGACATCACACCTTTCCCCCTGGGGGGAAAACCTAAAAACGGGGTTGGTTTGGTTCAAGCTGAAACAGTCCGAGGGCGACTGGTCCACCGGGTCAAGCTCTCGGGAGACAAAATCAGTCGGTACCAAATCCTCGCCCCAGCGCAGTGGAATTTTCACCCCAAAGGGGTTGTTGCCGAAGGGCTCACCGGCGTTCACTTTGAGAGTAAACCAGACCTCACCGAACAAGCGGTTGCATGGTGCAAGGCGATAGACCCTTTCACCGAACCTGATATCCAGATCAAACCGTTAGATCATTTACCTTAAATCCCCAAGGAGGACCTTTGTTACTGCTAGGAATAGATGTTGAAACCACCGGAATTAACCAAGAAACGGACCGAGTCATTGAAATTGGCGCGGTGTTATGGGACACAGAGCTAGGCCAACCGGTCAAACTGCTCTCCGAGTTAGTGCTTGAAACCCCGGACATGACTTTGCCGACCTTGATTGAAGAGCTAACCGGCATTTCAACCCCCATGTTACACCGGTTTGGCAAGGCCCCTAGCGATCTATTGTTCGCTCAACTGGATGAGATGATCGCCGAAAGCGACGCTTGTGTTGCCCACAATGCCAGCTTTGATAAAGGCTTTATGACCAAGTTTTACGAACGAAATGGGAAACAATTCCCAGCAAAAACCTGGATTTGCACCTTGAATGACGTGGATTACCCCGCCTCGATCCGGTCCCGCAGTTTGATCTACTTAGCGGCGACCCACGGTTTTGTGAACCCCTTCAGCCACAGGGCGTTGACCGATGTGCTCTCGATGTTCAAGGTATTAAGTTTTTATGATATCCCAGCGACCTTGGAAAATTCCCAATCTCCTCGTTTGGAGTTGGTCGCTAACGTCAGTTATGACAACCGAGGCTTGGCCAAAGATATGGGGTTCCGCTGGGACGGCGCGGCCAAGAAGTGGAAAAAGCAGATCCGAACCAATCAATACGACCCCAAAAAGTTGCCCTTTGAAGTCGAAGTGATTGAGTTATAGCTTAGACTTTATTCCATGTTGGCGAGTTCTCGTTTGAGGGCTCGTTCTTTGTTTTCTAGCTGGACTCGTTTGGTCAGCAAGTAGGCAAAAAGGATATAAAAGGCAACCATACTGACATAAAGCATCCATTTCAAAGGGTCATCAATCACCCCTTTTTTCATGGAAAACATCGTCGAGCTTTGGTGCAATGTACGCCACCATGTCACCGCTTGGTGGATCAAGGGGATATCCATGAAGCCGATGATCGCAATGACTGCAGCGAACCTTGCTTGCTGCTCACTGTACACGATGAACCGCCTGAGCAACAGGTACCCCACGAACACCAAAAACAAGATCAACGTCGTGGTCAGCCTAGCGTCCCATGTCCAATAAGTATTCCAGGTCGGACGGCCCCAAATCGAGCCGGTGATCAATGTGATCCCACAAAAAACCACCCCGATTTCCGCAGAAGCATAAGCAAATATATCGTAACTTTCTTTGCGTTTCCAAAGATAACCAATGGAGGCCATGAAGGACAAAAAGAACGCTAGGTAACAAACCAATACGCTAGGAACATGGATGTACATGATTTTCTGTACAAACCCCATTGCCTGCTCCAAAGGAGCCCAGTAAAAGACAAGCCACGCTGTCACCAATAAACTCAGGGCCGAAATCAGGCCAAGGATCCGAGTTAAATTCATCAAAGCTCCATTACGAAATCGAAGGTCAAGTAAGCGGCGATCAAAAAGATAAAATCAAAGCCGAGAAGCAACTTTAGCCAATCTAATTCACCTTGAATACCCTGTCCTGCAAGAATACCGGCCATGATCTGCACCGCAGCAAGCAATAAAGGGATCAACAAAGGGAAAAGCAAGATCGGCAACAAGATTTCCTTGAACCGGACGTCCGTTGTCAACCCTGAAAGCAAAGTCCCTAGGGACGAAAACCCCAAGGCTGTAGCGCAGGACAAGACAAGCAGCGGGCCAAAGTAATCAATCGCAGGGGGGTAAAACAGCAACGCAAACACCGGGATCAGAATCCCCTGCATCAGCACCATGAACAACAATGTTCCCAACATCTTGCCCAGAAAAATCGAACCACGGCTGACCGGCGAAATCAACAACGCCTCCATACAGCCCATTTCCTTTTCCAAAGCAAAACTCTTGGAAAGCCCTAAAATACCGGAGAGCAAAAACGTCACCCAGTATACACCTGGAGCGATCAGTTGGTGGTTCTCGTCTTCTGAGGGCAAAGCAAAAGAAAAAATCAGCAGGATAATGAACGCAAAAAAGAACATCGCAATGAAGTTCTCCGCCCGTCGTAATTCTAAGGTTAGATCCTTTTGTAAAATCGTCCAAATTTCTCGGATCATTCGGTCACCCTCTGGTAATGGTCAATCAGTTCTGCGTAATTAAATTCAGAGCGGGCGTGTTCTGAGTCGATCCGGCCCTTCTCCAAAATGGCAATTTTGGTCGCATGTTCAAAGCAACAGTCAAGCTGGTGTGTGACCATCAGGATGGTCCCGCCGCCGTTGGTAAAATTGACAAGATAATCATTGAAAAAGGCGACCGATTTATAATCTAACCCTGTGTAGGGTTCATCAAGCAACAACAGCCGAGGCTCGCTGACCATCAACCTCGCAATCCCCATGCGTTTGAACATCCCAGAGCTGAAGTTTTTCACCTGAGAGTTAGCGAATTTGGCGAGCCCTACACGTTCCAAAGCATCGGCGACAATCGCCCCGGGGTTCTTTCTGCCTCGGATTCGGGCTTGGAACAACAAGTTTTCTTTGGCGGTCAAATCGCCGTAGACTTGCGGGTCATGCCCGATAAACCCAAGGGCCTTTCGTAAACGGCTGGGGTCCGAACGCAACAGTTCGCCCTCAAAAGAAATGGTTCCACCGCTTGGGTGCATCAACCCAGAGAGCAGTGATAATAAAGTCGATTTGCCAGCGCCATTTTTGCCCAACAACAAGGTGAAATCGCCAGGGTTGAGCTCAAAGGACACATCTTTTAAAATACGTTTGTATCCAAAATCTTTGGCTAAAGATTCCGTGGACAGTCTTGGGGTCATGGATTTTGTGGGGTGAGTGTGCCGCCATCGCCTTGAGGGTCGGGATAAAACGGTCCTGATAACTGGTCATGAAACACAGGGAATAAATCCCCAAACTCTTGGAAGCAACTTTCAAAAACCTCAGCATTGACCTGACGATATTCGCAAATAACCCGCAAATGAACTTGCCCCTGAACAAGGCACAGCTTTGAATTGCGAACCTGATGTGCGTTTAACACCAACAGTTCCTCGAAAAGCTCTGTCTTTTTGTCGCTTACAGTTGCAAACAAGACGGCGTCAAAAATCACCAACAAGTGGGTGACCATCACAAACAGTTTATACCCTGGCTGGTCAATGGTCCAAAGGTGTGGCTTGATTTGGTTGATCCTGTGCATCTCCGAGCCAAAGCGCTCCGACAAGAGGGATTCTAGCTTCGCCAGTACTTCAGGATCTTGGGCAGGCTCGTAGGCGTCTTGAGTATTCAGGTCGTTCATGTAGAGTGGGTAGGTAGACCCTGCAACAGTGCAAGGTCGTTCCACTGTGCCCAGGATGGGATCAAAATGTCAAAACTACAAACGGAATTCCACTTGACTGGAGGCCTTGGGCTGCCTATTATCGACCCAAAGCCATTATAGGGACTTTAATCGTTCCCTTTGAATCCAAGGTGATCATGACGCTAGATAAAAAGGCCATTGGCCCAGACCGAGTACATCCTGAAGAGCCCTCCGCAGTAGGTTCTAGAAACAGCCTCAACCGTGACGGGCGTAGTGAGTACATCGAAAGCCAACGGATCATCGACGAAGAAGTTGATCGGATTTTGAATCACGTAGAATCCAAGTTGCCTCCCGAGGTGCTTGAAAAACTAACGGTTTCTGGTTCAATCAAAGAAATCTTACACAACTACTTCAACCAAGGCTTCCACAACATGTATGGTCGATATCTGTCGACTGTGGAAGATGAAATGTCGAAGAAATTTCAATCCTTAGTGGATAAAGAAGAGCTTAAAAACCTCAACCGATACACCCCACAAGATGTTGGGGAATTGCTAGACGAAATCGGTGGGGTTGAGAAATTTAACAATGCAGGCCTAGAAAAGTCGATTGTCAACATCCATAGCTATCTGCAAAATCACCTGGAATACGGAATTTCGGACCTCCAAGCGACCACCAACAAGATCCTCCGGGAAAAAACAGACATTGGTTTGATGGTTGGGGCAGACAACGCCTACACTTTGGTGAAGGGGCATTATTCAGACAACAAGATCAAGCCTGAGACGGTCACGGATGTTTCGTTATCGATCAACATTTCGGAAACCGAGCTGCTGAATCCAGTCTTTCATTTTCAGGTTGGCGCAGAAACTTTGATCCGAGAGGTCATGAGTTCTTTTGTGTTAGGCAAATTGGATCAAGAGATTGACCACCTGAACAAAACCCGGACCGAAAGCGGTGAAGAGCCTTTGAGCGAAGCTCAGCAGCTGATCGAGAAACTCAAAAACTTAGAGCAGCACATTGACTTTGAAGATCAAAGTGACTCGCCTCAGTACAATTGGGTTTCAAAAGACTTTTTGCAGGCCTTAGAGCCCGGCGAATCTCCAGCAGACCCTGACTCCCTCAATGTGTTGAGTAACATCAAACGGATTGTAGACCGGGAGAACATGCGCAACCAGGGGTTCAATAAAGCGGTGACCGCATTGACCCAAATCCTGGATAAAACCCGCCTGGGATACCAGCACATCGAGAATTTCAAGCAAGCACGAAAGGTGGTGATTCGAGAGTACTCCGAACAATCAGCGATCGACCTGCCAGACGAACGATACTCGGCTACCCTGGCGTACCATGATGATGAGCAACTCAAAGAGATGCGGAACGCTTATTGTGCGCAGCTAGACGAATTTGACCTGCAAACCAAAAAGCTTTGGGACGTTTACGAGCGGGTCCACATGGCCCAACGCACAGAGCAGGGCTTCCTAGACTTCCAGACAGTTGCCCAGCAGTACCTGAAGCCGGAGCAAACTCCAGACGGCCAGACGGCTACAAGCCCATCAGCAGGAGCCCGTAGTCATTGGGACGAACTCTTTTTTGTTCAGCCTAAGAAAAGCGACATGGAAAAGCTCAACGACACCTTCGCAGAGAAGCGCAAGGTTCTGTCTCGCAAGTTTCAGTTACTTCGCACCAAAATCCACGACACCTTTAAGTTTGAAAACCCTTCAAACCGGGTGATTTTGGACCAGCGATTGGACTTTCTGGAAGATCAGTTTGAGACATTCAACCGGCAGGTGAACCCATATCACTTGAGGGCGGGGCTTTCTTTAGAGGTCAGCTTAACCACGATTAAGCGCAAAGAGAACACCATGAATTCGGTGAGCAACGTGATCAGCGAGTTTTTGGATTCTGTTTCGACCGGATTTTCAGACAATTCCAACCAGTTAGAAACGCCTGAATTGACTTATTCACCTAGCTTTGAAGCTTCCCCAGGGGTGACAGCCTAGCTGTTTCACCTTCGTGTGACTGCCCAGGGGCTTCGCCCCTGGTATAGCCATCTAACAAGCCTGCCATATTTGCCCCAAAACGTTCTGGGCAACTGACCTGTTCCTTTTTGAATCCCAAACAAACTTCAGCAGAGCTGCACTGTGTTTCCCTCAGGAACCCGGTGTATTTCATCACATCCATACACCGGTTCCCTCAAAAACTACGTTTCTGAAGCTGGGGTCACGAGGTCGTCTTTCCTTCGACTCAAGGGCTTCAAGTTTGGCTTGCGATTAAAGGCGATTTTAAACACATCGTCGTAGCTTGAAGCAAAATGAACGGTGAGGTCTTCCTTGAGGTGATCAGGGAGTTCCAAATAGTCTTTTTTGTTCGCCGCCGGAACCACAATGGTTTGCAGCCCCGAACGCCTTGAGGCGATCATCTTTTCCCGAAGCCCACCGATAGGTAACACCTCTCCGATCAAGGTTAACTCACCGGTCATCCCCAATTTAGGTACCAGCGGCAAATCCAGCATCAACGAAATCAGCACAGTCGCCATTGTAACCCCTGCAGAAGGCCCGTCTTTCGGCGTTGCTCCAGCAGGGACATGGAGGTGTATTTGTTTGTCGTCAAAAAATTCCGTCACCCCACCATAACGATGAGCGTTGGCCATCACGAAGCTATAAGCGATTTTAGCGGACTCCACCATCACATCACCGAGCTGGCCAGTCTGCAAAAACCCTTTGGCCTTGGAAAGGATCCAGTTTGCCTCTAAGGACAAGATAGAACCGCCCAAACTAGTCCACGCCAGACCAGTAGCAACACCTGGCCTTCCTTCGCCATGGATTTCATCATCTTCATAGATTGGGTTTTTCAGGTACTTCTGAACCTGTTGCAGCCCAATCCGCAACGAAGGCAATTTTTCACCCCGGACGATCTCAGTTGCCCGCTTCCGGCAAACTTTTTGGATCATATTTTCTAACTTACGAACCCCTGCTTCTCGGGCGTAGCCTTCAACAATTTTCTGGATCGCCCCGTCTGCGAAAGGGATCTGGCTGCCTTTTAAACCATGGGCCTTACGTTGTTTCGGGATCAAAAACTTTTTGGCGATTTGAAGTTTTTCGTCAGCAATGTAACCAGAAAGCCGCAACACTTCCATCCTGTCTAACAACGCAGGCGGAATGGTGTCTAATTGGTTGGCGGTCGTGATAAAAATCACCTTGGACAAGTCAAAGGGCAAATCAAGGTAGTGGTCCACAAAACTATGGTTTTGCTCCGGGTCCAACACCTCTAACAACGCAGAAGCGGGGTCCCCTTGAAAGGAGTTACCTATCTTATCGATCTCATCGAGCATGATCACGGGGTTGGCGTACTTGGAAGTTTTCAAGGCCTGAACAAACTTACCGGGCATCGCCCCGATGTAGGTCCGCCGATGCCCCTTGATTTCAGCTTCGTCCCGCATCCCACCGACGCTGAACCGGTAAAATTTGCGGCCCATTGACCGTGCGATGGATTTTCCGATGGAAGTTTTCCCGACTCCAGGGGGGCCTACAAAACAAAGGATCGTCCCGGCATTTTCTTGTTTCAGCGACATGGAGGCGATAAACTCAATGATCCGCTCTTTGATGTCATCAAGACCATAATGATCTTGAGACAAAATCGCTTCGGCTTTTTCCAAGCTTAAGTTTTCCTTTGAATAAATCCCCCAAGGCAAGGCAACGATCCAGTCTAAGTAGTTTCGGCTGACGTTAAATTCAGGCGACTGTACATCTAACAACGACAGCTTAGCCAACTCTTCATCAAACTTCTCACGCACTTCCTCGGAAAAGGTGAGTTTCTTCGCCCGTTGTTCCAGCTTTTCGATGATTTGAGTTTTTTCGTCTTTCGCGAGGCCTAACTCTTTTTGAATTTCCTTGAGCTGCTCTCTGAGAAAAAACTCCCGTTGGTGCTCGCTGATCCGGTCTTCAATTTTTTGGCTGATCTCCGCCTGAAGCCTCGATAGCTCCAACTCCTTTTTAATCAACAGTAAGGTCTTCCCCAACCTAGGAATGATCGACACTGTAGATAGGATCTGCTGCAAATCCTCTTTTTCCGCACTGGTCAACGTCGCTGCGAAGTCCGCCAACCGGGAAGGGTCGTCCATTGAAATTTGGCTAATGAACTGATTCAGCTCTTCTTTAATCAAGGGGTTCAGACGAATCAGCTCTTTCATGTTCGAAAGAATTTCTCTCGAGTAGGCCCGTATTTCGTCATTAATCTTGATGCGATCCGGCTGGATATACTCTACTCTGGCTCGCATGATTTTTTTGGTTTCTAAAGGCTCTACAATGCGAAACCGGTCCAGTACATCAAGCAATACCTGTGAACCATTCGAGTCTTCTGAAAAAACCTTAGCGATTCGAGCGACCACTCCGATTTTGTGCAAAAACTCGATTTGAGGGTCTTCGGAGTCAAAACGGTTGGTTGCGAGGACAATCCCCACGTAACCTTGGCCTTCCTGGGCTTCCGTCAGGGTTTGTTGATACACGTCTCCCTCAACCACCAAGGGGATCACCATATGAGGAAATAAGGGCCGGTGCTGCACCGCTATGATCCCAAGTTGCTCTGGTAAAAAGTCGGCCTTTTGGATCAAGTCGCCATAACCATCCCCGGAACTAACGTCCAGAATCACCTGATCCGGTGAGATGATGTCGTCGTCTAAAGGTTCGGAAGATTCAAAATCAGAGTTGTCTTTTCGGTCGCTCATACCAATCCTGCATTAATTATATGTGTCACTAGGAACAAGGATAAAAGGGTAAACGAAATTCCATTCCCAAGCAACTAAAGCCTTCTGTTTTTAAAACCCCGCAATCTCATTGAGTTTTATGCTATATGCCGATGGATCGGAGGTGCCAGAGGTGGTGACTATTAACTTTTTTTAATAAAAATTCTTGCGGTTTTGGGTGTAATGGTCTAATTGAGTTAGGAACGAAAGAGACTATAGGTTCGGTTGAGGTTTCTGCTCAGGTGGAGATCAAACCC
>Ga0316204_10001949_pt1 | contig 50941 bp, 51 predicted proteins | sample 6monrhotite_MG_2_FD_205661 | JGI IMG/M metagenome (GOLD analysis project Ga0316204, IMG submission 205661) | Microbial mat bacterial communities from mineral coupon in-situ incubated in ocean water Damariscotta River, Maine, United States -... | ecosystem: Environmental > Aquatic > Marine >... | reverse complement strand
TGTGCCACTTAAAAATGCAGCAATATCTTCAATCGTTTCTATACGTTGTTCATCCATTTGTACCAACATCCTCCTATTATGGACGACATACTCGATTTCAGACTCATTTCATATTGGAAAAGGCTGAAAGACGACAGCAGAAGATGTGTCTGCTATACTATTTTTTCATATGGAATGAGGGAGATGGTTATGAAACAATATAAACAATACGTATTTATTTTAAGTTTATTGATGTGCTCGTTTTCAAATCAGGCTTTGGCTGAAGAGGTTGAAGGTGTTGCTGTTGCAAATTCGGTGACCGTTGGCGGCACAGCCTTAATGCTTAATGGCGCAGGGGTGCGAACCAAGTTCTTTTTTGATATTTATGTGGCTGCGTTGTACACAGAAAGTAAAACTTCAGATGCAAAAAAAGCCATTAATAACATGGGCAACAAAAAAGTGTGGATGCACTTTCTATACGATGAAGTGTCCCAAGAGAAATTGGTAAATGGTTGGATAGCAGGCTTTGAAAACAATCAAGATAAAAATAGTATGGCGAAGCTACAATCACGCCTCGATACATTTAATGGTTTGTTTTTAACCATGCATAAAGGTGATGAAATTAGTTTTGATTTTATTGGCAACAATACCCAAGTCACGATTAATAGTGAAACAAAACCAATGATTCAAGGTCAAGATTTTCAGCAAGCTTTGCTTAGTATTTGGTTGGGTAAAAAACCTGCAGATAAAGATTTGAAAAGAAGCATGTTAGGTGAAGACTAAACTTTAGAGTTTAGCTTGTTGGTGGTTTCCAATGCTTTTTAATAAAGACATCTCTGCCTGAACCTTGCCGATAACGTAGGTAATGTTCAGGGTTTTTCTTATGATAATTTTGATGATAAAGCTCAGCAGGATAAAAACTTTCAAAAGTTAAAATTTTGGTGGCAATGGGTAGTGGAAAACGAGTGCTTTTTTCAAGTTCGTCTTTGCTGTACTGCGCTTGCTCTTTTTGCATGTCTGAGTGATAAAAAATAGCAGATTGATAGTGGTTTCCACGGTCAAAAAAAGAGCCCTCTGCATCCGTTGGATCTATTTGTTGCCAAAAGGTATCAACTAATTTTACATAGCTTACTTTTCCGGGATCAAATTCAATTTGAATGGCTTCAAGGTGACCAGTTGCACCGCTACAGACCTGTTCATAACTGGGGTTGTCAATATGGCCGCCTGTATATCCAGAAGTCACTTGTTCAACACCATTGATATTTTCAAAGGGTGCAACCATGCACCAAAAACAGCCCCCCGCAAATGTCGCTAGATGTGGCATAAATTTCCCCTTAGCAGTGCTTGTTATCACTTTTAATAATGGCTTCATGGTGTAGAAACAAAACCTGCCTAAGATAACGGCGCGTTAAAAGAGAATACAAAACTGTTTCAGAGAAAGCTATGGATTTGTTTCGCTAACATGTATTCTTAGCGCTTGTGTGCATGGCATAAGTTGTTTGGAATATCATATGAATTCGGGTATGTTTATTAATGTTGGCTCGTTTTGGCATTATACCTGCGTAGTGTTTATACGTATTGCGTAAATTGATTTATGAATTCTTTTGGTGATAGATGAAATATGGAGTGAATTATGGGTATTTTAAGTGAGCAACTTGAACAATCATTAAATAGTATTTTTCGTACAGCACACTTAAATCGTAATGAGTTTGTCACGATTGAGCATTTACTACTGGGTTTGCTTGATAATAAAGAGGCTTATGCTGTACTTGAGGGTCTTGATGCAGATATTCCTTATTTGCGAGAAGAGTTGACCACATTTATTAAAACCCATGTGACAGTTTTGCCAGAAGATAGTGGTGATACGATTGCTAGCGTGGGTTTGCAGCGTGTGATTCAGCGCGCAGTCATGCATGTACAATCTGCGGGTAAAGATGAAGTGACAGGTGCACATGCCTTGGTCGCCATTTTTTCAGAGAAAGACTCTCATGCCTCTTATTTTTTAAATAGGCTTGGCATCACGCGTCTTGATGTGACTACATATATTTCACAAGATTTAGACAATTCCCAATCTTCGATTGAACACAATATTGAACTGGGGCATGTTCAGCATGATCAGGCTGACCAATCTCCTCTACAGCGCTATTGCGAAAATTTGACAGATAAAGCTTTGTTGGGTGAGCTGGATCCGCTTATTGGGCGAGATGATGAGCTTAATCGTTGTATTCATATTTTATGTAGACGCAAAAAGAACAACCCTTTACTGGTTGGTGAAGCTGGTGTGGGTAAAACTGCCATCGCTGAAGGTTTAGCAATACGTATCATCAATGATGAAATGCCAGATATTTTAAAAGATGCACAAGTATACTCACTTGATATGGGTTCGTTATTGGCTGGGACGAAATATCGAGGTGATTTCGAAGAGCGTTTGAAAGCTGTGTTAAATGCGCTTAAAGCAGAAAAAAATGTTGTGTTGTTCATTGACGAAATTCACACGATTATTGGTGCTGGCTCAGTGAATGGCAGTGCTATGGACGTTTCAAACTTGCTTAAACCTGCTTTAGCCAATGGTGAATTGCGCTGCTTGGGGGCAACAACATATCAGGAATATCATCAGACATTTGAGAAAGAAAATGCGCTGTCACGACGTTTTCGCAAGGTGGATGTGGTTGAACCAAGCCTGTCTGACACGGTGGATATTTTAAATGGTCTAAAATCACGTTTGGAAGAACATCATGACATAAAGTATAGCCGTGCAGCGGTTTCAGAAGCTGCAAAATTAGCTTCACGTTATATTACAGATCGTCATTTGCCCGATTCAGCGATTGATGTGTTGGATGAGGCAGGCGCTTCTGTACACCTGCATGAAACTGGAAAACGGAAAAAACAGTTGGGTGTGCATGATATTGAGCTGACTGTAGCTTCGATGGCACGTATTCCTGCTAGACAAGTTTCATCATCGGATAAAAAGTCGTTGGTGAACCTTGAACGAAACTTAAAACTCTCTGTTTTTGGTCAGGATTTAGCGATTGAGCAGTTGGCAGCAAGCATCAAACTGTCGCGTGCAGGTTTAGGCTCACCTGAAAAGCCGATTGGCAGCTTTTTGTTCACAGGGCCTACTGGTGTGGGTAAAACAGAGGTAGCAAAACAATTGGCGCGCATTATGGGTGTTGATTTGGTTCGTTTTGATATGTCTGAATATATGGAGTCTCATGCAGTATCGCGTTTGATTGGTGCCCCTCCAGGTTATGTGGGTTATGAACAAGGTGGTTTATTGACTGATGCAATCAATAAAAAACCTTATTGTGTGCTCTTGTTGGATGAAATTGAGAAAGCACATCAAGATTTATTTAATGTATTGTTGCAAGTGATGGATCACGGTAAACTTACTGATAATAATGGGAAATCTGCTGGTTTTAGACATGTTATTTTGATTATGACCAGTAATGCTGGTGCTTTTGAAATGCAGCGCGAAGCGATTGGTTTTAATGCACGTTCAAATAACACTGCCGATAAAGATGCAATCAAACGCCTGTTTACGCCAGAATTTCGCAACCGCCTTGATGCTATGATCCCATTTGCAGCATTGAGTGAGGAAACAACGTTGCATGTGGTTGATAAATTTATTATGGCGCTTGAAATGCAGCTACAAGAGAAAAAAGTTGAACTTGATCTTAGCCCCGCAGCAAGAAAGTGGTTGGCTAAAGAAGGTTATGATCCTTTGATGGGCGCAAGACCAATGGAACGTTTGATTCGTGAGCAAATTAAGAAGGCGCTTGCGGATAAAATCTTGTTTGGTGATTTGCAAAAAGGTGGTACGGCGCTTGTTGATGTAGGCGATGAAGGATTAACGGTTAAACGTGCTGAAGAGCTTGCAAAGAGTGAATAAATTATGAGCTGGAGAGCCCCAGTACATAAAAAGGCTGCAAAAGACTATGCCACTACGATGGGTAAAGAAGATGCAGCAACACTTAGCATCAGCTTAGAACCCATTGGAGTGGTTCATAGCCCATACCAAGAGCGCTTTGCGACCCCAAGGCAACCTGCATATGCGGTAGAAGATCAGGATGCTAAAATTAGCCTGAATGCGGGTTTAAATTATGAACAAGCTTTGCAAAACTTAGAAACCTTCTCTCATATTTGGGTGATTTATTGGATGCATCTTAACCAAGGCTGGAATACACTTGTTAAACCACCAAGAGACCCTGAGCACAAACATGGTGTTTTTTCTACGCGGGCGCCACACCGACCCAACAGCATTGGTTTATCCGTGGTGCCTTTGCAGGCAGTCAAAGGGCGAACATTACACATAGGAGATCATGATATGTTAGATGGAACGCCAGTCTTGGATATAAAACCTTATATTAAAGAAGCAGATATGATGGTCCATGCCAATAATGGTTGGCTTGATGATTTGGTGCTCAATTGAGGGAACCTTTGACTTTAAGTTTGCATATTCAATAATTCGCATATGAAATGTCCTTCTTGTGGTACTTGGTACCCAAATCAAAAGTTATTTTGCCTTTCTTGTGGAGAGCTTCTTTCTGAAGGTGATGGGCAAGTACGTATTTGTAAATACCTCTTGCTTGAAAAAATAGGGCAAGGTGGGGTCGGGGTTGTGTATCGGGCACGACATATCACTGACCAGCATGAAGTTGCGATTAAATTATTAAATCAAAAGAGTTTTGGTGATATACAAACGATGCAACGCTTTCGCCGTGAAATGCGTATGCACAAGAAACTTGAACATCCTAACATTACTGAATTTATAGATATCTGCGAAGAAGGTGAAGCTGTCGCACTGGTGATGGAATATTTATCAGGTTGCAATCTAAAAGAATATATCAACCATCGCGGCGCATTACCTTTGGGTGAAATTATTCATGTTTCAAAAGCTGTGTTACCAGCATTAGGTGCTGCGCATGAACAAGATGTGATTCACCGCGATCTTAAACCCTCGAATATTTTTGTAACCAACGAAGGTGATATCAAACTGATGGACTTTGGTTTGGCGAAACCAACGTTAAGCAATGAGGATATTACTGACAGCGGCATGACTGTTGGAACCTACTTATACATGGCACCAGAACAAATTTTGGGCAACCAAACCGGAGTTTATACAGATTTGTATGCCTTCGGTATTATTCTTTATCGCATGTGTACTGCTGTTTTGCCGTTCATGGCTTCAGGTGGCGGTGAGTTTGAGATTATGGAAAAACAGGTGCGACACCTTCCTCAAAACCCCAAAGAGTTAAATAAAAACATTCCAGATTCTTTGGCACAACTTATCATGGATTTATTAGCTAAAGCGCCAAGTAATCGGCCCAAAAGTTGTGCTGAAGTCTTGTCACGCATTGAGCTTTTAGGCGAAAGTATTGTTCCAAGAATCAGTGAAGATAGTCTCTCTCAAGTACGTATAGGAGCTTTTTCAGATTTGAATTCAGGTATTATGGCAACACCTACCACGTCTGAGAGTAATGATGATGATAGTGAAAGAAGTACAACGCATACCATAGCATTTAACACATTGCTCAGTGCTTTTGCGATTGAATCACCAGAATCACCAGAGACTCTGCCCTTTGATATGAGGCGACCACCATCTCTAACCAAAGAAACGCTTAAACACTTGAAGTTAAGCATTTCAAATATTCCTCCATTGCCAGAGATTTGGCATCAGGTTCAGGTTATTTTTGAAAACCCTGAATCGTCACCGGCGGAGTTAGCAAAAGTGATTGAACAAGATGCAGTGTTAACCGCATATATTTTAAAAACATGTAATTCAGCGGCTTACCTTCCATCTGGTTCAAAAGCGGCCACAGATGTTGCGATTGCGCTAACGCGCATCGGTATGGGTGGTGCTGAGACCTTAATCTTGAGCGCTGTTGCGCCAGACTTTAGTGTGTCAGGAAAATCTTCTCTTGCTGTACGTCGTATTTGGTTTCATGGACAAGCGATTGCCCTTATTTCAAGTATATTATCAGATTTTAGCCAAGTTGTAGGCAGCCATTCTGCGAGCATGTTTGGGCTACTGCATGATATTGGTAAACTGGTTATTTTACATACTGAACCAGATGAAAAACTAGCAGTTTTAAAGCAGTGCATTGAAGACGGGCAAGATACACTTTCCGCAGAGTTAGAGGTTTTGGGTTACAGCCACATTGATGCTGGAATGATGCTTGCTTTGCACTGGAAATTGCCACGCAAATTACACCGCTTTATTTATTACCATCATTTTCCTTGTTGGCAGCAGCCCGAAAGTTGGCCGCCAGATATGCAAGCTCCGATTATGTTGGTGCATTTGTCGCATTTGACATTAAGTTCGTTGTTAAAAGAAGAAAAAAGCCCTATCAAATTGGGGGCAGCTTTAAATCATGTCCATGAAAGTGTTTGGCAAGATAATTTCAGAACGCATGTAAAGGGCTCTGAATCTATTTTGTATAAACCTTTGCATATTCCTATGACTGATGCGGCACTGTATAGCCAGTTACGTGTTCAGTTAGAGCGATTGAAATTGGCGTTTTCTGATTTGTACCCAGCCTGATTACCCATAAACAGCATACTTGCTCAATGCTGTTATACTACGCATCATACGCTTTGTTTCGGGTGATTTGGGAGAGATAATGATTAGTTGGCTGTTTGGAGTTGTGCAAGAGCTTGACCACTCGGGTTTGATTGTATTGAACGTCAATGGTGTGGGTTATGAAGTGAATGTGAGTATGCAAACGCTTTGTACAATGAAAGCTGGCGAACAGGCAAGTTTACAAATTCATAGTTATATCCGCGAAGACCAATTTACTTTATTTGGTTTTGTGGATGGACAAGAACGCAGCCTATTTCGAAGTCTGAACAAGGTATCTGGTATTGGTGCAAAAACCGCCTTGAGCTTGATGTCTGGGATGAATGCTTCTGATTTATTACAAGCCATTGAAAATAGTGATGACGTTGCCATCGCTAGAACGCCTGGCATTGGTATCAAAACAGCACAACGCTTGATTTTAGAGTTGCGCGGTAAGTTGGTGGATGACCTTGGAACAGGCGATATATCAAACAAGAATAACTTACACCATGATGTGAAATCTGCTTTGATTAACCTTGGTTATAAAGCCCCTCAGATTGATAAAGCATTAAAAAGCATTGATAGTGGTCTTGATTTTGAAAATGCATTTCGTGCTGCCTTGAAAGCCTTATGAATTTTGAGCCGATGGATGATTTTGAGGGGCGCATCATAGGTGCAGATGGCCAAGGAGAAGCAGTTTGGGACTCCGCATTGCGGCCCAAAACGCTGCAAGAATATGTCGGCCAACCTAAAATTTGTGAAAACTTATCTGTATTTATTCAGGCAGCGAAAAAACGCGGAGAATCGCTTGATCATGTTTTACTTTATGGACCACCAGGTCTAGGCAAAACAACGCTTGCCAATATTGTGGCCACTGAAATGGGTTGTCAGCTTCGTTCGACATCGGGCCCCGTGATTGAGCGCCCTGGTGATTTGGCGGCAATGTTGACCAACCTTGAAGAAGGTGATGTGCTGTTTATTGATGAAATTCACCGCTTAAATCCACAAGTTGAAGAAATTCTTTATCCTGCAATGGAAGATTTTCAGCTGGATATTATGATTGGGCAGGGGCCTGCTGCGCGTTCGATCAAAATGGATTTACCACGTTTTACTTTGCTTGGTGCCACCACAAGGGCTGGTCTGCTTAGCAATCCTTTACGAGACCGTTTTGGCATGATGATGCGGCTTGAATTTTACAACCATGAAGACTTAACCCATATTATAAAACGTTCGGCTGCATTACTAAACATTGCTACCGAAGCGGATGGTGCACAAGAAGTTGCTAAGCGCTCGCGGGGTACACCGCGTATTGCCAACCGCTTGTTACGCCGAGTGCGAGACTTTGCTGAAGTTGATCACGATGGAAACATTACTACAGAAGTTGCCCAATCTGCCTTAAATCGCCTTGATGTGGATGAATATGGCTTAGATTACCTTGATAGAAAGCTGCTTGCAGCCTTGATTGATAAATATGGTGGCGGGCCAGCAGGTCTTGATACACTCGCAGCATCTATTGCCGAAGAGCGCGATACCATTGAAGATGTATTAGAGCCGTATTTAATGCAGGAAGGTTTTTTAACACGCACACCACGTGGTCGAATGGCGACACCTTTGGCTTACACGCATTTAAAACGAGATTTGCCCAAACCTGATAAGCAGGGCTCTTTGGTATGAGTAGCAAGCTTGATGTTCGTATCTATTATGAAGATACAGATCATGGAGGCATTGTTTATCATGCCAATTATTTGAAGTTTATGGAACGTGGCAGAACAGAATATCTGCGTGAGTTAGGTTTTGAACAAAGTCATTTGTCAAAAAATGAAGACACTGTTTTTGCTCTATCCAGAACAGATATTCATTATTTGCGACCAGCTTATTTTGACGATCTTATTTGTGTACATACAGAGATGGTAAAAGTTAAAGGCGCAAGAATTTATTTTAAACAAAAGGTTGTTCGAGGTGATGTCAGTTTGGTAGAAGGGGATATCTTGGTTGCTTGTATGAGCAAGTTGGGTAAACCTAAACGCGTTCCCAAACTATTGTTGGATTTCAGCCAGAAGGAGAAAGCATGAATGAGTCGGTAAGTCATAGTTTATCTATTTGGTCGTTGGTTTTAAATGCAGGCATTGTAGTTCAGCTTGTATTGTTGTTATTGATTGCACTTTCATTTATCTCTTGGGCTGTTATTTTTAATAAATGGCGCACATTTCGCACATCTGCACGTGATGATGCTCAATTTACAGAGCTATTTTGGAGCGGTAGCGATATGCAACAGGTGCTGGCAAAAGCAAAAGACCTGAAATCGAGCCCGCAAGCAAGTATTTTCCAGCATGCATTTCGAGAATATTTACGTTTGCGTCAAGCTGCACAACAACAAAATAAGGAAGATCAAGCTGTGCCAGTAGCTGCAAGCGGTATGTTAAGTGTCCGACATGTGATGGACACCGAATGGTCAAAACAAATGGACAGACATGGACAAAAGCTATCTTTTCTAGCAACTGTTGGCTCTACAGCACCATTTATTGGTTTATTTGGTACGGTATGGGGTATTATTGATGCATTTCAAAGCATAGGTATTAGCCAAAATACATCGCTAGCCACAGTCGCTCCGGGTATTGCTGAAGCCTTGGTTGCAACAGCCTTTGGTTTGTTGGCAGCAATCCCTGCTGTGATTGCCTACAATGCATTCAGCGGAAAAATGAAAGCCTTAAACACGACGTTGGATGGGTTTGCCAATGAGTTTATTAATATTCTTTCGCGACACGTGAGGAAATAAAGTGTCGCGCTGGAAAGGACATACGCAATGGGATGATGAACATAAACCCATGTCCGAAATTAACATTACACCCATGGTTGATGTGATGTTGGTATTGTTGATTATTTTTATGGTTGCAGCGCCGATGTTAACCCAAGGCGTGAATGTTGATTTGCCAGAAACACAAGCCCCGCAAATTCGCCAACAAATTGAACCCTTGGTTATTTCCATTCGCAAAAATGGTGATGTGTTTTTACAAAACAAACAGATTGAAGTGAAACAAGTTGCGCCACGCATTGCAGCGATGCGAAAAGCGAAACCTGATTTACCAGTGTTTATCCGTGGTGATGCTAAAACGCCTTATGAAGATGTGGCAAATATTATGAGTCTATTAGAATCAGCTGGTATCACGCAAATTTCACTTGTTACCCAGCCGCAGCGTTAACTTAAACACAAATGTTTGAAAAACGTGACTTTATTTTTGCACTCGTATTGCATCTTGCTGTCATTTTTACCATTTTTATACTCAATACATGGCGTTTAGAGCATAAACCTGTACCTGAGCGAACCATAAAGGTAAACATGGTTAGTTTAGAAAATTTACAAGCGATGATGAAGCAAAGCAAAACAAAGGTTACAGCCAAAGAAAAACCAAAGCCGAAAGCGAAGCCCCAAAAAAAGCCTAAGCCTAAGCCTAAAAAAGAGCCTAAACCCAAAGCAATCACGGCAGCAAAAGCGCGTTTGAAACCAAAGAAAAAAGTAGTTGATGAAGACCCCAATTATGACCCTTTTGCGCCCTTAGAGTCTAAGCCAAAAAAACAACCGATAAAGAAGGTTTCAGGTGAGAAAGTTTTAAAAGATTTACTGAAAGGGCAACTGAGTGAGCAAGAGTTAAACAGCTATATTCTAGGGATGCAAAAAGCCGTATCGGAGCAATGGAAAGTTCCTACGGAAATGGGCAAAGTAAAGGATGTGCTGGTGGAGTTGAAACTTTACCGAACTGGCGAAGTGGCAGATATTCGTATCCTTGAATCTTCAGGTTCTGCGATGATGGATGAAACATTAAAAAAAGCGATTTATGCTGCAGCACCTTTTAAAGTACCTGATAAACAATTTGAACTTTTTAAAACCAATCAGATTCGTTTTTATCCGTTGAAATAAATTTTTTTTATCGATGAAGCGATTGGAAAACGCGCTCAGCAAGAATTTCTGACATACCCGATACCTCTTGCAGTTGTTTGCGTGATGCTTTTTTTACGCCAGCAATGCCACCAAAATGTTGCAGCAAGGCAGTGCGTTTGCTTTTGCCGATGCCTGTGATGTCATCCAAACTTGATTTGAGTACACTTTTTTGCCGGCGTTTTTGCAAAAAGCTGCCAGCAAACCTATGCGCTTCATCACGCACACGCGCAATGAGCAGTAGAGCGGCATCATGCACACCAGGTTTAAAGCCTTCTTTGAGTTTAAGAGGGGCATCAGCCCAGCCAGCCCAAAGTGTTTCTTCACCTACTTTGCGTTTGTCGCCTTTGGCAACAGCAAGCAGTTTGATGTTTTTCATATTCAGTTTGTTAGCGACTTTGATGGCTACAGATAACTGACCTTTGCCACCATCAATCAGCAGTATTTCCGGTTGAGGCAACCGTTTTTCTATCATTGCGGTGAAAAAACGCGTTAATACCTGGTCCATGGCGGCATAATCATCACCTTCAAGGATAGCAGTGTGTTTGGCGCTGGTTTCATCCAGTTTATATTTACGATACAAATCTTTTTTAGGCCCTTGTTGATTGGCAAATACCACTGCCGATAACATTTGTTTGCCGCCAAGGTGCGCGTTATCCACTGCCGCGAGTAGTTTTGGTGTATGGCTTAAACCTAACATCGCAGCCAAGGCTTCAAAGGCTGGTTTTTGGTTGTCGGTGGAGCGGGCGGATAATGTTTGTGTGCCAGAGCGAATCACTTCATTTAACCACTGAAAACGTGAGCCGCGTTTAGGAAAATGCAGCGTGATTTTTTGTTTGGGGTATAAAAGTTTTAAAACATGTTTGAGTGGAGCTTGAAATGATTCATCAGCAGCAATGATTAAGTCTTGGGGCGGTGTTTCAAGGCGATAACGCTCAATCATCAGCGATTGTAAGATTTCAATATCGTCAGCATCAAGGGCTTGAGCTACCTTGATGGTGTGTACACCCAAATCACGCCCACTGCGGCGCACACCAATCACTGCCATCACCCCATGGCTCTGTTTGAGTACAGCTAACACATCCGCATTTTCAGGTAAATCTTGTTGATCTGCGCTGGCAAAGATGGTGCGCAAAGCAGCAATGCGGTCGCGCAACGCAGCGGCTTGCTCAAATCGTTTGTCGTTTGAAGCATCTATCATATTTTGTTGCCAGTTTTGCAGCAATGCCTGATCTTGCCCTTTGAGGAAGGTGCGCGCATCTGTTGCTTGTTGTTCATATTGCTCTTGGCTGACCATGCCGACACATGGGGCAGAGCAACGCCCAATTTGATATTGCATGCATGGCCGTGAACGGTTGTGGAATACAGAATCTTCGCAATCACGCAATTGAAAGGCTTTTTGCATCAAGTGAATGGTGGTATGTACCGCACCTGCATGGGGAAAAGGACCAAAATATTCACCCGCAATTTTTCTGTCGCCGCGATACATTTGCAACCGAGGAAACTTTTCATCGCGTAATAAGATATAAGGGTAAGATTTGGAGTCTTTGAGCAAAACATTATATCTTGGTTTGATTTGTTTAATCAGATTGTGTTCAAGCACCAATGCATCGGCCTCAGAAGGGGTGATGTTAAATTCAATGGCTTGGACTTGTACAACCATGGCTTGGGTACGCAGCGATTCAGGCTGGCGTTGGAAATAGCTAGACACTCGTTTGCGTAGGTTTCTTGCTTTACCAACGTACAAAACCTTGCGGTTTTTATCCAGCATTTGATAAATGCCTGGTTCATTGGGCAGCTCATTTAAAGGGCGTGGTGGCTCAACCCACATTATTGATTACTCACGACTGACATTTGGGGCAAAAGAAAGAAGCCCTGCCATTTTGTACAATACGTTGAATAGGTTTCTTGCAAACAAGGCATGCTTTCCCATCTCTACCATACACTTGAAAACTATGGGAAAAATAACCGGGTTTACCATCGGCTTTGACAAAATCACTGATAGTGCTACCGCCTGCTTTTATGGCTTGGTTTAATACATCTTTGATGTTTTGGGTAAGCTTTTTAAGCTTTTGCAATGAGAGTGTATACGAAACAGTGGTTGGCAAAATGCCCGCGCGAAACAATGATTCCGAGGCATAAATATTGCCCACACCAACTACAACAGCATTATCCATGATGGCTTGTTTGATGCTTATTTTTTTATTTTTTAACATGAGTTGCAGGTGTTTCGCATCAAAGTCTGCTGTTAATGGCTCTACCCCAAGTTTACTTAGCCAGACATGTTCTTCTAAATTAAACGTTGCACAGATACCAGCATAACCAAAACGGCGCGTATCACGATAACGAAGGCTGGTATCATCTTGGAAAGTTAGGGTGACATGTTCATGTTTAGCTGCGGATTGGCTTGTAGGCAAGGCATGAAATTGCCCAGTCATGCCCAAATGCCAAATTAATGTTTGCCCGTTTTCAAAATGAAACAACAAATACTTTGCACGACGAGTCACATCCAAAATGGGTGATTGAAGCAACAAAGAAAAGTCGGGCAGGGCATAACGTAAATTTTTGCCACTATCTTTGACGCTCACAATGTTTTTTCCAACAACTTGCGGCTTTAAACCAGTAACAACCGTCTCAACTTCAGGTAATTCAGGCATTTATATTTATTTACGCGTAGCAAGCACAGGTGCGTGATCAGAAAACCATGAATCAGTGTATACCGACACGCTTTCAAAGCTTTTGGCAATCTCAGGCGTGCATAAATGGTAATCAATGCGCCAGCCCACGTTGTTGGCGCGCGCTTGGCCTCGATTTGACCACCATGAATATTGTTCTTTCTCAGGATAAAGGTTGCGGAATACATCCACAAAACCATTTTCGTGAATCACTTGATTCATCCATTCACGTTCTTCGGGTAAGAAACCAGAGTTTTTGCGATTGCCACGCCAGTTTTTAAGGTCAATTTCGTTGTGGCAGATGTTCACGTCCGCACATAAGATCACTTCACGTCCTTCATCTTTGAGACGATTAAATAAAGGCAGAAAACGCGCCAAAAAGCTCATTTTAGCAGCTTGGCGTTCATCTGAGCTTGAGCCAGAAGGGAAGTACACGCTCATGATGCTTAGGTTACCAAAATCAGCCATCACAAAACGACCTTCAGCATCCATATCTGACCAATCAACATCAGGGTCTACGCTGTTAAAGCCTACATGCACTGCATCAGGCTTAACTTTTGAATAGAGGGCAACACCAGAATAACCAGGCTTTTCAGCGATATGGTAAAAGCGGTGGTAACCCTCAGGTTTTGCTTCTTTAGGCACTTGCTCTTCTTTGGCTTTCAGTTCTTGAATACAAAGCACATCAATATCTTGAGGGGCAAACCAATCCCAAAACCCCTTGCGCGTTGCTGCGCGGATTCCATTCATATTGAGGGTCATAATTGTTTTAATAGCTGAAGACATGAAGGCGTTCCTTGTTATTTCAAGATAGTGCGAACCTAGCGTGTCTTTATAAAGGATAAATAGATATTTATAATTAGGTTATGAAAAGTATAAGGTAATGTTTTGTATCCGTTCTGTAATGTTGGTTAAAAGATAAATCCTACATCCAAATCAACGATGTAAGCTATTTTCCCATCAGTCGTTGCCGAGGATGTTTTGAATGTTAATGCCAGGGGTTTTCTTTATAAAAAATAAATTTAGGTGTAGAAAGGTTAAAAATTTTGGGAGGGTTAGATGGGGATTATTGCTGGTGTCTTTATAATTAGTTTTGCATTTGCATTTGTTTTGTATGCATTGGCTTCTTTTTTACTAAGTCGACAAAACAAGTTTAACGATACCAATACCCTATACTTTCAGGCTCTGTTATTTTGTATATTCTTAACACCAGTACTGTGTGGCTTTGGTATGCCGCATGGGGTTCCAGTAATTGTGCCGTTAATTTTCGCGATTGTATTGGCTGTTTTTACGGAATTAATTCAAACAAGTTTATTATCTATTGCGGTCTCGTTTGCGATTACATTTCCCATTGTTCTAGCCGTTATGCGTCACAAATATGAGAGAGAAATGAGCTAACATTGTTTTATTAAAGGTCGTTTCCATAATAAATAGTTGCCATGTACGGATTACATTTTGAGCTAAATCTAAGCAATTAAATGTTGTTCCATCATCAAGAGTGATTTTAATACCCTCTTCACCAGTTCCAAAGCCACCTTTACCGAATCTCCCAGCACCAAAACCTTGTGAAGATGTTGCTGAGGATGTTATTGGTTTTCTAGTGTTTAGCTTAAAGTGCTTGCTTGCAGTAGCAATATCTCTACAGATTTTTAACCACTCATCCTTGTAAAGTTCTTCTTCAACAACACTTTGCTTACTAATGGTTGCTGGAATAGTCGAATCATTTTTAACCCAATCTATCATTGTATAACCAGTAATCACGAAATTAAAGAACCGGTCGCTTGTAACTTTTTCGTCGAGTAAAACAGCACCTCGTTTAAGTTTTTCGAAAAGGTCTAGGATACTAGTAAAACCGAATGTGAGCGACACTACTCATGCTTCCAGTTCTGAATACTTTGAACGCATTCTTCTAATGGTCTAATGTCTTCGGTATCAGGTACGAATACAGACAAACGTGATGTTTCAAGGTGCATGAGCCAGCCGGCCACGAATTGATGGTAGAGCGTATTCATCATGTCTTCGTTTTTGATGGCTTCTTCGCCAATAAAAGATGCAGAAGATGCGATTTCACCGCGCACGGCGATGTCTGGGTTGGCGATAATGGGTGTTTCTTCGCTGTGCAACATGCGGAAGTTGCCTGCAAGGTCTAAATATAATAACCAAGGTGTGCCAACTTCGGCTTGGGCAATGGTTTGAATCATGATGTCTTTATTAGGAACTGGGGCAGCAGACAAACGGTGGATGATGACATGGGCAAAGATGCCGCGCATGAGAAAATCAAACATGCCTGCTTTACCACTAACTTTTAAACCCAAAGCTTTGTCTTTTTTAAGACGAACATTCACCCAAGAAGAGACTTCTTCTTTTTCGGTAAGCTTTGCATCATTTGAAGCTAACGGCTCACCAAACTTGCAAACACGCCAAGATTTATCTTCTTGCAAACGCCAAGCTTTGTCACCCAACAACGATAGCGCATCAACAGAGAAATACAGTTTCATAGGTTTTTAACTGCGCACTTCATCAATCACAGGTAAACCTGTGTTTGGATCGAGTCTTAAACATGTTTCGCCACGTAATAAGCGTAATAATGCTTCGCCAACGAGTTCATAGCGCCACCCTTTGAGGCATGCAAGGTCGGGCAAGTCACCTTTGCAGTTGTGTCCCCACGAAGCCAAAATTGCAAGGTCCCCCTTACTAGAGAGAATGGTGGAAGAAATAGATGTTTCCTCAGCTTTAAGACGCAACAGTGTGTCTAAGAGTTCTAACCGCAAATCAGTGCCCGTAGTGTTTTGCTTTCGGGCTGCGACTTTCGGCCAACTTTCTTCACTGCTGGTGGTTCCTTTTTGCCACAACTCTAACCATGTTTGGCCAAAACGACGGATGACACCTGGATTTAGCCCACGCATTCTGCCTATGATTTCAAGGTTTAACTGATCACGTTTAGCCAACTCAACCAAGGCATCATCTGAAATTAAACGACGACGGGGAATATCCTTTTTTTGCGCTTCTTCTTCACGCCATGCAGTAAGTTTACGCAAAGCGGATAAGTGTTTTGGTTTAAGTTTGTTTGCCCCTTTAACACGCCAGAACATTTCATGTTTATCGGCTTTATAAGTATCAAGGCTAGTAAGTGTGGCTTGTTCTTCATCAAGCCAATCATGGCGTTTTCGTGCTTGCAGCTCTTCTTTAAGCGCTTGATAAATAGGTATTAAATAAATGACATCATCGGCAGCATAGGTGAGCTGTTGCTCTGTTAGTGGTCGTTGTAACCAATCACTAAAGGACTCTCCTTTTGCCAATGCTTTTTTAGCAATGCGTTGTACAAGGTTACCAAAACCGACTTGTTGGCCATAACCCAGTAACGCAGCAGCAATTTGTGTATCAAAAATAGGCAGTGGTAGAGCGCCAGCATGCTCTAAAATGATTTCCAAATCTTGTCGCCCTGCATGAAAGACTTTAAGAATATTAGGATTTAAAACAATATCCCAGAGTGGCTTCAAATCTTTGATTTGCACGGGGTCGACGATAAAACAGCCCTCATTGCAACCAATTTGCAACAATGCAAACTGAGGGTAATAAGTTTTTTCACGGTGGAACTCAGTGTCCACGTATAAAACTTTGGCTTGTTTTAATGTCTCGCAAGCATGTAGTAGTGTTTCAGGCGTGTCGATGTATTGATAGGTTGATATTGCATTCATTTGCCAAGCCTAGCTTGAAATGGCATTGAAATCAGCAATAAAATCAACAATAAAGAGACTTGCCTCAACAACGAGGGCGGTTAGTCGATATCCACATAGAAAACAACACCAGAGCTTTTGTCTTCATAAAGTTTTGCCCACATATTAAAGCTTGGGCTTGGTTCGGATAACATGGTGCGCTTGATGATAGCTTTCTTTTCAGCCGTACCTTTGTTGCCCGCAGTAAGCTCATCGCAAATGCCGCTGATAGAATAAAATGCTGAGTCTTCATCGGATTCATCATCAAAAATAAAGCGGCAATTAAAACCACCGTTGGCAAGCACGTTTTTGCTTGTTAAGCGTAACACGTCAGTTTGTACATTAATCACATCGCGATCTTGGACACTAGCAGTACGCGTTGCAATTAAGACATGGGCATCCTTTTCAAGAGAGGTAATAAGCTGGCCTAGGTTACCCGTAATAATAGAATCAAAATTTGTATTGGGCTGTTTAGCTTGAAGTACAAGTAAGTTTATATGCCTTTCTTCAGCGGCATAAGCGGATGAAAAAGCAGAGAAAACCAGCTGAAATAAAAGCAAGCGCAAAAAATTTTTGAATATCAAATCCATAGAATTGTTCATACTAATATTATAGTCTCCTGATTAATCCGAGGGTTGCTTTTTGTGTTTGGTTGATTTTAGCTTGTAAGGCAAGGCGCATTAAATCGGCATCAGAGCGAGGCAGTCCAATTTTTTCCAGCTCACCAATGTCTCTAAGGTTGAAAACAAGTTTACGCAGCTTGGCAATCATGATACGCATGGTTTGCATGCTCTCAGAAGCGTTGTTTTGATAATGAGGTTGTGCGCTCACTGGTGCTGGAGTTAAAAAGGTAAAAGCGAGGAAGGACATCATCATACAAACAAAAAAAGATGCATATGACTTTGGCATTTTGTGCTCCTGAAAATATACTAATGATATCAAAAAAAGTACATTTAATATTTTGAAAAGACGCTAGACTAGTAATGTGACAGTTGTGTGACAGTTGTGTGGCAAGAAGGTAGGTGTGTAGGTTTGATGAAAACTATTTTGTTAGTTGCTTTTTAAGGCTATTTAAACTGATGATAAGTGAGATTGGTTCGTGCAAAATGAACGAAGGGGAAAGTGGTGGCTTGCAGTCCCTTGAGGCATACGTAGTCTGCGCAACCTCTATGTATTTGAAAGAGTCGTCGTTTTTTTGGAGATATCTATGACTGTCCGCACATACTGTGGTGATTTTCGCAACACACATCTTGGTCAACAAGTAAAACTATCGGGTTGGGTTGAAACCAATCGTGATCATGGTGGGGTGATTTTTCTGGATGTGCGAGACCGCTTTGGTTTGGTGCAAGTCGTAGCCCACCCAGACACGCCAGAGATCCACAAGCTTGCTCACTCTATGCGGCAACAAGATGTGATTGAAGTGTTTGGCGAAGTGATTGCGCGTCATGCTGGAGTGGTGAATCCAAAGTTAGCCACTGGAGAAATTGAAATTAAAATATCTCAGTTGCTTGTGTTAAATCGCGCTGAAACCCCACCTTTTGCTATTGATGATCATTGTAATGCGGGAGAACAACATCGTTTGGAATACCGTTATTTGGATTTGCGTCGACCTGTGATGCAGCGAAACCTTATGTTACGCCATAAAGTGACACATGCTGCCCGTAACTTTTTAGATACGCAGGACTTCTTAGACGTTGAAACACCTATTTTGAATAAATCGACACCTGAAGGTGCGCGTGATTACCTTGTGCCATCGCGTGTTTACCCTGGTTCATTTTATGCACTACCACAAAGCCCTCAGTTGTTTAAACAATTGTTGATGGTGGCGGGCATGGATAGATATTATCAAGTGGCGCGTTGTTTCCGCGACGAAGATTTGCGCGCTGATCGTCAGCCTGAATTTACGCAAATTGATTTGGAAATGTCTTTTGTAAATCAAGATGATGTCATGGCTTTGGCTGAGGGTTTAATCACGGCTATGTTTGAAGCTGGTATGGGTGAAAAACCTAATGGCCCTTTCCCTATCATGACTTATGCTGATGCGATGGCGAAATATGGTTTGGATCGCCCTGATATTCGCTTTGGTTTAGAGCATGTTGATGTCACTGATTTGATGAAAGAAGTGGATTTCAAAGTCTTTAGTGGCCCTGCCAACAACGGCGGTTTGGTGAAAGTGATTCGTGTGCCTGGTGGGGCTGAGAAATTAAGTCGGAAGAAAATTGATAACTATACTAAATTTGTGTCTATTTATGGCGCGCGAGGTTTGGCATATATCAAGGTGAATGATGTGAATGATATTCCCAATGGTTTGCAGTCTCCGATTGTCAAAAACCTATCGGATGATGTGCTTAAAGCATTAATAGAGCGCTGTGAAGCAGAAACAGGAGACTTGTTGTTCTTTGGCGCAGATAGCAAAGAAGTGGTCAACAATGCTTTGGGTTATTTACGTGTTGAATTGGGCAAAGATTTAGGATTGTTTGATGAGAAATCAAATCAGTTTGTTTGGGTAGTTGATTTCCCAATGTTTGAGTGGGATGCTGAAAACAAACGTTTACAGGCATTGCATCATCCGTTTACCGCACCTTATGCTGAAGATATTGATAAACTTGAAACAGCACCGCTTGAAATGCGTTCACAAGCTTATGATTTGGTTTGGAATGGTACTGAAATTGGTGGCGGTTCAATTCGTATTCATGATACAAGTGTTCAGTCGCGCGTATTAAAAGCCTTAGGAATTGCTGAAGAAGAAGCCAATGATAAATTCGGGTTTTTGCTCAAAGCTTTAGAATATGGGGCTCCACCACATGGTGGTCTAGCATTTGGTTTGGATCGTGTGCTTAGCTTGATGGTGGGAGCTGAATCTATTCGTGATGTGATTGCCTTTCCAAAAACGCAAAAAGCAGCTGACCCTATGGCAGAGGCACCGTCTGAAGTTGGGGATGCGCAATGGAAAGAATTGGGACTGCGTAAGCGCCGCACTCAGATTGAAACAGAGGTTTAACGTTTTCCGTTGACAGTAGAGATGAAAGAGAGAACTTTAGCCTTATGAATCATTTAGTATTACTTTGCCTTTCATTGATTTTGATTTCATGTGCAACAAAGCCACCTGTGCAAGCGATGGCTGAAGCACGGGCTGCTGTGCAATCTGTACGTACACTTTACACAATTGACGCATCGCAAAAGACAGTGGCTTACAGGTTTTATCAAAGTGCAGAGGAATCTTTGAAAGCAGCGACCAAAGCTTTGGACAATAAAAAGTACAATCTTGCAAAACAAAAAGCGCACCAGGCAAAACGCCAAGCACGCATGGCAGCAAAACTAAAATAATCACCACCTATTAATAAAATAAACGCAAAGTATTCTATAAGTGAGGTAAGTCATGGCATTTGATAAAATTACAATCCCAGCAACAGGTGAAAAAATCACGATGGGTGAAAATGGTGTCTTAAATGTACCTCATCAGCCTATTGTCACTTTTATTGAAGGTGATGGTACTGGGCGCGATATTTGGCGAGCTGCACAACGTGTACTTGATGCTGCTGTCGAAAAAGCTTATGCAGGCGAACGTAAAATTGCTTGGATGGAAGTGTTTGCAGGTGAAAAATCTTGGAACATGTATGGTCAAACAGATGAAGCATGGCTGCCAGATGAAACACTTGAAGCTTTTCGTGAATATTTAATTGGTATCAAGGGCCCTTTAACCACACCTATTGGCGGCGGTATTACTTCTTTAAACGTGGCGTTGCGTCAAAAACTAGATTTATATACGTGTTTACGTCCCGTGAAATATTTTAAAGGCGTGCCTTCACCTGTAAAAAAACCTGAAGATGTTGATATGGTGATTTTCCGTGAAAATTCGGAAGATATTTATGCAGGTATTGAGTGGGAAGCGGGCTCTGCGGAAGTCAAAAAAGTCATTAAATTTTTACAAGAAGAGATGGGTGTTTCAAAAATTCGTTTCCCTGAATCTTCTGGGATAGGTATCAAACCTGTATCACGTGAGGGAACTGAGCGCTTGGTTCGCGCTGCGATTCAGTATGCGATTGATAACAATCAAAAATCGGTGACATTGGTGCATAAAGGCAACATCATGAAGTTTACCGAAGGTAGCTTTATGCGTTGGGGTTATGAGCTGGCGAAGCAAGAGTTTGGTGCGGTTGAAATTGATGGTGGGCCATGGTGTGAATTGCCTAATGGTATCGTCATTAAAGATTGCATCGCTGACATTGCCTTGCAACAAGTGTTAACACGCGCGCCAGATTTTGATGTGATTGCAACGCTCAACCTTAATGGCGATTATTTATCAGATGCGCTGGCTGCACAGGTTGGTGGTATTGGCATTGCACCAGGGGCAAACATTAATTACCTATCCGGCCATGCTATTTTTGAAGCGACACATGGTACGGCACCAAAATATGCTGATAAAGATATGGTGAACCCATCTTCAGTGGTTCTTTCGGGTGAAATGATGCTGCGGTACATGGGCTGGGCAGAAGCCGCAGATTTGATTATCAAAGGAACCAATGGCGCCATTCAAGCTAAAATGGTGACTTATGATTTCGAACGTTTGATGGAAAATGCAGTCAAACTATCAACATCTGAATTTGCAGATACAGTGATTGAACATATGGATGATGCAGCCATTTCTGGTAAGGACGCAGATCAATATGATGAATTGGCCGATAAATTTCACAAAGAATTTGAAGAAGGGGCTGAAAAAACTGCAGAGTTTGCACAAAAAGCGATGGAAACTGCACGCAAACAATTGACTGCAGCAGGTCAGTTTACTGAAGAGCAAGGCCAAAAATTAAAAGTGTTTCTCGAAAATGATTTTTCTCGAGTCACACAAGAAATGAAAGTCGGTGCCAAAGAAAAATTGAACCCTAGTCGTTTAGGTGCGGGCGCTTTGTCTTCGATGGCAAAACTTTTGCACAAAACTGGTGTTGCATTAAGCAGTTTTGGCGATAAAGCGGATGATGCGCTTGCATGTCGTTCAGGCGAAATTACCAGTGCTGGTAAGCTTCAATGTAATGCCTGTGGTTATGAGATGCATTTCAAAAAAACAGGACGTATTCCGCCATGCCCGAAATGTCATAAAACTGAATTTACTAAGGGTTATTGATTGATAAAACGCATGAGAAAGGCTTTTTAAACTATGAACTCGAAAGAAAAAAACATCTCATGCGCACTAAATTTGGCTATCAAACTTATTCGCCGTGAATCGCCAACACCTGAAGATGCCGGTTGCCAAACCTATATTGCGAACTTGCTTGCACCTTTAGGTTTTGTGCGTACATCCATAGACGTTGGCGGTATTATCAACTCGGTTTATACACGTGCCGGCGAGAAAAAAGGCGTTTTGGCTTTTGCAGGGCACACTGATGTGGTGCCTACAGGGCCTGTTGAGTCATGGCAATACCCGCCCTTTGAAGCAGTGGTTAAAGATGGTGTGTTACACGGTCGCGGCGCTCAAGATATGAAAGGTGGTATCGCATGCTGGCTTGCCGCAGTGATGCAATTATGTGTTGAATTTGAGCCCTTACCTACCTTACAAATCCTCATTACCTCTGATGAAGAGGGTGACTCGATTGATGGTACGGTGCGCATTGTTGAAGCACTAGAAGCACAAAATAAACTGCCTGATGCAGTAGTTGTTGGTGAGCCATCATGTTCCTTAAAAGTGGGGGACACGATTCGCCGAGGAAGACGTGGTGTTGTGCAAGCACGGCTATCATTTCAAGGTAAACAAGGGCACTCTGCTTACCCGCAAGATGCTGACAATGCTATCCATCGCGCAGCACCAGCACTTACAAGTATTGCCGCGATTGACTGGGGGGGAGCGAGCAAAGGATTCCCTGCAACATCTTGTCAAATTACGAATTTCAACGCAGGGACTGGTGCCAGCAATGTGATACCTGGTATTGCAGATGTTTTTTTGGATATTCGGTATAATCCAGAAAACACATTTGAAGAAATTAAGTCACTTATTCAGGAAGCATGTACTGGTATAGATGTCACTTTTCACTTTGATCATGTGGCAATAGCTTTTTCAACACCAGATGGTTTGTTTTTGGACATCGTTTGTGATGCGATTAAAGATGTTACAGGTATTGAAACAAAGCGTGATACGGGTGGAGGCACTTCAGACGGGCGCTTTTTAGCGGCCGCTGGTGTGCCAGTTGCAGAACTAGGCCTTACCAATAGCACGATTCACCAAATTGATGAATGTGTTGCAACGCATGAGCTGAATACACTGACAGCGATTTACACAAAAATAATTACACAATTTGAGGTGGAATAATGTTAACTCAACTAGGTGATAAACCAACAGCAGAAGCAACAAAAACATTGGAAGTGTTTCCGAACCCAAACCCAGAGCGTGATTATCATATTAAAATTGATTCGCCTGAGTTTACTTGCTTATGCCCTAAAACTGGACAGCCAGACTTTGCTGAAATCAAGTTGGATTATATTCCTGATGAATTGTGTGTTGAGCTTAAATCATTAAAGCTTTATTACTGGAGCTTCCGTGATGAAGGGCATTTTCATGAGAAAGTAACCAATATGATTGCCACTGATTTGATTGCGGTGATGAACCCGCGTTACCTAAAAGTCACTGCGGTTTTTAATGTGCGTGGTGGAGTGTATACAACTATTGAAGTGGAACATCGCAAATAAGGTTGATTTGACTATTTTTGACCTCCCCTTTGTAAAAATGCAGGCTCAAGGTAATGATTTTGTTATCTTGGACGCATTGGCAGGTAAAATACCAGAGCTGACTCAGGCTTTTATCAAAACAATATGTAATCGTCGCTTAGGCATCGGTTGTGACCAGTTGTTGGTGTTACAGCCTCATGATAACGCAGATGTTTTGATGCTTATCTTTAACGCTGATGGTTCGCAAGCAGCCAACTGTGGCAATGGTTTGCGTTGCGTTGGCGATATGTTGATAAAAAAACTTGGTAAAGCAGAAGTGTCGATTGCTTTGGCTGATCGTATTGTTGGGGCTAAAAAAACCAAACGTGGTGTGCGGGTCAACATGGGAGAAGCTCAGCTTGAGCGAGCCACATCTTCATATATTGATGTTGATATCGGTAACCCACATCGTGTTTACTTTGACGGTGCAGCAAGTTGCCCCGAACGCAATGTAGAAAAAGTCACATCTTATGATCAATTTCAAGCTACAATCAATATCACTGAGCGAGGATCGGGCGAGACGTTGGCATGTGGGTCGGGTGCGTGTGCTGTCGCTATGGCATTATGGTACAAGCTGGGTGTAAATTCAGCGTTAACTATTCATATGCCTGGCGGAGATGTTTTTGTGTCACAGTCTGATGAAGACATCTACCTTGAAGGCGAAGTCATATTGTCTTTTAAGGGACTGTATAGTCTTGCGGAACTTTAGCTCAAATAGAAAATTCTTAAGCATAAGGGGGCACTTGTGTTGTTAAATCCTGCAAGTGATTCTTCAAAAGAATATCGCCGGCTGCTTATCAATGATTTTCGAAAGCGCGTATATCCCTTAGCACTTGCTTGTGCACTTATTTTCGCAGCTTTTTTTACGATCAATATTTTAGGCTTTGGGAAAGAAGGATTCATCGTTCCTGATGCTATCGTTGCGGTATTATTTTTAATGCTAGGGTTTATGGTGAAAATTGAGCTTATCCCTCCTGTCGCGAGGTCTATTTCAATTTTATCAATTATTATGATGTTCTTTGTCGTAATCATCATTTATTCAGGCTCTGTACACGGCGTTCTTTTTTATTTTGGTGTGATGCCCTTTTTTGCATTTTATATGACGGGTACACGCATAGGTAACATTCATAGCATTATCATGATGTTTATAACCTTTACCTTGTGGACAGGCTCTTCAATGTTTACATGGTTTAGCATCAGTTATAGTCATGTTGAAATGTTTTCTTTTGCCTTTTTATTGTCATTTTCCAGTGTTTGGGCTTGGGTATTTGAAAAAATTAGAGAACAATCATTTTATAATGCCTATCAACAGTCGGTACAACATGATGCTTTGATGCATGATATTGACGAGGTGTATTACCGCGTAGGCATGGATGGAATCATTGAAGAGATTGGAGAAGCAATTTTTGCGCTGACAGGTTTTAAACCGAATGAGGTTGCTTCTCGTCATATTAGTATGTTTTATGCTAACCCTGATGAACGGGATGCCTATTTGAAACAACTAAAGCAAGAGGGGAACGTGAAAAACTACCCGATTGAAATTTTAGGTAAGCAAGGGCAACATGTTTTTATTTTAATGAGTTCACGCATTGTTTTTAATGAGCAAGGAAAATCTGTTTATATTGAAGGCATGTTTCGCGATATAACGAAAGAACAACAAATAGAACGAGAGCTCACTGAACATTTAAATCATTTAAGTGGGTTGAGTGTCGTTGAGGCAGCACTGTCGGATCAAAATTTCGAGCTATCCATCCAGCAGGCGATTGATGAAATGATTTTTTTGTTTCCTGCGAACCGTGTGTTCTTAGCGCCGTTAGTTGTTGAGTCACCCTTTGGTAAACATGAACAAAATTTTCAAGCTTATTTTTTAGCCACGGATGAGCGATTTTCAGCCTTTGATGCTCATGCTTTTATGAATGAAGATGAAGTAAAGGCACATTTATCGATGATGTCACACCGCTCATCCAACTCACAATCTCTTATTGATTCTGTGGATATGTTTTCTCAAGAACTACTTGAGCGGTACCACATTGCACTACACTTGATGGCTCTTATTCAAATAAAACCAGGTGTATTTTGGCTGTTTGCTATGCAGCAATGCACCACTATGAACAAATATACTAAGCAAGATCGGAGATTGTTCCTTGATATTTCAGATCGTATTCGCGGTGCTTTGAGCCAGCTTATTCTGCAGAAGGACTTACAATCAACTGTGGCGCGTGTTGAGATCGCATCCAAAGCTAAGAGTGATTTTTTAGCAACGATGAGCCATGAGTTGCGTACACCTTTACATGGCATGATTGGCCTTCTTGATTTGTTAGCCAATGATGTTGGTCAGCTATCAATAGAGCAACAACGTAATTTAACGTTGGCACAATCATCATCTCTTGTTTTAAGTTCATTGATTGATGACGTTTTGGATTTAGCGAAAATTGAGTCAGGAAAAGTTGAGTTGTATAAGCAGGCTTTTGTCCTCAAAGATGCTTTGTTTGATGCTTTGGTTCCTTTTGTGATGAAGGCGAGGGAAAAGAATCTGGACTTAAAGTTAGAAATGAAGAATGTCGCGGCTGTGATTGAAGGTGATGTTCTGCGTTTACGCCAAGTTTTGTTAAATTTGGTGGGTAATGCCATTAAATTTACGCATAAAGGTTATGTTCGTATTGTTGTGACGCAAAACCAACAAGTTTTGCAAATTAACATTGAAGACTCTGGCATTGGTATAAGTCCTGATAAATTGGAAGATGTTTTTAATCCATTTACACAGGTACATGACATCGGCATTTTGGGCGATAATTTGCAAGAAAAAGGAACAGGCTTAGGCACGACGATTTCCGATCACTTTATTGCAATGATGGGGGGAACTTTGACCCTACAAAGTGAACCTAATATTGGCAGCACATTATGTATTAGAATCCCTCTCCAGCAAGTTGGTGAAGAGAGAGTTAGCGTGAATACACATATGAGTGAATTATCGCAATTACCGATACGTGACTATCAAGATGCTCAGGTTTCTTCGCATGAAATAGTTGATGTGATGCAAGCTGGAGACTGGTCAGTGTTATTGGCAGAAGATGACCCGATCGGACGCAGGGTAGCGGTCAAACAGCTTCAACGTGCTGGGTTTAAGGTTGAAGCGGTTGCAGATGGTATTAGTGCATGGGAAATGATTCAAAAACAATCGTTTGATTTATTGCTTACAGATATACGAATGCCCGGATTAGATGGTATGAAATTATCCGAAAAAATTCGAGATTATGAATGTTCTGAACATAAAAAACCCATGTTAATTATTGGTTTGTCTGCTTATGCAATGGAAGAAGTGAGGCATGAAGCTTTAGCACAAGGCATGGATGAATTTATTTCTAAACCTGTGGATATGAATGCTTTAATGATAAAATTAGAAGCCAGATGTGAGCGAAAGATGCCAGTATCAGAAGAGCTTGAGGATTAGACTATGTTAAGCATCAATAATCACGATCGTGATGTAGCTCAGCTTGAATATGTTTACCCTGTGATTTCTCGCCGCGCAGGCGGTGTATCGCTTGGTATCAATCTTAACCCTAACCATATGTGCAATTGGCAATGTGTGTATTGCCAAGTTCCCAACTTGAAACGCGGCGTAGGCCCACATATTGATTTGCAACTTTTGGCAACAGAATTGAATGGCTTTTTAACGGGATTGTTAGATGGTAGTTATATGCAAAAGCATGTACCTATAGAATGCCGAAAATTTTGTGATTTGGCTATTTCAGGCAATGGTGAGCCTACAACATGCCCAAATTTTGGCGACGTTATTGAATTGCTTATTGAAATTATGCAGCAACATCATTTGGATATACCTTTGCGTTTGATTACAAATGGTTCCAGTATTCATAAAGACAATGTGCAAGCTGGTTTACGTTTAATGAAACGGCAAAAGGGTGAGGTTTGGTTTAAAGTTGATACTATTGGTGAGCAAGAAACCCAAGCGATAAATGGAGTTTCTTTGTCACCGAAATGGCAGGAAAAACAGTTGAAACTTTGTGCAGAAGCTTGTCCTACATGGCTGCAGACATGTGTGTTGAAACAACAAAGTCTTTCAGATACTTATGAACAGCATTATTTAAGCTGGCTGCAAGAAGTGTTGCAACAAGGTATCAAATTAGAAGGTGTGTTGTTGTATGGCTTGGCAAGACCTTCGATGCAGAAGAACAGTGCGTTATTAGAGTCTGCTGGTGAACAGTGGATGCAAAAGTTTGCACAAAAAATTGAATCGCTGGGTTTAAATGTTAAAGTGTCATAAGGTTTATTTAAAAGGTGGTTCCTAAATGAAAGGATTAATCCGTGAAGCATTACTTTCAGGCGTTAAATTACGTCAACAATGTGTTGATAGACTGGATGATGATTTGCTTGCAGCAGCGGATGTGATGGTAAAATCACTGCAAGCGGGCGGAAAGGTATTGGTTTGTGGTAATGGTGGTTCAGCTGCTGATGCACAACACTTTGCCGGTGAGCTGGTAAACCGTTTTGAGATGAATCGCCCTGGTTTGGCCGCTGTTGCTATGACACATGATGCTTCAGTGATTACAAGTATTGCTAATGATTTTTCATTTGATGCAATTTATGCGCGCCAAACAGAAGCTTTAGGCAGACCTGGGGATGTGCTATTGGCAATTTCAACCAGTGGAGACTCTCCAAATGTGGTGAATGCTGTTAAAAAAGCCGAAGAAATTGGTATGGATGTTATTGCCCTCACGGGGCGAGATGGTGGGAAGTTAGGTAAGGATAGCGCTGTAACGGTGCATCTCAATATTAACCACCCCTCAACACCACGTGTACAAGAAATGCACATCACATGTTTACATATTTTGTGTACTTTGATTGATGAAACTATGTTTGGTCAACTAAAATAATAGGAGATACTCGCAGAGGGTGATAAAATGAAGTTTGAAGACGAAGAATATTTAAAAACGCAAAGCTGGAATAGAAAGCAAAAGAAAAATAACCTGCCTTTTTACCTGTTAATTGGTTTTGTCTGCTTTATTTTGGCTTGGGTGATGAGTGGGGCAATGAAATAGTAATGTCCGCTTTAACGGCATGGGACAAAGCCAAAGAGAGATGTGATTTTTGGCGAGAAAAGCAACAAAAAATTGTTTTCACTAATGGCTGTTTTGACTTGTTGCACCCTGGTCATATCAAATACCTTAATGATGCCAAAGCATTGGGTGATGTGTTGGTTGTGGGTTTAAATGCCGATGCTTCGATTACTGGGCTTAAAGGCGATTCGCGGCCCATCAATGCTTTACCTGATAGGGCTGTGATGCTTATGGGTTTAAAAGCAGTTGATATGGTGGTTTCATTTGAAGAAGAAACGCCGTTAAATTTGATTCAAACGCTGCTTCCTGATGTGTTGGTGAAAGGTGGCGATTACAAAGCAGATGATATTGTTGGTGCTAAAGAAGTACGCGAACATGGTGGACAAGTGATCGTGGTGCCATTTTTACAAGGTTACTCTTCATCCAACTTAATCAACCGCATCAAAGCATCTTAATTTTTTAACAAGCCTATAAATATTTGAAACCATTGCTGAGCAAGCTTTTCTAAATCTGAAATTTCAACATCTTGTTGAACGATATTCGTCATCTTGCGTGAAGTGCCGCAAGGATTGATGCGTTCAAACCAACTTAAATCAGTGCTTACGTTTAAAGCAATGCCATGTGAAGCAATACCGTGACTCACTCGAATACCCAATGCAGCTATTTTTTCATTGTTTATCCATACCCCAGGTAAACCACAATCGCGCGTTGCTTGAATGTTGTGGGTTGCAAGTAATTGTATGCATGACTCTTCCAGAAGCTGCACATAATTTCGCACGGATAAGTGGTGTGTTTTGAGATTGATAATGGGATACATCATCAATTGCCCAGCACCATGAAATGTGGTTTCACCACCACGGTCGGTAAGTTTCAAAGGTGCGTCTAAGTTGCCCACGCTATTATTGATGCCGCGTTTACCTGTGGTATAAACATCTTTGTGCACACAAAACCATACGGTTTCATCGCAATTAGCCTTAGATAATTGTTGCGAATAGGCTTGCATTTTCTCAAGAAATGAAGTGTATTCCTGTACATCTAACCATTGGTAAGATGGCAAAGTTTGGGTTTGGGATTGACGTATGTTATTTTGCATGACTGAATCCGCCGCACTTTTGCAGGTTTACACAGGGAAAACAATCATGAGTTCAAGCATGGCTAAACAATTCGAGCTGATTCCAGCTATTGATTTAAAAGAAGGGCAATGTGTGCGTTTAAAACAAGGGCGCATGGAAGATGCAACTGTTTATGGCAGCAATGCAGGTGAAATGGCCAGTCATTGGCAAGCTTTGGGTGCCAAACGTTTGCATGTGGTCGACTTGGATGGCGCTTTTGCAGGCAAACCAGCCAATCGTGATGCTATTCGTGATATTTGTAATGCGCTGACAATCCCCGTGCAGCTTGGTGGTGGCTTGCGTGATTTATCTATGATTGAAGGCATGTTGAATCTTGGCATAGATCGTGTGATTTTGGGTTCTGTTGCCATTGCGGATCCTAAAATTGTAAAAGAAGCATGTGCCGCATTTCCACAGCAAGTATGCGTAGGTATTGATGCTAAAGGTGGCATGGTTGCGGTACATGGTTGGGATGATGTCACCGATGTAAAAGCTGTGGATTTGGCAAAACAATTTGAAGATGATGGTGTTGCAGCCATTATTTATACCGATATTGCACGAGATGGCATGCTTACTGGTCCAAACATTGAAGAAACATCTAACCTAGCAAAAGCGGTATCTATTCCTGTGATTGTATCAGGTGGTGTTTCAAGTATGGAAGATGTTCGTTTGTGTGCTAAACATAGCCACGATGGTATTGCAGGTGCAATTACTGGCCGTGCAATTTATGAAAACACGCTTGATTTTGAAGCTGCAATGAAGGAGTTGGCTTAATGTTATCCAAACGCATTATCCCTTGCCTTGATGTGGCACATGGTCGTGTAGTCAAAGGTGTCCAGTTTGTTGATATTATTGATGCAGGTGACCCTGTGGAAGCAGCGATTAAATATGATGAGCAGGGTGCTGACGAGCTGTGTTTTTTAGATATTCGCGCTAGCCATGAGAGCCGTGATACGCTTTATCACATGGTGACTGAAGTAGCAGAACATGTGTTTATGCCATTAACTGTAGGTGGCGGAGTCAAAGCACTCAAAGATATTGAAGGTTTGTTGCATGCAGGTGCAGATAAAGTTTCTATCAACACGGCGGCTATTTTTAATCCTGAATTGGTCAAAGAGGCGGCTGAGCGTTTTGGTTCTTCAACGATTGTGGTGGCAGTGGATGCCAAAAAAGTAGAAAATCATTGGGAATGTTTTACCCATGGTGGTCGTAAACCCACGGGTATCAATGCAGTTGAATGGGCAAAACGTATGTCAGATTATGGAGCAGGAGAAATTCTGCTTACAAGCATGGATGCCGATGGTACCAAAGCAGGGTATGATATCCCGCTTACACGTGCTGTTGCTGATGCTATTTCAGCCAATGTGATTGCCTCAGGTGGCGTGGGCACACTTGAGCATATGGCAGAAGGTCTCACAGCAGGTAAAGCCGATGCAGTGCTTGCCGCTTCGATTTTTCACTTTGGTGAGTTCACTATTGCTGAAACAAAAGCCTATTTAGCCAAGAAAGGCATTCCTGTTCGCTCATGCGAATAAAATAACATTTGACGGATCATGATATGAGGGCTGCTGAAACGCAGCCCTTTCTTGTTTCTTATCAGGGAGAGTGGGCTGAGGTGTGATCATTATTATTAGTAATACTTCATTAGCCAATAGGTTGAAACCTTGATGTGAAGTGACTACGTATTGACAATGGTGCCTTATTCCTCTAAGTTAAAATATGATCAAGACTTCGGGGGAGGGCTTATGCGACATATTAGCATTCTACTTTTAGCCACTTTTATATTTTTTAATGCGGTTCCAGCAGCTTATGCAGATGATAAAGATTTTTTCTCAAAATCTTGGGAAAGTATTTCTTCTTATTTTTCAGATGACGAAAAGGATAATCATGATGAAAAAGATAGCAGTGATAACGACAAAGAAGATCATGATGAAAATCGCCAAGTGGACCATGATAACGGTAACACAGGTAACACAGGTAACACAGGTAACGCTACAACGCCTCCCCCTACAATTGCACTGCCATTAGCAGGTAACACAGGTAACGCTACAACGCCTCCCCCTACAATTGCACTGCCATTAGCTGTTTTAGTTGAAGCAAGAGGTGCACAAAACACTGTTTTGGCAGGTGCTGCTACAGCGACAGATAGCGCAGGTAATATTTTAGTGGTGACCAATGATGCACCAGTAACTTTCCCTGTAGGCATTACTACTGTGACTTATACTGCCACTGATGTTTATGGCAACATAGCTACTGCAACACAAACAGTTACCGTGACCGATACGACAGCACCTACACTAACGATTCAGCAACCAGCCGTTACAGTTGAAGCCACCGCAGCGCAGATGACAGTTACCCTTGGTGTCGCCACAGCCACAGATATTGTAGATGGTGTATTGACACCAACAAATAACGCGCCAGTAACCTTTCCGCTTGGTGTGACAACAGTGACATATACGGCTACGGATGCAGCAGGCAATGCTGCAACTGCCCAACAACAGGTAACGGTGCAAGATACGACACCTCCAGTGATCACAGCGCCAGCAGCAGTAAGTGGTGCTTCTCAGGATGGTTATGCAGTTGCAGTGGCTATTGGTTTGGCAACAGCTACTGATGCTTTTAATCCAGTCGCCATTACGAGCAATGCACCAGCTACTTTTCCCATCGGTAATACTACTGTGACATGGACAGCGACGGATGCAAATAATAATAGCTCTACAGCGACACAGCTGGTCACCGTAATCGATAATTCCATCTTTGCTAATTTACCACCTGATCCGGGTGCAGCGGGTAAAGCCACTCTTGAGGGTATTGACTCCGATAACGATGGAGTACGTGATGATGTACAACGTTGGATTGTGATGAGTTATCCGAATTCGCAGAAGACTAGGGCGGCTTTAATGCAGGCTACAAAAACAATGCAGCAATTTATCATGAGTGCTGCTAATCCAACAACAGCATACAATATAGCAGTACAAATGGGGAAAGATTATGAGTGTTTTTCTTATGTGTCTCCCAATGCATATGATATTAGCTCTGAAAACAAAGCTATTGTTCTTAATACATACCTACGTACAAAAGAGTGGTTGAAAGCAAATAACTTATTGAGTGGGAATATGTTTTCAAGTTCCCCTTACTCTCAGCGGAGATTAAATTGTAATTTTAATCCTGATGCGATGGCAAATTAGGAGGAATGATATGAGGATTATACTCTTAATAATAACATTTTGTTCTTTAAATGCCCTCTTACTGATACCTCGCTTTGTAGATGCGGCAGTATGTCAAAATAAGACTGTGGTCGTGTTTAGCAACGGGATGTTTAACGATATATTTGATGCCCAAAAGTCGAAAGAGGAGCTAAGAAATAGATTGGTGGCCTTCTCTCCAAGGTTTTCTGATGAAACTCAATATGAGTTTAAGCTTGCTTTTGCCAGTGATAAAGATGGGCTGGGTTCGACATTTACGGATCAATTGGTGGAAGTTCTTTATCAGAAACAAGCTGAGACGCTTTCATCTTTTTGGCGCTGGCTTGGAGCTATTGAAGCTTCTCCGCAATGGTTTCAGGATGCGATGACTAATATGGCAGGCGCACAAACAGCGTTGACTTACACGGTTGATGCTGATTTCCAGAAACAACTTAATGGCGATGGAACTGTTGACAACCCTGGTTATCGTAGGTTGTTAACAGATGGTAAGCGCGTTGTGATTGTATCACACTCACAAGGTAATTTTTATGCCAATGCTGTTTACAGCACTTTAACTACAGAGAATGTAGCTTGGGCAGCTAGCCTTGGTAATGTACAGGTCGCTACGCCAGCCTCGGAGAACTTAGGTGCAAAACTAGGGAACAATGAGCCGCAAATTACAGTCCCCGAAGACTTAGTAATGAAGTTTGTTCATTCTGTAAGTCTAGGATTGGCTATGCCAACTAAACCACTAGCAGGGAATCTAGGGCCATCAAATAAATCCCCAAATTATAGTGAGCTTGGTGGTGTTATTGCCCGAAATCGTGCAAACTATGCTCATCATTTTATAAAGTGGTATTTGAGAGGAACTTTTACCCGATATTTTATTATGAATGGTATTGTTCAGACGATCGATGGGGTAAATGGTGTTGGCAGGCTGCAATATCCTAGTCCTGTGGGCGTGAGGAATATCACGCTTGATGGTGTGCTTCCCAATGCAGCTGCAACGGCAGCTTTGCAATATGCTGTTGCATCTGGGGCATCGGCTATTCCCAGCACGCAACCGCCAAGTATGCGGTTGCTAAGCACTGGAGCTCGCTCTTTAACAATATCAACTTGCACAGGTTCAGGGTTTAGTATTAATAAGTCATCATTAGGAACACTCGATGGGAAAAACTTCCTCACAGCTATGGGTTATAATCAAGACAGGTGGAGGTTTCTTTCTGTAGGCCCATTTACTTGGAATTTTGGTCCGGCGAATAGGATTGACTCTGCAATGAGTTTCCCTTCACTCGCAGAGTTGCGCGCATATGCTGATCCTCGCCTTCTTGGAACTGGAACTTCTTTCCTAAACTGTTCTAACTCATCCATAGTAGCGTCAACGAGGATGAGTGGGGGGTCACTACTATTAATGTGTATGAATTAATCAATCAAAATAGCGTTGTTAATAAACGCTGCGACTGGTTTGCGTTCTATGAAGCATTTCCATACTTTGATGGCTATGGTGCGATGACGGATGATTATTATGTTGCAACAGATAAACAAGCATGGGCAGATGGACTACTGCAAAAAGTGAAGGCTTATTATGGTGCTGGAATTTAGTGGCAACTCATTAGCTACCCTAGAAATTTTTTATGCTTTTGACTTGTTATGAAGGGTTCGGTAGTCTGCGCATCCGCTCAATGCTGGGGTTTTATGTGTTCCGCATGTTCTCTCGGGTTGTAGTTAGTATAAGAAACACAAGGAAATATCATGTCTTTGACAACAGAAGAAAAGAATGAAGTAATTACTGCGTATGCAACAAAAGAAGGTGATACAGGCTCACCAGAAGTGCAGGTTGCACTTTTGACAGCTCGTATCAATGGCCTTTCAGGGCACTTTAAAGATAATCATAAAGATCATCATTCGCGTCGCGGACTATTGAAAATGGTTGGTCAGCGTCGGAATTTGTTGAAATATCTTAAAGGTGAAGATTTTGGGCGTTATCGTAGCCTTATTGAGCGTTTAGGTTTGCGTCGTTAATAAATAATATATTGAGAAAGCGGCCTTAGGGTCGCTTTTTCTTTTTATAGACTGCTTTAGTTTGATAAAAAGAATGATTGAATGGGAATCGTAGATTAAGATTCCACTTGTAGGTAATGAAGAGAATAAATAAATGCACGGGCAGGGGCTCGTGAAAGGAAGATTATGTTTAATATTAAAACAAGTAAGGCGACTGTTGCAGGTCGTGAAATCAGTTTCGAAACTGGCCGTATTGCACGTCAAGCGGGCGGTTCAATTTTAGCACAAGTTGGTGATGTGGTTGTGCATGTTGCGGCGACAACAGCTAAAACTGCAATGTCAGGCGTGGATTTCATGCCTTTGACAGTACATTATCAAGAGAAAACATATGCGGCAGGGCGTTTCCTAGGTGGTTTCATCAAACGTGAAGGCCGTCCTTCAGAAAAAGAAACATTAACATCGCGTTTGATTGACCGTCCAATCCGCCCATTGTTTCCAAAAGGTTATTTCCACGAAACACAAGTGATCGCAACTGTAATCTCTGCAGATGATGCGACTAACCCTGATATTATTGCAATCAATGGTGTATCCGCTGCGCTTGCAATCTCTGACATCCCATTTGCTGAGCCAATTGCAGCTTCACGTGTTGGTTTGATTGATGGTGAGTTCGTCTTGAACCCAACATACCAACAAATGGAAAACTCTAAGCTTGATTTGATCGTTGCTGGTACGCGTGATGCGGTATTGATGATTGAGTCTGAAGCAAAAGAATTGTCTGAAGAGCAAATGATTGATGCAATCATCTTCGGTCAGGAAGGTTATGCGCCAGTCATTGATGCGATTGACGCATTGGCAAAAGATGCGGGTAAAGAAAAATTAGTGATTGAATTGGCTGGTAATACAGATGTTCAAGCTGCAGTAAATACAGCATTTGAAGCTGATGTTCGCGATGCTTACGCAACAGTTGATAAATCAGCACGTTCAACAAAATTAGAAGCGGTTCGTTTTGCTGCGAATGCTAAATTCGTAGGTACTGAAGAAGCACCTGGTGAGTTCTCAAGCAATGATGTGACTTCTGCAATGAAGAGCCTAGAGAAGTCTGTTGTTCGTCGCTCTATCATCGATGGTAACCCACGTATTGATGGCCGTTCTACAACTGACGTTCGTGCAATCGACTGTCAGGTTGGTGTATTACCAAGTACACATGGTTCTGCTTTGTTTACACGTGGCGAAACTCAAGCTTTGGTAACCATCACTTTGGGTACTGAATCTGATATGCAAACCACTGAAAGCTTAGAAGGCGTTGCTAAACAACGTTTCATGCTTCATTACAACTTCCCACCATATTCAGTGGGTGAAGCACGTCGTTTCGGCCCTCCAGGTCGTCGTGAGATTGGTCATGGTCGTCTTGCTCGTCGTGGTGTTGAAGCAGTGTTGCCAACCATGGAAGACTTTGGTTACGCGATTCGTTCGGTATCTGAAATTACTGAATCAAACGGTTCATCTTCAATGGCATCAGTTTGTGGTTCATCTCTAGCGATGATGGATGCTGGTGTGCCAATCAAGGCGCCTGTTGCTGGTATTGCGATGGGTCTTATCTTGGAAAAAGACGGTTATGCAGTATTGTCTGACATCTTGGGTGATGAAGATCATCTTGGTGACATGGACTTTAAAGTTGCAGGTACTGCTGAAGGTGTAACTACACTTCAATTGGACATTAAAATCGGTGGTTTGACGCGTGAAATCATGCGTGAAGCTTTGGCACAAGCCAATGGTGGGCGCATGCATATTTTGGGTGAAATGGCGAAATGTATGACTGAAGCGCGTGCAGATGTTGCGGATCACGCACCACGTATGTTCACGATGAAAGTCAAATCGGACAAGATTCGTGAAGTGATTGGTGCAGGTGGTAAAGTGATTCGTGGTATCGTTGAAGCAACAGGTGCTAAAGTGGATATTGCTGATGATGGAACCATCACAATCTTTGCTGTGACTGGAGATGCTGGGCAAGCTGCGAAGAAAATGATTGAAGACATTGTGGCTGAAGTTGAAGTCGGTGCAACGTATGAAGGTACTGTTGTTAAAGTGATGGACTTTGGTGCATTTGTACGCATTTTGGGTCAAACCGATGGTCTAGTGCATATTTCTCAAATCGCCAACAAACGTGTTGAAAAAGTTGCTGATGAATTAAGCGAAGGTGATGTTGTTCAAGTGAAAGTGCTTGAAGTTGATCGCAGCGGTAAAATTCGTCTATCAATGAAAGCGTTAGAAGAGCAAGCTGAAGAAGTTTAAATCGCTTTATTAGGCTTAATAAAAGGGTGAAGCATATGCTTTGCCCTTTTTTTTTAATATTGGCTTCACCTTTGCTATTTGTTTTTATATTTCTACTTTTAGATTAATGTTTTTAGATTGTGCTTTTTAATGGGGAGTTTTAAATGGTTGTCACTTTGCTTGTAATTTCAGTTATTCTTTTTGTCACATTGCAATTAGAAGATAAATTAAAAATACCGTCGCCGCTTGGTTTAATCGGGCTTTCATTCATTACACACTATTTATTTGCAGGCACACCGATGCTTACAGGCGACACAGAACATTTTGCCGCACTTGTTTTATTACTTTTACCAATTTTATTGATTTCTGACTCTTTAGAGTTGACCGTAGCTGACTTAAAGGAACATGGTCTAAGTCTTTTTTACTTATCAGTGATTGCAGTATCGTTGTCTGTAGGGCTTGCACTGCTCACTGCAGACTCACTGTTTGGTCAATATAACTTATCTATTGCAGCAATTGTGGTGTTGTTTGCAATGGTGTTGGCTACGGATCCCGTATCAGTAGTAAGTATATTTTCAAAATTTGAACTTCCGCATCGCTTAAAGATCTTGGCTGAAGGAGAAAGCCTGTTTAATGATGCAACGGCATTAATTGTTTTTGTTTTTGTTGGCCTTTACGCTTTAGAGGGTGGCGAAGTGACACCAGCTTATGTTGCTGAAATTAGTTTGATTGTTGTTTTAGGCTCAGCACTTTTAGGCATGTTGATTGGTTATATTGGTTTATTATTAATGAAAACCACAGTCAACCGAACGGCTGAGTTGTTGATTATGATTCTGGTTGGTTATGGCGCGTTTGAAAGTGCAGAATTTTTCTATATTTTTCTAAACATGTTTGGGGCGCACTCACATTTACATTTATCTGGTATCTTAGCATGTATTTTCGCAACCATTACATTGCATCATATGATGAGCCAAGCTGTTGTTGCCGATGATGCTGAGTTACTTCAAGAGGAAGAGGAGTTGCAACGCGAATCGACACGTGTGGACACTTCGCCAACAGTCATTGGCTCTTTATTGAAGAGAATTAAAGCAACAGTTGAAGAAAAGGATAGGCATTTAAGGACCAAAGAAGATGTTCAACTCTTGGCAATTGTTGCCAATACTATTCTTTTTGTGGCTATGGCTGAAATTATCGATTTGGATATGTTACTTAAATACAAAACAGAAATTATTGTGATGTTTTTAGCAACAACTGTCATTCGAGCATTAATGATGGCGAAATTTGCCTTGATTACCAATCAAACCACCAAAATGACCAGTGTTAATTTTCGTTGGTGGGGTGTGTTAACGTTTGCTGGTATCAAAGGCGGCTTATCCATTGTGATGCTGATGATGATTCCTACAAGCTTTGAACATTTAGAGTTGTTCAAAGCAATCGTGGTGGGTGTGATTATGCTTTCTACATTTGTGTATTCGCTTATCTTGTTGACAATAATCAGCAAAAATGCAGAAATATTCCGTAGAGAAAAGGATGAAGAAACTTACGAACATTGATGGAGTGTTATGCGAGAGTTGCAGGATATTGTAGAGCATATTGAAGGTACCCTGCAACGCATGGCGATGCTTTATAGCTGGTCACCGCTTACTGTAGAAGCATACCGACATGATTTGTTGGCTCTCCACGATTTTGTAGGCTCTTTAGAGGGGGGGCATACTGCTTTTAATGCTAGCCAAGAAGATATTACGGCGTATTTAAAACATGCGCAAAAAAGAAAGTTAAGTCAGCATACTATTCAACGTCAGCGAAGTGCCATATCAACATGGTTTCATTACTTACAAGATGAAAAAATAAGAACAGATTTCCCTCTTCAAGGCTTAGCCAAAGTGATGCCTACGCTGCGATTACCAAAAGACATGAGTGAGCAAGATATAGAAGATTTACTTGCAGCACCTGACACCTCAACAACCAAAGGCATTAGAGACCGCTGTTTATTGGAGCTGATGTATGCAACAGGGCTTCGCGTTTCGGAATTAGCCTCGCTAAAGCGAGCAAATATTAATCACGTGCAAAAAACATTGCGTGTGATTGGTAAAGGTAATAAAGAGCGTGAAATTCCTTATGGCGAAATGGCAGATCAATGGTTGGGGCAATGGTTAGGGGTGAGCCAGAAAGAGGGCGGTCCATTTTTGTTTCCAAGTGGGCGAGGGGCATTATCAAGGCAAACACTATGGCGAATTGTGAAAAAGTATGCTACACTAGTTGGGCTTTTTCCGATACCTTCACCACATGTGTTGCGTCACGCTTTTGCAACACACTTATTAAATCATGGTGCAGACTTGCGGGCGGTGCAAACATTATTAGGGCATGAGAGCATTACGACTACTGAAATTTATACGCATGTTTCACGGTCTAGGCTTCATGAGGAATTGAATCATGCTCACCCTATGGGAAAAGTAAAAAGGTAGAAGAGTTTAGTATAAAGGGTTTAGGAAAGAGGGGTACTGAATTATGAAAGGTCATGGCGATTATATCATTGATGATTCATCCAATACGTTTCGGGCTGCGATGAAGGCCGAAGAGTCTGGTGAATATGAAAAAGCGTATAAGCTGTTTGGGGAGCTATGGGAATCTGAATTTTGGAGTGGCGACCGCGATGTTTTGCTGCATTATGCAAATGCTTGTGAACATATCGGTGATTATGCTCGCGCCTTAAATATCTATACCAAGCTGATGGAAAGTATGACCTTAAACCCATCTGATGCCACTGGTACACTTATCCAAGCAAGCATGTCTAGGCTTAACGATTTGGTTCATAAAACAACCATTGAGGGCGAAATTGAAGGTAAAAACCTAGATATTGACTCTGATGATGCAGAAGCTCGCTTGGTTAAAGACCTCTTTAAATATGCTACCGAAATTACTTTGCCTGCAAACACTTATATTTGTGAAGTAGAAGATATTGCCAATCATATGTGGCTTTTGATTGATGGGGAAGTTGATGTTCTGATTTCAAATATCAATACAACAACGCTGAGGGGTACAGAATCAAAACCCTGCTTAATGGGAGAAGTGGCTTATTTTACAGGCATGCGCCGTTCAGCAACACTCAAATGTGCAACAGAAGTTCGGTTGCTGGAACTTTCTTTTAATGAAATTATTGAAGCAGAAAAGAAAGATGAACATGTAGAGCCACTGTTGGATCACTTATTCCGAAGCCGTTTGGGTTATCACCTATTAAGCCAGCACGATATGTTTAAAAAGCTGGATGATGAAGAGCGTAGACAGGTTGCATTGTCTTTTCGCCATACCAGTTATTTACCGAGTAAAATTTTAGTTGAACAAGGTTTACCAAGAGACAATGCATTTATGGTGCAGTCAGGCACTTTGCTGATGCTTAAAAAGGCTGAAGATGGAAATTTTGAATTGATTACCAGTATGCACCCGGGCGATATTTTTCATTTGGGTGGTTTGCTTAAAGGTTTTCATGCACCATACCGCATTGTAACAGGTACGCCTTGTCGTTTATTACGCTTAAAAAGCGAAGTGTTTGAGCCTGTGATGAAAAGGCACCCATGGCTGGTTAAAGATATTTTAGAACATAGTCGTGAAGAAGCTGAGCGGCAAATTTTACACCCTGAACAAGAAAACCTTTGGGCAGCAAACCGTTATATTAAAATGGCGAAAAAGAAATAAGGAGCTAAAAGCACAACATGGCAGAACACCAGTATATTTACACCATGCAAGGCGTAGGAAAAGTTGTAGCAAACAAAAAAGAAATTCTTAAAGATATTTGGTTGTCTTTTTATCCCGGCGCCAAGATTGGCGTGTTGGGTTTGAATGGTTCGGGTAAATCTACCTTATTAAAAATTATGGCGGGTCTTGATACTGAAATTTTAGGTGAAGCGCGACCTGCACCTGATATTAAGATTGGATATTTGGCGCAAGAGCCAGAGCTTGATGAAACCAAAGATGTGCGTGGCAACGTTGAAGAAGCCGTCAAACCCATGAAAGATGCCTTGGCAGCGTTAGATGCTGTGTATGCAGCTTATGCTGAGCCAGATGCAGATTTTGATGCCATTGCCAAAGAGCAAGCCAAGCTCGAAGACTTTATTAATGCAGGTGAAGGTCATGATTTGGATCGCAAGCTTGAAATTGCCGCTGATGCACTGCGTTTACCTGATTGGGATGCAGATGTAAGCAAGCTTTCAGGTGGTGAACGTCGCCGTGTAGCACTGTGTCGCCTGTTATTATCCAGCCCAGACATGATTCTGCTTGATGAGCCTACCAACCATTTAGATGCTGAGTCAGTGGCTTGGCTAGAGCGCTTCCTTCATGATTATCAAGGTACTGTGGTTGCAGTCACCCATGATAGGTATTTCTTGGATAATGTTGCAGGTTGGATTCTTGAGCTTGATCGCGGTAAAGGCATTCCCTTTGAAGGCAATTATTCATCTTGGTTAGAGCAAAAAGATGCGCGTTTAAGTCAAGAGAGCAAAGAAGAGTCTTCACGCCAAAAAGCGATTAAAGAAGAATTAGAATGGGTAAGACAAGGCACCAAAGGCCGCCATGCCAAATCCAAAGCGCGTCTTAAAGCCTTTGATGATTTGGCAAGCAAGGAAGTGCAACAACGTAATGCTACTAAACAAATTTTCATCCCTGCTGGTGATAGGTTAGGTGATATTGTATTCAATGCTGAGCATGTAAAGAAAGCTTTCGGTGAAAAAGTATTGGTGGATGATTTAAACTTCAATCTGCCGCGCGGTGGTATCGTAGGCATTATCGGTGCCAATGGTGCGGGTAAAACTACATTATTCCGTATGTTCACAGGCCAAGAAACACCTGATGCTGGCACAATGGTAAAAGGTGAGACTGTTCAGCTTTCTTATGTTGACCAATCGCGTGATGCATTGGATGAAAGCAAAACTGTATTCGAAGAAATTTCAGATGGTGCTGACTTTATTACTTTAGGCAAAGCTGAAGTGCCTTCGCGCGCATATTGCGGTCGTTTTAACTTTAAAGGTGGTGATCAGCAGAAGAAAGTGTCTATGCTTTCTGGCGGTGAGCGTAATCGTTTGCACATGGCCAAAATGCTCAAAGAGGGCGGTAATGTGTTGCTACTTGATGAGCCGACCAATGATTTAGATGTGGAAACACTGCGTGCCCTAGAAGACGCCTTGCTCGACTTCGCAGGTTGTGCCGTAGTGATTTCGCATGATAGGTGGTTTCTCGACCGTATCGCCACGCATATGCTCGCCTTTGAAGATGATGGGCATGTGGAATGGTTTGAAGGCAACTTCGCCGAATACGAAAAAGATAAAGAGCGCCGCTTAGGAAAAGATGCAGCGCAACCACATCGAGTGAAATATAAGAAACTTGCGTGATTGATAGATAAGCCCATTTTAAGAAATTAAAGTGGGTTTTTTATTGGCAGGAGGGGAAGGGCATGAAATTATTTTTACTATTGGTGATATTTTCTTTTTTCGGAGAGCAAAGCCTGCATGCTCAAATTTATAAATGGGTTGATGAAAGTGGGCGTACTCAATTTAGTGATAAACCGCCACCATCTACGCTTGATGAAAGTAATGAACCTAAGCCATCAAGTGTATTAACAACAAAAACAAAACCTGTGAAGGCTTACCCTGAAACAAGTATTACATTAAAAGTACGAGGTTTGTTGGAGGAAAAAAAATTTAAGGAATTAAATACATATTTAGCCAAGCTTCAAGCAAATGTAGACTCAAATATAGCTGCAGAAGACGATTTATATACAGCATATTATACCTTTAGAATAGAAGATAAATCGTATGAATCATTATTTAACGCATGGATTGACAGCACCCCGAACAATTATTCAGCTTATCTGGCAAGAGCAAGATATTATTATGGTTTAGGGTGGATGGTCAGAGGAACGAGCTGGGCAAGTGAAACAAAGAAAGAAAAAATGAAAGAAATGTCGGACTATCTTAATAAAGCAATGGTTGATATTACGGCTGTTTTTAGAATTACTGACCGGTCGCTGGTTTCATATACAACTTTGATTAACATAGCTAATACCTTTGGCAAAGATAAAGAAGCTGAAGCGGCAGTTAGAAAAGCTCTTGAAATTCAGCCTGCATCCTATGTGGTAAGAACTTCATATTTGAATACTTTAACACCACGTTGGGGTGGCTCATACCAAAAAATGGCTGCATTTATCAAAGAATCATTACGTTTTATTAAGGAAAATCCTAAGATAAAATGGTTGGGAGGTGAGATATATGCTGATACTGCCAGTATGAGTTCAATTAGAAATGCCCCAAATGCAGCAGAAGAGCAATATACAAAAGCACTTAGCTTTGGAGAAAATCATATCATTCTACAAAAAAGAGCTAAGGTAAAATTTAGGTTGAAAAAATACAAAAGTGCACTGGAAGATTTCAATAGGGCGATTGCAGTATATCCTGAAGATGCTGATTATTACTACTGGCGCGGGAAAACACATGTTCAGGGGAAAAACAATTCAAAAGCCATGGCAGATATTCAATATGCAGCAAAATTAAAGCCTAATGATGAGAAAATAAACAAATTATATGAATGGTTACTATTAACTGAGGGATATAGTCTTAGAAATAGTGTTAATAAATCTTCAGAGATTGATAAATATAATACAGCATTGCGTCTAAACCCAAACAATGCTGATACTTACTATCGCAGAGCCAGAGCTTACATAGCGCAAAACAAAAATGATTTAGCGATTAAAGACTTGGATAAAGCTATTGAGCTTGATTCAAATAATATTGAGCATTATGTGTTGATTGATTTTGTGTTGGCAAAATCGAGAGAGTGGAAAAGAATCATTTCTTACTGGGACAAATTTATAGCACTTACTCCCAGTAGCGGTCGGGCATATCGTGAGCGTGGCGGAGCATATTATCGTATGGGGGATATGAAGTCAGCAGTGGAAAATGCAAAGAGATCTGCTGATTTAGGTGACTTAGCAGGTAAAGAAATTTATGAAAAATTTCGCGGTAGAGTAGGGCAATAGCATAAACTCTGTGGGAAAGTCATACTTACGCGCTTAAAAAGAGATACCTTAGGGTTCCTGGGTAACTGGAGCTTGCTCAAATAAAGGGAATAGACTTTCTACTGGGAAGGGTTGATCATTGATGGTTAATGCACCGCCAGTCAATTTAATGTTTGCGATAAATTTACCGTCTTTTTCTACCACAAACCCTTGTTTCATATAAGGCTCAATCATAGTGACAAAAGGTGATGACAGCACAACAACCTTATCAACTGTAATCAATAAATGCATGTTCACAGCTTGAGCAAGTATTTTTTTATCTTGCACATCCAGCACGTGTGCACCATCAGCTAAACCAACATAACTTGTATCCCAATCAATGCTTAAAATGCCACCCATGCCATGAAGTTGAAATTGTTGATTCAGCTCTAGCCCTTCTTGCAGCAAAGCAGTGAGAAGTTCGCGAAGTTTTTCTTTACCTGTTGATGCGGGTTGAAGTTTTTGTGAAAGCTCAGCCCATAGTTTTAAAGCCTTGGGATCAAGCTGGTTGATTTCGATGTTATACTGGAATGAAGTTATAGGCACTGGTGCTGTTATTTTTGCAAGTGCAATGCTTTCCGCGACATTAATTTTCCCACTTTTTTCGCTGGTTTCAGCAGTAATGGAAAGGTTTTCTAGTAAAGTAACATTTTGTTTAGCTACGATTTGAATCGACGGCATTGTAAGGCTTGTTTTGCCTAATAGCATCTCATTATTGTAGTTGTGGAGATCATAAGTTCCAGATGCATCTGCGATATCCACGGCCATATCAGGGCTAATAATTTGTGATGAAGGTAATATGATCTCACCTTTCATCAGTGAATAATCCAAAAGGCTGGTGCCAATCACTTTCAGGCCACCAAATGTGGCGCTGTTCAGATCATTTTCAATATTTATAGCATTGATAACGAAATAATCATGGGATAGTTGTTCAAAATCAATTAGTGTTTTTATTGTAATGGCACCTTTTTCTAGGTACTCATCAACCAATGCTTGCCCTTGTTGAGGCAACCCAGTGAAACTACTAGCTGTGTCAACATAGGCGAATCCAAGCTTAATGCCATCGTGTGTAAATAAGATAGGTCCATGTTGGATGCGGGAAGTCAAAACCCATTCCATGGCATCGTATTCAGGTATGCCTGCTGAAAATTTTATCATAGTTACAGCATCTGAATAAAACCAAGATTGTTTGAAGCTTTTATGTTCAAAGCTAAATGATGTATCTGGTGGATAATTATCAAATCCTTGTTGATACATCTGATGTGCCATATCACCGATAAACTTTGGTGCAACCAAAGCTGCTGCTAATAAAAGAGTAATCACCATGACTATTTTTTTCATCTTCCCCCCTCCCTCTTAAAAACTCCTTATCAAGCTTATGATATGATATAATCGGCCTTGACAAAAGTCGAGGTGCTTGTGAATTAATGTAACCGAAACTTTATTTATCCAGTGTTCAAACATAGGGGGCAAGTCTTGCAATCATACATTTTTTACTAAACATCGAAATGCTTCGAGGGTGAGGTCTTGAATCTTGAAATAATGACCCGTAGGAATTGGGGGAAGACATCGGCATTGACGATAAGCCCGAAGCCTTACCCCTCGTTCATTTTTTTATCCTGTAAAATGCGGGGTTTTATTTTTTAAGTTTTTTTGCAGCTTTCTTCTTGGTCGCTTTAATGCTTTTTTGTTCTTTGCCCATGATGTTACTCCTGATTTAACGGTGTTTTTATCTTAACCAGAGCGTTGCTGTCCGTCCACCTAAAGAAATCAGGAACAGTGTATGGTTAAGGTTTATATTGATTCGGGTGAGGAGCCGCGGCTTGATTCGCTAATTTACTGAGTTAGGCGGCTCGTATTTTTTGACTTTTTAAGTTGGGAGCGGTGTACTTCTTAGGCAAAGAAGTGAATCATTCACGAAACAAACTTGATATCAATGTAAGCCTTGGATGGAAATGCCTCTAAATTATCACATGCCGCTTTATCGACCACCCAGTGAAGGAAATAACCTTGATTTTCAGGGCAAGCAACATTGCGTAGTGGAGGAGGGGATATGAAGTTGCAGTTGAAATTGTTCATTTTACTCATTGCAACGGTATTGCTGATTCCCGAATGTAGCATAAAGGCTCCCAATCCTAGTCCTTTGCCCGCTGCCAAAGCTCCTGCACCAGTAATATCCACTTTTTTCCTTACTGTGAACATCAACAGTGCAACGATTCAAGATCGCTTGGAGTCTGCTATTCCGCTGGTTTTTAATGGTGAAGGGCATGGAAAGGCGGGTGAAACCATCACGATAAGTTATGACACCAAATATGAGATCAATCGAGATAAAATTAATCTTAGTTTGGGTGAGAATTCTATTGCTATTTCAACGCATTTAAGCGGAACAGGAAATGCAGTGGCACCAGCACATGCGCTCAGACCACGGATATCTGTCACCATGGATGTGGCAGCTGATATCGGTATAAAAAGCATGGTCATTCTCAAGCCTGATTGGTTTATTTCATCAACCACCACGACCAGTTTAAATGTGACCAAAGCATCCACTAAAATTTTAAAGATTCCAGTGAGTGCCATTGATGATGTACAAGAGGCTTTGCGCCCTAAAATGGATAAACTTGGCAAGAAGGTGACAGCAGCCTTGGATACGATTGATGTTCGTACACCTGTGGAGAAGGCATGGAATAATTTGGCTAAACCTATCTTGGTCGATAAGAAAAAATCTGGCTGGTTAAGCATCAACCCCAGCGCCCTCTATTATTCAGGATTCACCAATACGGATGCTGGTATCATTGCGGTCATTGGTGTCGATGCGATTATTGATGGTGCATATGGCCCAAGGCCAAAGGATATTGATATTGGAAGTCTGCCACCATTTAAAACGGTGTCTCCTGTATCCAGTGGCTTTAATATTAATCTGCCTGTGTTTGCGAGCTACGAATATTTACGGGAACCATTAAAGAAGAAAGTTGTTGGCAAAATTTTTGATCTGGATAATGGCGTTAAAGTTGGGGTTACCGATGTCAATCTATACAGCAATGGTGAAAGAATTGTGGTGACACTAGACATCAAAGCAAAATTACCTGGTAAATGGTTTAATACTTCGGGACGAATCTACTTTTCTGGAAAACCCATATTTGATGATGCTACCAAGCGCTTGTTTATGCAGGACTTTGATTATGATCTGAAAACGGAAAATTATCTGGTGGGGGCAGCAAATGAACTTTTCCATGAATCTTTGCGCAGCAACATCGCAAATAAATTAAGCTGGGACTTCACATCGCGACTTCAAGCTGCAAAATTAAAGGCAAATCAAAATCTGTCACATGTTGTGTTGCGCAATGGTGCTCACCTCAAGGGCAGTGTATCTAGCGTGGCGGTCAATGGTGTCTATCCATTAGCTGAAGGCATCCAAATTGGGGCTGTTTTAAAGGGTGATATCGCGGTTGAATTTTAAAGAAGTGTGAGGAGTGGGTGTACTTCTTTGCCAAAGAAGTGAATCATTCACCAAACAAATTTGATATCAACGTAAACCTTGGATGGAAATGCCGCTAAATTATAACATGCCGCTTTATCGACCGCCTAGTGAAGGGGATAACCTGATTATTCAGGCAACGCTGGGGTGTAGTTTTAACCAGTGTAGTTTTTGCGCGATGTATCGCAGCAAGGATTATAGCCAGCGGCCGCTTGCTGTGGTGTTTGATGATATTCGTAAGGCAGCTAAGGCTTGGCCAGATGCTAGGCGTATTTTTCTGGCTGATGGTGATGCGCTGCATCTACCTACCGACCAGTTGTTGCTTATTCTCGATGCCTTGCATAAAGCTTTGCCGAAACTATCGCGTGTTTCCTGCTATGCCACCCCATCGAATATTTTAAATAAAAGCCATAAAGAGTTGAGTCTGTTGAAAGCGAAAGGCTTAAACTTGCTTTATCTGGGCATTGAATCGGGCGCGAACCTGATCTTGAAGAAAATCACCAAGGGCGCCAGCCAGAAGAGCATCGCTCAGGCCATGGACAAAGCCTTTGATGCTGGATTAAAAGTGTCGGGCACAGTGATTTTGGGATTGGGTGGTAAAAAACACTGGCAGGAACATATTGATGGCACGATAGCGTTGCTCAATAGCGCACCAATTACTTATCTCTCCACCTTACAGCTACATCTTGAGCCCAATATGATAGAAGAGTTTGAGCGCAAGTATGGCGAAGACTTTGAGATGCAAGATGACAAGGCTATTCTTTTGGAACAGCAGCGTTTAATCAGGGGCTTAAATCCACCCAAAGCTGTGATATTCCGCTCCAATCATGCATCCAATGCGCTTGCCCTTGCTGGCAATTTACCAAGAGATAAAGATAAACTGCTGGCGCAACTACATGCGGCATTGGATGGCGAAACGCCGCTAAGACCTTGGTATGTGCGTGGCATGTAAATTCAGCTCAGAATGGAGATTGAAGGGCAGCTTAAAGCATGCGTATGTTTCAAAGTGTTTTGTTAATATCAAAGGCGGGGGAGTGAAGTAGTGAATCAAAGCGACGAAGATTTGGATGTCATAGAGCAGCGTACATTGGCGCACTACGATCAAAATGCTGAATCCTTTTGGGCGGGTACACAGCATCACGATGTTAGCCAAAATATTACGGCCTTTTTGCAAGCTTTGCCCAAAGATAGGGCGCTTGATATTTTGGATTTTGGCTGTGGCCCAGGGCGCGATCTCGCCACATTTAAAGCTTTAGGGCACCACGCTACAGGGCTTGATGGCAGCGCATCATTTTGCCAAATGGCACAAACACATAGCGGCTGCACTACGCTGCATCAACAGTTTCTCAAGCTTGATCTTGATGAGACAAGCTTTGATGGCATTTTTGCCAATGCATCGCTATTTCATATACCAAGCTTGGAATTGCCGCGAATATTAAAGCAGTTGCACAAAACGCTGCGGCCGGATGGCATCCTTTTTTCATCAAATCCAAGGGGAGATTCAGAGGGTTGGCAGGGCGCGCGTTATGGTCATTATATGCAGCTTGAAACCACACAAGGCTTTCTTGAGCGAGCAGGGTTTAAAATGATACATCATTATTATCGTCCTGAAGGTTTGCCACGCGATCAGCAACCTTGGTTGGCAATGGTCAGCCGTAGAAAATGAATATGATACTTTAGAGCAGAGGTGACCTTTTTATTTTAGATTTTTAATTTTCAACATTAGCCAGTGGGCAGCGTTATTTTTAAATCATTCAAACGCTGATGCTGCGCCTGAGTGAGAGTAGAGAGACTTGTTAGCCAAGCTGGATATGAAGTTTTTCGCCTGCAAACTCTATGATATCACCTGAGACAATCTTTTTTCTTTTCTGAGTCTCAACTTTTCCATTAAGAAAAACCTCACCTTCAGCAATAATATGTTTTGCTACGCCACCACTAGAAGCTAAACCTTCAAATTTTAAGATTTTATAAAGCTCAGTAGGTTCTTTTGAAATAGTAACTTCTCTCATGATTATGCCTCTCAGATGATGATGCTCAGAAGGATAAACATTTACATTTAGAATGTCCGAAAAATATGATGGTCGATATGAAGGCGAGCTATTATTTGCTTACTAAACTTTGTTTTCTCAGCCTCTTTTCGAGATAAAAACAACCAAAAGGGATAATAGAAGTAATAAATGCAATATTTAAAAGAGATGATGGCCATTTTTGTTGCCTGTTGGTGATATCAAGCATTGGTAGGTAGGCGAGCCATAAAAAACCATGGATAGGCCCAATGATTTTCACAAGATCAATACCAAACTGGTATTTGGCGGGCATAGCAATAAACAATAAAGCAATAAGGGATAAGCCTTCGATTAAACTTAAAATTCTAAATGTGTTTAGCATATGATTAATATTATCCTCTTCATTCGTGCGACCATAAATAATTTATGGTCGACTTTACTAGCATGAAGTAAATTGTAAAATGCCAAGCTGTGGGAGATTTCTTATTTAGCGACTTGTGTATGTGAAGGTCTCAGGTATTCATTGTTCAGAAAATGAAATAGGATTAGTCCTTATGAAAATTAATATTGTGAATATAAAAGCTATCAAGGTCGCCGCATTCGAACATCTGGGTGAGCCAGAGACATTAGACCAGTCTGTTGAAACCTTTAGAGTTTGGCGTAAAGAAAGTGGCTGTTCATCGGTAGCTGAAAAGCGAACATTTGGCATTGCGCATAGTGATCCAGAAGCTAAGCCTGCTCAACCATTTCATTTTGATATTTGTTGTGAAGTTGGAATAGATGTGGCTGAAAATTCTTATGGTGTGATAAACAAGGAAATTCCTGCTGGTCGCTGCGCAAGGCTACGCCATCAGGGGGCGTATGATGGCTTAAAGCTAAAAGTGAATGCTTTTTATCGCTCTTGGTTGCCCAGTACCGAGGAAAGCAAACGCGATGCCCCCATTTTCTTCGAATATTTAAACTTCGCGGTGGAAGTTCCAGAAGATGAATTGATGACTGATATTTACTTCCCTTTAAAGTGATGTATCAAGCACATTTTGAACTCAATTCTGACCAGTGTTTGTGGGTGTATTTAAAGGTATTTGCAAAACATGAATCATAAACAAAACCCTCCAATCGGAGGGTTTTGTTATAATGATAACAGTTTTTCTTAGATTTTCTGTAAGTTATCCATATGAAGCATTTCTTTATTTGATTGTCTCATACGTTTGTTCATTG